>TARA_B100000674_G_scaffold471817_1_pt1 | contig 13916 bp, 12 predicted proteins | sample TARA_B100000674 | Tara Oceans TARA_B100000674 (sample SAMEA2622759) | marine metagenome | biome: marine biome (ENVO:00000447); feature: surface water layer (ENVO:00002042); material: "saline water (ENVO:00002010), including plankton (ENVO:xxxxxxxx)" | depth 5 m
TCCTTGTTATCCTTGTTATCCTTGTTGTCCTTGTTGTCCTTGTTGTCCTTGTTGTCTTTGTTATCCTTGTTGTCCTTGTTCTGATTTTTTTTCATTAAATTGTTCGCATAGGCAAGATTATACCTTGTGTCAGAATCATCTGGATTTATTCTTAATGCCTTTTTATAGGATTCTATCGCTTCTTCTAATTTTTGAGATTTTAAATATGCATTACCCAGGTTATGAAAAGATTGGGCCTTTGCCATATCATTATCGATTTGAGGAATAGTATTTTCGTATCCTGTAATTGCTCCAATATAGTCATTTTGTGCATATTTTAAATTAGCTGAATTGTATTGTGCTTCTATGGAATTAGGATTGTTTTCAATGGCTTTTGTATACATGGAATCTGCCAGAGTATAATTAGAATCTGCGAAAAACGAATTTCCCTCTCTTATGAAAGAACGTTCGTTTTGAGCATTGCCAACCGAAACAAAAAAAACAATTAGCAGTGTGCAATTTATGTACTTCTTAACCAAGTCCCTTTTCGTTTTAAAATTAATAAGTCCAATAAAATCAGTAGTATACCTAGCGCAAGAAACCATTGGTATCTGCTAGTGTATGAAGTGTACTCTTTTGCATCATATTCTGTTTTTTCTATTTCTCCAATCTTATTAAGCATAGTTTGAAGTCCTAAACTTTGGTTAGACCCTCTTACGTAAGTTCCACCGCCTGCATCCGATAAAGCAACAAGGGCAGATTCATTTAATCGTGTAATAACTGTACTTCCGTTTTTATCTTTCTTTACACCTGTTCGCCGTCCGTTTTTAAAATCAGGAATGGTTGTACCCACTCCACTTCCTAAGCCTATAGCGAATACTTTTATATCGTCTTCTTTTAAACTTTCCGCAATTTGAACAGCTTTTCCATCATGTTCTTCACCATCAGTTATTACAACAATAGCTTTATTGGTTGGCGAAGATTCAGGAAAAGATTTTTTAGCCAGTTCCAAAGCTGATGCTATATTGGTTCCGGGAACAGGTATTATGCCTGTATTTATACTTTGTATAAACAATTCCGCAGCAGAGTGATCATTGGTGAGTGGAAGTTGTAAAAAGGCGTCGCCAGCAAAAACAATTACTCCAATTTTATCTGAACCTAAACTATTTATGATTTTGTTAATAGCGAGTTTTGCACGAGTAAGTCGATTGGGTTTCAGGTCTTCCGCAAGCATACTTCTGGAAACATCTAAACATAGCATCAAGTCAATTCCGGATCTTTTTACTTCCTCTTTTTTATCACCAAATTGTAAATTGGCTGCTGATAAAATAATTATACAAAATCCAATAGTCCAGATAACAAATCTTAATACAGATCTGTTTTTTGATAAATCAGGAAGAAGGTTCTTAATAACAGTTTCCGATTCAAACTGGCTCAACTGCCTCTTTTGAAGTAAACGGTTGTAAAGGTATATTCCGAAGAAGATAAGTACGAGGAAAATAAACCACAAGACCCAACTGTTTTGCCAGCGAGCAAAGTCCTGATCGCCAAAAAGGTAATTTGATATGGTTTTCATTCCATTCACTTATTCAATCGTTTTGAATAGAGTCAGCTCCAGAGTTTTTCCTACACTTAACAGCAAAATACCCAAAATTACATAAGGCAAAAATAATTCTGTTTTCTTGTAGTATTTTAAACTGGCTAATTCAGTTTTTTCAAGTTTGTCTATTTCTTCGTAAATACTTTTCAGGGCATTGGCTGATTCAGCACGATAGTATTTTCCTCCGGTGATTTCCGCAATATTGTTTAATGCTTCGTTATCAATTTGTGTTTTATAAATATATCGACCTTGCTGGTACTGGAAATTTTCTTTTCCAATTCCAATGGTATATACTTTTATATCAAACGTGCTCGCTAATTCTGCAGCAGTTTTGGGAGAAATTGATCCTGCATTGTTTTCCCCATCAGTCAATAAAACAATTACTTTACTTTTCGCTTCACTGTCTTTTAGTCTTTTTACACTTGTTGCTAAGCCCGAACCAATTGCAGTTCCGTCTTCTAAAACCCCCATTCTTATGTCTTTGAACAATTCGGTTATTCTGCTGTGATCAATGGTTAAAGGACATTGTGTATAACTTTCAGCTGCAAATACAACTAAGCCGAATCGATCATTTGGTCTTGTGTTTATAAATTCAGCTGCAATTTTCTTTGACGCTTCAAGGCGATTGGGTTTAAAGTCCGGAGCATTCATAGATGAAGAAATGTCCATAGCTATAACCATATCTATTCCTTGAGTCTTTGTTTCTTCCCAGCTTTTTGAATCCTGCGGTCTGCCCAAAGCGATAATAAAAGATGAGATAGAAATTACAAGCAACCCGAAAGGAATGTGCCGCAAATACACTAGTGGAGATTTTGCTCCAAAACCTTTTGATGAGCTGTACTTGAAAGTTACCTGGTCATGGAGTTCTTTGAATGAATACGCCACTATTAAAACAGGAATTAAGATAAAGGCCCAAAACCATTCTGGATCAGCATAGCTCTCCAATGAAAAAAGTTTGCTAAAAGCAGCATCAATAATTTGTATGAAATTTCCTTTATCCAATTTCTTCAGAGTGATTTTGTAAGGTTTCCTTTAAAATTTTCAGGGCATTTTCATGTTGTGAAAAAACACCTTTTTGCCTGGCAAATTTCACCATGTCCGAAAAGTTTAAAATATGAGTAACATCATCTTTTAATTTTCTATCCAATCCTATAGAGGTCAACTGAATGGTTATGTTTTTGGTGGTTTCTTCAAGAGCTCTTGTATTGTATTTAAACTCCAGGAAACTTCTTAGTATTAAAGATAGTTCAAATTGAAATTCTTTTTCTCCGCCGGTTTCCCAAACCTTACTTTTTTCGAGAGCATAGTATCTTTCCCATAATATATCCATAGTTGGGCGAGGGGGTGCAACAGATTCGGTCAGGGGGGTGTTTCGATATTTTTTAATTAAATAAATTATCAGAATAATTATTCCGGTCAGCAAAATAAAAGACATACTAATCCAAATCAACAAATCTTTTATTTCGGCAAAGATAAATGGCGTATTTAATTGCTCTTTGATTGGTTTAATGTCTTGTTTAGGCTGAATAGAGATTGTATTGAATCGTAATAGAGATGGCCTCGTTTGTATTCCCCCTGAATGAATAGATGGCACTATGAAGTATCCAGAATCCCAGGCAGTAATAAAAATATTCTGTTGATATTTACCTTGTCCCAGAGTATCAATTTTTTCAGTTTTAACTATCTCCAGATTTTTCGTAAGGGTGTCTTTAAATTCAGGCCAGATAAATCCTTTTTTTCCTTCATAAGAAAGTGTGTATTTTACTTGCTGTCCAATTAAGTATGTTGAAGAGTCAGATTTAAAATCAAACTTCTCAGCGAATGAAAACTGAATAAACAGGAACAATATGAGAAATATTTTGAAACGCATTATTTACCTTCTCTTTTTTTAAAAACTTTCATTAATGGAGTTGTGTAATTTTCATGAGTGCTAAGTATCACTTTATCTATACCTGTTTTTTTACAGTAGTCATCAAATTCTGCTGAAATTGCATTCCACCACGATTTATAATTATTTTGAGTGGTCTTTGAATTGGTATTTACCCAGTTTTTTTCTCCTGTTTCAGGGTTATACATTTTTGCGAGGCCAATTTTAGGCAAAGATTTTTCAAGTTCGTCAAAGCATTTTATGGCGATTATATCATGTTTTGATTTCGCCATTTTTAAATTATCGAAATACCCCCTGTTAATAAAGTCGCTAACCAGAAAGGCAGTACATCTTCTTTTAACCCCATGGGTTAGTTGAATCAATCCGGCATTTAGATCTGTTTCTTTGTTTTGAGGTTCAAATTCAAGTAGATCTCGAATAATTCTGAGAATATGGTTCTTACCTTTTCGAGGCGGAATAAATTTTTCAACCTGATCTGAGCAAAATATCACACCAACTTTATCGTTGTTTGAAATCGCAGAAAATGCCAGTACTGCGCAAACTTCCGTGATATATTCTCTCTTTGTTTGATTTATGGAACCAAAGGATTCAGATGCGGAAACATCAATAACGAACATAACAGTCTGTTCACGTTCTTCCTCAAATGTTTTTACATAAGGCTCGTTAAACCTTGCTGTTACATTCCAGTCAATAGTTCTTGTCTCATCACCGAAGTTATATTCCCTGACTTCTGAAAAAGTCATTCCTCTTCCTTTAAATGCACTGGAATAGTGACCTGAAAAAAGCTGTTTAGACATTCCTCTGGCTCTGATTTCTATTTTGCGTATTTTACCGAGTAATTCTGAAGACTCCAAAATAGAAAAGCTTAAGGTACCTGAACTTTATTTATGATTTCCTGAATAATCTGGTCTGAATTAATTTCCTCTGCTTCAGCTTCATATGTTAACCCTAATCTGTGGCGAAGAACGTCCATCGCCACCGAGCGAACATCCTCTGGAATTACATAGCCTCTTCTATTTATGAAAGCAATTGCTTTTGCGGCCTTTGCTAAATTTATACTTGCTCTTGGTGATGCTCCGAAACTAATTAAGTTCTTATGTTCAGAAAAAGGATTTCGGGTAGCAAAAATTAAATCAACAATATACTGCTCGATTTTTTCATCAATATATATTTCTTTAATTAATTCTCTTGCTTCTAAAATTTTATCAGTGTCAATTACCTGATTAGGTTCAGGATATTCTTTAAGAAGATTTTGACGCATAATTTTTTGCTCTTCTGACTTGCTGGGGTATTCCAGCTTTATTTTTAACATGAAACGGTCAACTTGCGCTTCCGGTAAAGGGTATGTTCCTTCCTGTTCGATCGGGTTTTGAGTTGCCAAAACCAGGAAGGGTTGGGGTAACGGATAGGTTTCTCCACCAATAGTTACCTGTTTTTCCTGCATGGCTTCAAGCAGAGCACTTTGCACTTTTGCCGGAGATCTATTAATCTCGTCAGCAAGGATGAAGTTTGCAAAAACCGGTCCTTTTTTTATAATAAATTCTTCTTTCTTCTGATTATAGATTAGTGTACCTATAACATCAGCCGGAAGTAAATCAGGTGTAAATTGCACTCTTGCAAAATCTGCATTTATAATTTTCCCCAAAGTGTTAATTGCCAGTGTTTTTGCTAAACCTGGTAAACCTTCCAAAAGGATATGACCATCGGATAACAAGCCAATTAAAAGAGCGTCTGTCATGTGGGGTTGCCCAACAATAACTTTGGACATTTCTATTTTTATTAAATCAATAAATGCACTCTCCTTTTCAATTCTTTCGTTTAACTCGGAAATGTTAAACTCTGTTGAAATCGTTTCTTCCATATCAAAATAATTGTCATGCAAAATTAATAAAGTGAATTAAAATATTAATCTAACCTTTATTTTTGCGTGTTAAAAATTGTTAACAACCGGCAGTTAAATTTTCCAGTTTAAACAATTCAGTAACCAAAAAGCACATTTCCACCTTAAAATAAATCTTTTTAGATTATTTAATTACACAGGGGCATCCTTCCAATTATCTTTACGTCGATGCATTGGATGAAGTGAAATTAGCTTTGCCGAGTTAATTAGTAATCTGAAATTTTAATAAATGAGAATTCTAACTGCCCTGATAATTGTCGTCCTTTCTTCTTTCAAGCCATTAATGGCATACAGCAATAGTCAGCTCAAATACAGAATTCAGTGTGCAACCAGTTCCGATGATATTTTAGCAAGTAAATTTAAAGAAATACCGGATTTAAAAACGTTTATGCTTCCTTCGGGTTCAAAAATCTTTTTTTCAGGCGGGTATTTTAACAAATATCTTTTGGCTGAAAAACGGCTTGATGAAGTAAGAAGTGCTGGTTTTGATAAGGCGTTTATAAGGGTTTTTAAGTATAGTAGTTTGTTGTCAAAATCAGTTGGAGATAGTTATATAGAGAAGGTGAAGAATAAAATTTTACTTAATGCATTAAATGATACTGTCAGCATTGAAAAGAATTTGGTTAAAGTAATTCCGAATGCCTCAAATAGAGTTTACACCAAAGCGGAAATAATAGCAATCAAGAAGAAAATTGCAGAAAGAAAATCTAGGAAAAAGGCACAAACTCAAAATTTTGACGCAAAAACCAAAGATGAAAGAAAAAAAGAAGAGGTAATAGCTGAATTTGATCACATAGTTAAGGAACCTCCGGTATTCAAAGTGTTTTTGGGTAAATATACCCATGCCGGTGGTGAGTTTAAGGAGTTTAAGCAACTTAAAAATGAAATCATATACACCTACAAAGATCGACAAGAAACTACATATGCAGTTGGTTTTTACAGAAATGAAAAGGAAGCTCAAAAAGATTTGCCCAAATATAAAAAGCTTGTAAAAGAAGCAAAAATAGTTGGATTGTATAAAGGAATGATAGTTAGCTTAAAACTTGCTAATGAGTTGCTTGAGCAGTTCAATGTGAATAATATTACCAGGTAAACTCCAATAAAGTTTATACATTTTCACTTTTAACTAAATATTTATTTTATGGAAACAGAAATGTCAATTGAAGAGTACAATCAAACCATTAAGAGACTTGTTAAACTAATGAGTCTTCCTACTTTTTCCGAAGAAAGAAGAGGGGAGTTGGAAAAAGTTCTTGATAAGATAGATTCGTACAACGGTATGGATTTCCTTAAGATTAAGTCGGCATAAGTCCTGCCTTAATAATCAAAAAAAGGGGGACTTTTTAAAGTCCCGTTTCTCCTTAAAGGAACTGAACGATTTAGCACCATGTTTTTTATTTAAATTATCGTCCTTATCAATCGATTTAAGAAGATCATCACAGTTGTTTATAATCTTTTTCTGATTCTGACTGCTTAATGAAACCGAAAGTACAGTTAAGAGTGAGAGTATAAGTATAGTAACGGATTTATCATTTAAGTTAAGGGTTTTTTTATGCTTCTGATCCGATAAAAAGTTGCTTTTTTTGTAAAAAAAAACTTCAGTCTTAATTTTTTAAAAGTAGAGCACGGGATAGTTATTCTTTGTAATTTTGTCGATAAATTAATTGTATATGCTTGGTTTAAAATTACCTACTGACCCAAGGTGGGTAAATGTTGTAGAAAAAAATATCAATGAAATTTTAACCGATCACGCTTATTGTGAACAGAAGGCTGCATCATATGCTATTTCTTTAATCACAAAGTATCCGGAGATTACTGAAATAGTTGATAAAATGATTGCCTTGTCTCAAGAGGAAATGGAACATTTTCAAATGGTACACGACCTTATAAAAAAAAGAGGTTTGGAATTAGGGCGTGAACGCAAAGACCCATATGTTCATGATTTAATGGCCTTTATAAAGAGAGGGGGTAATTATGAAATGGTTTTGGTTGATCGGCTTTTAATTGCCGCAATGATTGAGGCTCGGAGTTGTGAACGTTTCAGAGTATTGTCTGAAAACATTCAGGATGAGGAATTGTCAAAATTTTATCACGATTTAATGACCAGTGAGGCTCGGCATTATTCTATGTTCATAAAACTGGCTAAAAAATACGGAAAAGGAGTAGACGTAGACAAAAGGTGGAAAGAGTTTCTTATCAAGGAGGCTGAAATTATGAACAATTACGGAAAACAGGAAACAGTACATGGTTGATTCTTGACATATCAAGCAAAAAACTGTTTAAAAAGATGGCTTTTAGAAAATAAAAACAGAAACACTTTTAAAAATTATAATCAAGGTCTTAAGCGAAAAAAAGGATATTTTGCTTCTGTTTATTTCTTTAAAATTGCTTTAAATTCATTACTTTAGCCCTCCAATTTTTTCACTATGTTTGGAAATCTTCAAGATAAGTTAGAGAGAGCGTTTAAAGTACTAAAAGGGCACGGTCAGATATCAGAAATCAATGTAGCCGAAACAACCAAAGAAATAAGAAGAGCATTACTGGATGCTGATGTTAGTTTTAAGGTTGCCAAAGAATTTACCAACAGGATAAAAGAAAAAGCGCTTGGTCAAAACGTATTAACTACTCTTCAACCGGGTCAGGTACTCACCAAAATCGTACATGACGAGTTGGTTTCATTGATGGGTGGATCTGAAAGTGAAATTGCAATATCCGGAAATCCTGCAGTAATTCTTATTGCCGGCTTACAAGGTTCCGGTAAAACCACATTTTCTGGTAAGCTTGCTAACTACCTAAAAACTAAAAAAGGTAAAAAACCACTATTGGTTGGGGGAGATGTTTATCGTCCTGCAGCCATGGATCAGTTGGAGGTTTTAGCCGGACAGGTTGGTGCGGATGTATATCTTGAAAGAGAAAATAAAAATCCGGTTGAAATTGCTGAAAATGCTATTAAACATGCTCGACAAAACGGGTTTAATGTTGTAATTGTTGATACAGCTGGTCGATTGGCCGTTGATCAGGCAATGATGGATGAAATTGGAAGAGTTAAATCAGCTGTTAAACCTCAGGAGATTTTGTTTGTTGTAGATTCTATGACGGGTCAGGATGCTGTTAACACGGCAAAGGCTTTTAATGATAAATTAGATTTTGATGGTGTTGTTTTAACCAAACTGGACGGTGACACCAGAGGCGGAGCAGCCCTGTCAATCCGGGAGGTAGTAACCAAGCCTATTAAATTTGTAGGTACTGGAGAGAAAATGGATGCCCTGGATATTTTTTATCCTTCAAGGATGGCCGATAGAATATTGGGAATGGGAGATGTAGTTTCTCTTGTTGAACGAGCAGAGGCACAATTTGATGAGGAACAGGCTAAAAAGTTGCAAAAGAAAATTGCTAAAAATCAATTTGATTTCAATGATTTTTATGAACAACTACAGCAAATTAAAAAAATGGGTAATCTCAAAGATCTGGTTGGAATGATTCCTGGAATTGGAAAAATGATGAAGGATGTAGATGTTGACGATAATGCATTCAAAGGAATCGAAGCAGTTATCCAGTCAATGACACCTTATGAGCGGAAAAATCCGAAATCAATTAATGGATCAAGAAGAAAAAGAATTGCAAGGGGGAGTGGAAATGAAGTTGCAGAAGTAAACAAACTTATCAAACAGTTTGAAGAAACTTCGAAAATGATGAAGATGATGAGCAATAAAAGTAACATGGCAAAAATGATGAAAAACTTCCCGGGGCTGGGAAGTGGTAAAATGTAATAATTAATTGAACAATTTGCGAGAATGATTTTAATCGATGGTAAAAAAACATCAGCTGAAGTAAAGGCTGAAATCAAAAAAGATGTTGAGGAGTTTGTTGAGAAAGGTGGGAAAACTCCGCATTTAGCCGCAATATTAGTGGGTAATGACGGAGCCAGTGAAACGTATGTTGCATCAAAAGTTCGTTCTTGTAATGAAGTAGGTTTTAACTCCACGTTAGAACGAATGTCTGCTGAAACTACAGAAGATGAATTGTTGTCAAAAATAAAAGAGTTCAACAGCAATGATGATATCGATGGATTTATTGTTCAACTTCCTCTACCCAAACACATTGATGAACAAAAAGTAACTACAGCAATTTTACCTCAAAAAGATGTAGATGGATTTCATCCTGTAAATGTTGGAAGAATGGCGCTTGGTCAGCCTGCTTATATCTCAGCAACTCCTTACGGGATCGTTCAAATGCTCGAAAAATATAATATTGATACTACAGGAAAACATTGCGTAGTGATTGGACGATCCAATATTGTTGGATCCCCGATGAGTATTCTGATGGCTAAAAATACGAAGCATGCTAATTGTACGGTTACTTTAACGCATTCAAGAACTCAAAACCTTGAAGACTATACAAAATCAGCTGATATAGTAATTGTTGCCTTAGGTAAGCCTGCTTTTTTAACTGGTGATATGATTAAGGAAGGTGCAACGGTGATTGATGTTGGAATAACAAGAGTTCCAGATGATTCAAAAAAGAGTGGATTTAGAATTCAGGGAGATGTTGAATTCAGCTCTTGTTCTGAGAAAGCTTCATACATCACGCCAGTACCAGGTGGAGTTGGATTAATGACTGTTGCTTCACTAATGAAAAACACATTGGCAGCAGCCAAAAAAGAAATTTATAGCTAAAACAGCATATTCAACTTTATTACCGAGCACTATGAATCAAGAATCGAGTAGAGATTTATTGCATTATGAAATTATGGGTGCTGAAGAAGGCGCTCCTTGGTTAGTTTTTGTTCATGGAGCAGGGGGGTCCATTCGAACCTGGAAGTTTCAGGTGGAGCATTTTTCAAAAAGCTTCAGATTACTTTTGCTGGACTTAAGAGATCATGGCTATTCAAAAAATATGATACCGGAGTATGATGCCTATAATTTTCAAATTATTGCTTCTGATATTTTAAAAGTAATTGATAAATTAAACATTACCAGAGCACACTTCATGTCTTTAAGTGTTGGCTCGGTAATTCTTCAAAAATTAGATATTATGAGGCCTAAGTTAATGGATAAACTGGTTATGGCTGGTGCTATTTTTGACGGAAGCAAATGTATGCATGCGTTTGTCCATTGTGGGAAATTATTAACCTATATTATCCCTTTTCGTGCATTTTATTCGCTTTTTAGTTTTATAGTTTTGCCTCGGAAAAATCATCGATTGAGTAGGTATATTTTCAGAAGACAAAGCAAACGAATGACAACAGTTGAATATCTTAAGTGGGTTCAATTGTATAAGCCATTTTTTAAGTTAATTAAAGAGTATGTAAGTAGAGAGTTACCAAGGCCATGCTTAATAGTAATGGGAGATCAGGATCATATTTTTGGTAATGCCGCAAAAAAATTTGCTGCAAACCAGAAGAATGCAGTTTTATCCATAATAAATGGCTGTGGTCATGTTGTATCTATTGAAAGTCCCAGGATGTTCAATAAGTTGGCACTCGATTTTTTAAATTGTGCAGAGGTTCCGACAGAAGTTGAAGTTGACCAACCCATACCTTATAAATGGAAAGACCTTAAAGCACTTGGTGCATAAGTTTCAGAACTCTTTATTAAAGGACATATACTTTTTTATTTTTGTTAAGTTTGGCTTATGAAAATTGGTTTTGATGCAAAAAGGTTTTTTAACAACAACACCGGTTTAGGGAATTATAGTCGAACGCTTTTGAAGAACATTCTGAAAGTTCAGCCTCAAAATAAGTATATACTTTATAGTCCAAATAAAGATCAGCGTTCTGATTCCGAAACATTGTTGCAGAGCAAAAATATTGCCGTAAAATCATCGGGTAAATTGTTCTGGAGAGAGCGTGGTATAGTTTCTGATTTAAAAAACGATGGTGTTCAGCTATATCATGGTTTGAGTAATGAGATTCCTGTTGGAATTCATAAGTCGGGTATAAAATCTGTTGTAACCATTCACGATTTAATTTTTAAAATATACCCTAAAACGTACAATTATTTTGATGCTAAAATTTATGATTTTAAGTTTAAGTATGCCTGTAAAAATGCAAACAGGATACTGGCTATAAGCGAAAGTACTAAAAATGACATTATTCAATTTTACAATGTTCCACCTGAAAGAATAGAAGTGGTATATCAAGCGTGCAATCCTGTTTTCTATTCACTTCAGAGCACTGAGGATGTTTTTGAAAATCTTAAAGAATATAAGTTGCCACCACGTTTTATGCTTTATGTAGGTTCGGTAATTGAAAGGAAAAATTTACTAACCATTGTTAAGGCGCAGGAACAGGTTAATACATCTATCAGAGTTCCATTGGTAATTGTTGGTAGTAATGGGGGAGCATATAAAAAGCAGGTTGAGCGATACATTAAGAATAAAAATTTGGAAGAATGTTTTGTTTGGTTGGAAAATCTTAATAATAATAATCACCTGCAAGCATTGTATCAAAAAGCGGAGCTCTTTATTTATCCATCTATATATGAAGGTTTTGGCATTCCTGTTGTTGAGGCGCTGTTGAGCAAAACCCCTGTAATTACATCCAATGTTTCCTCATTACCTGAAGCTGCAGGGCCAGATAGCATTTGCATTGATCCACAAGATGAAGGCTTAATGAAAGACTCTATTGAGCAGGTTTTATCAAATCATCTTTTAAGCCAGAGAATGGTAGATAAAGGTTATGACTATGCAATAAAGAATTTCGGTGGTATCAGCTGTGCCCAGAAAGTTATTGATCTTTATAAGAAATTAGTTTTTCATTAACCTCATAACCAGAAATTTACTTCTTACAGTTTTTGAGTCTTTTTGATATGCTTAAAATGTTATGTTCTTTTTTTCCTGACATTTAAAGTAATTGACTATAATTTGAGTTTCAGACGTTATAGTCTGTTGGTTAATTAAAAGTACAACAAAAGTACTGTGTTTTTAAGTCGTATTAGCCGAGTATTTTATTTCCGATACTTTTTTAATAAATTTCTAAGCATCTTTTATGTTTGGTTGATAACTAATAATTTGAAAATCTATTTTTAACATTATAAAAAGTTTTTAATTTTTATTCGGGGTATACAGTATTCATTTTTAATTATACTATCGTTTATATATTATTGGTAATTGTTTTGTATTTAAAACATATAATTAAATTATTTTCAAAAATACTTTCCAATGCAAGATTTCCATCTTTAGGTTCAAATCTGTATTTTTCAGCCTGTTTTGTGAAGAGTTTATAAAATAAATTTTTCTTATTTACTAAAATGATTCCATTATTATTCGAGCTTGTAACACCTGATACCTTTTCTTTAATATATTCTATCTGATCATCTGGTTGTATCAGCTTTATTTTGTTTTTTGTCAGACCTGTTGCGAATGGTAAATAATAGGTTGTTTCCCAATTCCAAAAATCACAAATAAACCCGGAGTTGGAATTTATATTATTATTAATAATGTTTGACACTTCCACTGCATCTTTGGTTAATAAACGAGGTATCGGTCTTGCGCCTTTAGAGCTGTAAATAAATGCTAATAAAAAAGCACTAAGAGAAAATATAAATGTTTTGAAGACAATCTTGTTTTGATTCTTTTTAAAATAAAAACCTAAAAGAGGAAACGAAAGTAAAAATAAAGTAATGCTAAATCTATGTTGTAATAAAAGACTTCCACGAAGTGAGTTAATTATCCATATAACAAAGAATATGATAAAAATTAAAAATAAGGTAAAGCTTACTTTACTTGATTTGTAGTTTTTCAGTTCTCTTATAAAAAAGAAAAAAGCAATAGGTCCAAAAGCAAACATTAAAGACAAAGGATACCACCAGATTCTCCTAAATAAAGAATCAATTGATTTAATTGACTCTTTTTCGGAAAGGTTTATTGCCCAATTAAAGCTATTTAAAGCGTCATTTGTATAAATGAGGCTGGATAGTATCCAGTATGTTGGAATTAAAACAAATGTTAAACTAAAAAAAACGGCTTCTTTTTTAGTTTTGAAATAAGCTAAAAATATAATAACTAAAACCCCTAAAATCCAACTTTCATAGCGTATCCCCCCAGCAATACTCATCAATAATCCCGATATAAAAACATAAGACGATTTGCTTTCGGTTAAACCTTTTAAAAGAATCCATATACTTAGAATGACAAAAAATAAATATGGTATTTCCGACATGGCAAGCATACTCATTCTAAATACTATGGGTGAAAAAGAAAAGAATACACATAATAATAAGGATATTTTATCTCCAAAGAATCTTTTTAAAAGGTTAAATAACGGGAAAAGAATAAGAATGCTAAAAATTATATTTACAAGAACAGGTGTTACAAACTGATTATCATAAATTTTTAAAGCTGTTCCCATTATATAAAAAAAGACCGGGGGCCAATTGCCAGAGTTTATAATAAAAGGATTATTTGCAAATTCTAAAGACAAATACACTCTGGAAACAGCGTCAGCATCAATTTCATGGACATAAGGAAGAACTATTAACTTAGCAATAAATAATATAGAAGAAAAAATAATAAGTTTTTTCATGTATGTTAAATTTCTTCTTTTAATC
>TARA_B100000674_G_scaffold198964_1_pt1 | contig 13907 bp, 11 predicted proteins | sample TARA_B100000674 | Tara Oceans TARA_B100000674 (sample SAMEA2622759) | marine metagenome | biome: marine biome (ENVO:00000447); feature: surface water layer (ENVO:00002042); material: "saline water (ENVO:00002010), including plankton (ENVO:xxxxxxxx)" | depth 5 m
TTATTCTTAAGTTTATCTAAGTTCATCAGAGCGTTGGTGTAATTGTTCTCAGCCATTTTTTGGGCGAGTTCCGAGGAAAGTTTAAGTGTTTCCACGTTACCCTGAGAACGGAGCAATAAATTTTCAGCGCGTTGAACAGCAATCTCCTGAGAATTAATGCGTTCCTTAAAGCTGAGTGGATCTAATTCTACAAGTAGGTCCCCGGGAATCTGGATTTCGGTCCCATTTGTTAGATTCGCCCAATCGAGTTCTAGCTCTTCATTTAATCTTTTAATGTTAAGTTCTGCTTTTTTGTGCGCCAGCGCTATAGATTCTAAAGTATCGCCTTCGGTTATGGAGTAAGGAGTCGGTCCTTTTACTTGAACACCTTCTTCAACAATGGTTTCGATGGTGGTCTGACCTTCCAGCTGAGTCTTCAAAACCTCCACGTCCGTTGACACCAACTGTCCTGTAAGCTTTACCGTCACAAGAAAATCAGATTTCTTGGCCACATAGTATTGCTCTTTTCGAATTTTCTCCTCTTCCTTTGTCAGCAAATGTTTGCCACCGAAAAGGCCACCACCAAGGACTCCCGCGGCTACCAGCCCCGCCAGTAATTTCCCGAATGCAAAACCACCGGAGGCATTCCTTTGAGAAGGGGCAAGTTGGTTTGATTTCTCAGAATCGAGTTTATTATTCTCTTTCATTTTACTCTCCCAAAATGATGTTAGGCGGCACGACATCTTCACTAGCACCTGGCGCGTTTCCCCCCAGAAGGGCGGCGGATGCCGGGTCGGTTTTCAGCCAAAATGTTTCTTGTGTAATATCTAGCGATCCCACGTCTTTCAGGAGCTTCAGCCGTGTCTTGTGGTAATCCACCATGGCTCGGGACAACGCCTGCTGGGCTGCCAATAATCCGTCCTGAGCCGTGATGATATCACGCGTACGAACCCCGGCAAACCCCAACCTTAAACGCTCGCGGGTGGCCAATAGCTCTTCCTCAGCATTTTTTAACGCATCCAGTTGTGTGGAATAATTCTGCCGTTGCCGCTCCAAATTCCTGACATCAGCCCGGATACCATCGCGCAACTTATCCAATTGCGTAGCCAGCGTGCGGATTTGTCTTTCGAAATTGATCAGACTAGTGCGGTAGGCATTACGTTCGGCGAGCTGGTCTAGAGGCAGGTTCAGCCTCACCTTGGCCGTCGCCATAAAATCCTCCGGCTGAAACGAGGAATAAAACTCGTCTTTCAACGACGCATCGGCAATCAGCGACAGGCTCGGCAATAAATCCTGGCGCGCCACCTTGACCTTGCGTTTTGAATCCTCAAAGCGATCGATCACGTTCAGAAAATCCAACCGGTTGGTGATGGCCAAATAATACCCCACCTCATCACTTACAGCAACCGGTGGAAGGCCAATCTCGTCCAGCTGCTCCAGCACGTTGAAATCTAGGCGAAGATCAGTGCCCAACGGCAACGAGAGTTTTTGCTTAAAGTCATCCAACGAATTCTGGAATGCGTTGGTTGCGCTGATGTAGCTAATCTTGGCCGTGTATACACTTTGCTGCGCCTGCTTAGCGTTAAACTCCGCCTGCAACCCACCGCCCACACGAGCATTGACTTCCGTTTGAAAAAACAACCGATTGGTATAGTTGTTGTAGGAAAGGCGCATGCTGTCGCCCTGCTGCAGGAGATCGAGGTAATCATTCACCACCTCCAACGCAAAGGTCTTCTGGTAATGACTGAAATCACGCACCTCATACACCACATCGCGTTCAGCCTGCGTAAGCACTTCGGTGGCAATATCCGCACCTGCTCCGCGCAGCAACGGCTGGGTCAGGTTTAAGGTGAGAGAAGGCACCTTCGGTTTGCCGTCAAAATACAAAACCAAATCGTTCGCTAGCGACGCGGTCAACGTGCCGCCGGTTTTCATCAGCTTGCTCAAGGTCACACTCGCGTCTGACGAGCCATCCAAGCCCTTGTCCGTGCCACGGGTCACGCCAAGATCCGTTTCCGCCTTGGTAAACTTCAGCGCAAATCGATGCCGAGTTCCTGTCAGCGATAGGGCGGACAAATAAAGTTTCTCACGGTTGAACTGATACGTACGGTTACCTTGCACCGCCAACTCCAACGCATCGGGCAACGTAAGCACACGATTAGTCTGCCTCGAAAATCGATCGAGGATTATCGACGTACCATTCACGTCGGTCAGCTTGCGCGTGGCAAATTTCGCCTCCATCGGTGCCGATGAGCCCAGCACCTCCTCCTGACGTTGCTTGAGAATATCGAACACCTCCTCATCCGCCGCCCGGCGATATTTGGCCGCCTCACAGCCCAACCAGAAGACGATAGCCACGGCCATCATCCCGGCTGAACCCCAGAATCTGATCCTTTCCTCCTTCAAGCTTTGCCTATGAATAGCAATTCAGGGGCCAAAGTTACGCAAAATCAACTCGTTTTACTAAAAGGTTTCAATTTGGAGCTTTATTCACAAAAACGGGGAGTTATGCACATAAGGCCCCATTTTTTGTTTTTTAAGGTATCGTGCCGGCCGTTTTCGCCACAATTCTTATTTCTTAAAGGTATGAGAAGTAATAATTGGCGGCTTACCCACGAATTATTATAGAGTTTCTTTAAAGGGCATAACGCCCATATGGCCAAACGATTTGGAAAATATTTGCTCCACGAATGTGTGGCGCAAGGCGGTATCACCGAGATCTGGATGGCGACCGACGAATTTGAAAACGTCGTCGCCGTACGGAAGCTCCGTGGTAGCGGTCTCTCCAGCTCCAGCGCGCCCAAAATGTTCAAGGTCGGCCTCAAGGTGCACCGCAAACTCTCGCCGCACCCAAACATAATCCGATACATAAATCACGGCAAGGCCGACGGCACGCCCTACATGGTGTTGGAATACATTCAAGGTGCCGACCTCAAGGCCCTAATGTCCCGCGAACACGACATGATTGATAATGTGGCCGATGTACTCGTGCAAATGGCCGATGGCCTCGAGCACCTGCACGACCGAGGCTGGATGCATCTCGATTACAAACCGGAAAACATCATGGTCTCACTCAACAGCCACGTGAGCCTGATCGATTTCGATACCGCCCAGCAAATCCCCCGCAAACCCAAAAAATACCCCAAAGTCACCGGCACACCCGCCTACATGCCGCCCGAGCAACTCAAAGGGGAAGCCATGGATCAACGCGCCGACATCTACGCCTGGGGAGTAACCGCTTACGAACTCCTCACCCACCTACGGCCCTTCGGCGGACGTACCCCCGAGGAAACCCGCCGCAATCAATTGGATGAATCCTACTTCGTGAAGCCCGTCCACCAGCACAACCCGCAAGTGCCCATTGCCCTAGGCCAGCTCATCCAGAGCTGCTTCGCACACCAACCCGAAGCACGCTTCCCCAGCATGACCATCCTCAACGCTCAACTCCACAACGTGCTGGGCGTCCAGCACCACCCGGTCGTCCCCACCAGCCTGGCCGTCGCTTAACTCGTCGCCAAACCCTGTTTGCGCGCCATCTCCGCGAACACCCCGTCGCGCTCCAGTAATTCCGCAAAGCCGCCCTCCTGCACCACGCGGCCTTCCTCCAGCACGATAATCTTATCCATTCCGCGCAAGGTCGACAGCCGATGCGCCACGCACACCACCGTACGTCCCTCTTCCAAGCGGTCAGTCGCCCCTTGCACCTCCGCCTCCGCCTTCGAGTCCAGCGCCGCCGTCGCCTCATCCAAAATCAAAATCGGTGCCTGCCGTACAAAAGCCCGGGCAATCGCAATCCGCTGCCGTTGCCCTCCCGAAAGCCGCGTGCCCTGTTCACCCAACCGCGTATCATATCCCTCCGGCAACGCCTCAATAAACTCATGCGCATTCGCCGCCTTAGCCGCCGTTACGATCTCTTCCCGTGACGCATCCAGCTTGCCACACGCAACATTCTCCGCCACCGTCTGGTCAAAGATCACCACCTCCTGGCTGACCAGCGCCATCTGCCCGCGCAAACTCTCAAACGTCACCTCCCGAATATCCGTCCCATCAATCGTAACCCGCCCCTTCGTCGGATCATAAAAACGCAGCAATAAATTCACCAATGTGCTCTTTCCCGCCCCACTCTCCCCAACCACTCCAAGCTTCATCCCCTTGGCCACCGCTAAATCAAATTCCCTCAACACCTCCTCATCTCCATAGGAGAAATTCACTTCTTCAAAACTGATGCCCTGTTGGATATCGCTCAGATCTTTGGCTGCCTCATTTTCAGGCACAGTTATCGTTGCTTGTTGTACGGTCTTAATACGCTCCACTCCGACCATGGCATCCTGCACGGTAGCATTAAGATTTCCCAGTTTCTTAATCGGTTGATACATAAGCATCGCTCCGGTAAGAAACGCCACCAAATCTGGAGTGCTTTTACCCGTATAAAAGACAAATAGGATTACGCTTCCTAAGCCCAAAACTCCGAAGACTTCAACCGAGGGATTGAGAATCAGTTTTGTCTGAATGTGTTTAATGCCTAACCGCGTGAGCTTCTGATATATATCCCGAAACCGGCCCAGCTGTGGTTTTTCAAGACAAAATGCTTTTACCGTCCTCATGTTCGCATAGACTTCCACCAACAGACTATCTTGATCCTCACCTTGCTCGTACGAACTCTGGGCAATTTTTCGGATACGCCTCCCAACTAAGGCTATTGGCACAATCGTCAAAGGTACAAACACCATGCCAAATATTGCCAGCTGCCAATCCAGCCATAAAAGAGAAATAACGATTGCAATCATTGCAAACGGCTCCTTGATGACTTCAGCGAAACCTACGTCCATACATTTCTGCAACGAGTCCGCTCCCCTATTTAAAAGCATGGTGTGTTGTCCGATTTCCTTGTCCTGAAAGTACCCCATTGAAAGCGATTGCAGTTTTCCATGCATATCCATTTTGAGGTCTCGGATAGCGTGCATACTAGCCCAAATCATGCAGTACCCACTGGAAAAGTTCATAAAACCACGCATCAATACAAGAAAAGGTAAAAACAACAATCCCCCCGCCGCTCGTTGCAAACTCAAATCTTGGCCACGCCTAGGCAACCAGGGGTCCATGAATTCGTTGAGGGATTGGCTCCAATTGGGTTCCCCTTGTTCCAACTCACCTTGCTGATTTTGTTCAATCAAGTCAGGAGCAGGTTCCATCCGCTCGAACAATGTCTTTGTTCCCCATACAAAACTGGCGTTGAAAACCCCGAAACCCATGCCCAACAGCAGCCCCAGAAGCAACCGCACCCAATATCTTTTGAGATACGGCCAGCTAAACTTGAAAATTTCCACGAATCCTGCCATGTGTTCAAGGCCTCTGGGGAGAGACTAAATTTTTAATGGTAAAAAACAAATCCATTCAGCCAATATTCCAGAAAGCACTCAAAAAAGACTAATGCCAACACGAAAAATTAGTCGAGCGTATCGGAGTTATCGCTATGGACACATTCGGATTGGACACTCTCTACTTAGAAGGGTGCTGAGCTTGTTCGTCGAAAAAAACATTGAGGTATCCCTACTTCATGGGGAAAAAGTTCACCTAGACAGGACTCGCTCAAATCAAAACACCATCTTCTGGGAGGATGGTATGATAGAGCCACATCTAACTTGGGCAATCCATGAACTCCTCCCGGAAAATGGAAGCTTTGTGGACTGCGGAGCAAATATCGGTCTTTTCGGCATACAGGCAGCGAAAATCAAGAAGGCGCGGGTTTTGTTTTTGGAGCCACACCCGCGTTTATATAAATCACTTTTGACGAATATCGAATTGAATTCGTTCTCACGGAAAATCTCAACCGTTAATGCCGCAGCCAGCGACAAAAAAGGCAATGGCATTTTTTTTGAACACCCCTCGCAAGATGGCTCCCATTCTCTGCATAATGACTGGGTGGATTCGAATTCGGGCCACAAATTTGAAGTTAAAAAAATTTTGCTAAAGGATTTGCTCGAGGGTGAGGAAATAGAATTCGTAGATTTTCTGAAGATCGATACGGAGGGACACGATTTTTTTGTTTTAAAGGGATTAGGGGCCTGGCTTCGCCCGGAACGAATTAGTACTATTTACACTGAAATGGGGGATCACCGTGAACCAATCACGCAACTATTAAAGTCCCGAGGCTACACTCCGTTCGGAAAGATCTCTTACAACAGGCGAGAAGTATTTTCTGCCTTCAACCTCTATCTTAAAGGTGAAAACCTCCCCTTTTTCAAGCGTGTGGACCCAATGGAAAGTAATTGTGAGGAAATCCTCTGGGTGGGACAGGATTGCGCTTTGAACGAGATATTGTAATTTTTTACCGTGGATCTGGTTATTTATGGAGATGATTGCGTATCGCCGTTTATAGTTGAAAACGGAGAAGCAAGGAACGTCAAAAATCAAGATTTTATATTGCCGGGCTGTTTATCTAACCGGTTATTTCCAAATATATGGAACATCCCTTTTGTGGGCGAAGGCGCCTATCAACGCGCTTTAGAATTATCTGCCCGCAATCCCACGAAAATCGTGCTTGCTGCCTATGAGTTTTCAAAACCAATTAGGCAGTGGCGAGCTTTTTGGGATCAATCCCCTATAGCTATAGCTAGGAGATTAAGGGCCGCATATCCAAATGCGACTATCATATCAACCGCGAAGGAGCGTAAGCCAATTTACAACAGACACTCCCGCCAGTTCTACGAAAACTGTGATGTTGTAACGCTGCCTTATGGGAATTCCGTGATATCCGAGATGCGATCCAATTTCAACCTGACCCCGCACTCTCTTCCTTATCCATACCCAATAGAGCAAATCCGAACATTTAATAACAGCTTACCTAAAAAATTCGGCACTATATTTCTGGCCAATAATCAGTCTAGAAACTTTGGGCAAGCACTCAGCTTTGGCAAGCGACTCGAAAAGAAATACGGGCTAACCCTTGTTCTGCCGAAGCCCAATATGGCTTGGGATGATTGGCTTCGAGAAATCGCACGGGCACAATTTTGCCTCAACATGGATAACACTCCTAACATTGGCCAGGTAGCAATTGAATGCGCTATGCTTGATTGCTTACACTTGGGGGGGGAAACTGACGCAGCTGAAGCGTTGTTCCCAGAAACTGCCACCAACGATGAAGCTAAATTGGAGCTATTTGTTGAGCGATTTTTGGAGAATGCTCCAATGCCTGATTTTCAACAGCGTGTTTGGAATCGGCACTCGTTTGAAGCTTTTCGGAGTCGGCTCAGTGAGATTTTAAAGTCTGAAGGCTATTCTCCAAATCTTGTAAACTAATGCCTGTTAAACCATCAGAGGAAGCTTGTCCGATGACTCGTGCGTGGCTTTTTCCGGGTGGCGCCCATTCAATCAAGCCATCATATTGGCGATACCACGCGAGTGTCCGTGTGTCGCACATCAAAGCAACATGTAACGCCCCGGAATCTCCCCCTATGTGCCACTGAGCCTGATCAATAATTGCCGACAGCTCCAGTAGAGAAAGCGTGCCGGGAAATACCGCTGCAGGCGTAAAATCTAGTTTTTCCAGAAGAGACTGTAGCTTTTGCTTTTCGCGCTCATTGGGTGCCACGGAAAGAACGATCGGCAGGCTGTGTTTAGTGTTTAATTGATTTAGCCACTGAGCCAACAACGGCGGAGGTAGTTCCTTATAGTTTTCGGTGGTGAACGGGCTAACATGAACATAGCTTTTCAAGCCACCCAGCTGATCGTTTACGGCTTTCTTAGCAGATTCCGGAATCACCACATGGAAACCGCCATCTCCTTTTGTGAAACCAGCTAGCTTCAGCACTTCAACTGTCTGTTCGAAAACAGACGCATTTCGATAAGGGTGTTCAATACAATGGGTCACACTCCGGCGCCACCACCATTTTTTCCTTCTCGGTATTCGCCCCAGTCTCAAGGGGGAACCAGTCAACCACGTCAAAATCGAACTTCTATCAGAGCCGTTCACGTTTAATACGGCGTCATATTTTGCTGTGCGTAACAACTTAATCCACTCACCGTGATTGAACCATTTAGGCCCCTTTGGGAATCTCGGATAGCCGATGACCCGGTTCAACCAAGGCAAAACCTCCATGATCTGCGTTACATGCTCTGCGACCATCACATCAACACAAGCATTAGGCACCGATTGGTGAATACAATCCAGTGCTGGCATCAGGTGAATTGAGTCCCCCAAAAAACCCAAATCCAACACCAACATCCTCGGTTTTGGGGGCAGAAGTTTTGCGAAGTCACCTGGATCCTCAGTCACGGCCAAGGCAATACCCTCACCAGCACCTGCGCGTCGACCACAATCATTGATTGGAGTTTTCCTTGAACATCCCTAGCCCGCGAGTACAAGGTTGCTTTGGACCGTTGTGCCAAAGGAGAAGATTTTAGCCATAAAATTCAAAAGTCTCGGGGATGTTGTCATATGCACACCCGCCCTAAAGGCATTGAAAAAATCCTTTCCAGACTCGGAGATTCACGTTCTGGTGTCATCTGAGGCAACTCCAATTTTACGGGGAATTCCCTGGATTAAGAGAGTGTGGGGCATAGATCGCAGCAACGGATCCATCAATTTTGGCCTAATTCGCCAGCTGAGAGCCGAAGGGTTTTCACGGAGTGTGGATTTCGTAGGTAATGACCGAGGTGCCATTACTTCATTTTGTGTCAGAGCCCCTCAATCATTGGGGTTTGAAATTCAACGGGGGCCCAAATGGCGCCGCTGGTGTTATTCAAAAACAATAGAAGAATTGGACCCAAACCGACATGAGGTCGTCCGGGATTTACATCTGCTCAAAGGATGGGATATCCCATTTCCAAATGATCTCGCCCCCAAAATATACCCAGAAAAATCGGCCATCCCATCTCCCATCTCTCCAGAATCAGTTTTGATACACTGTACAACCAGCCAACCAAAAAAAGAATGGCCCTTGGAGTTCCTGGAGCAACTTCACACGATGTGCAATAAGCACAATATCCGGCACGTGTTCTCCGCAGGCCCCTCTGAGCGGGAGCAACTCCTTTTGGCCAACTTGGCAAATCGCATCGACGACTTGCCTCGATTGCCTGAGTTAAAAAGCCTCAAAGAATTCATAGCAACTGCCGACCAATGCCGGGCTTTTGTAAGTATGGATACCTCTGTACTTCATATCGCAGCGGCACTGGGTAAACCCACTATCGGAATCTTTGGCCCCACCGACAGCCACCGCTGGGGCCCACTCGGCACAACCAACGTGGCTCTCCAGGGCGATCACTGCCCGTGTAGTGGCCATCTCTGCATTTGTGAACATAGTGAACCATGCATTCGAGGGGTATCCCCTCAGTCTGTCATGGATCAACTTTTGAAATTGCCCAATGATGCATGATTCGGCCAAAACTCTTTCCTTAAGTGTCGTGATGATCGCCCATAATGAGGCTCATCGAATTCGGAGAAGCTTGGATAGTGTAAAGGAACTGGCTCAAGAAATCATCGTAGTGGTGAATGATTGTACAGATAACACGGAACAAATCGCCCGGGAGGAATATGGCGCACTGGTTTATGAACACGATTGGCACGGACATCGCGATCAAAAAAATATCGCGCTCAAATACGCCAAGCAACCTTGGGTACTTTGTCTGGATGCGGATGAAGAACTCTCACCCCAATTGCAGGATGCCCTCATTAAATTTGTTACCTCCCCCCCGCCAGAAATAAATGGGGCCTATTTCCCACGCAAAGTCTGGTTTTTGGGACGATGGATTACCCATGGAGACTGGTATCCCGATCACAGTCTGAGATTGATTCGCAACGGGCGAGGCATCTGGAGAGGCTCCCGGGAACACGACAAAATGGATTTGGATGGAAACGCCTTAGAGCTACAAGGAGACTTGTACCACTACTCCAATCCCACCATGAACAGCCAGCTCCGGAAGCTGGAATATTTTAGTGATATCTTTCTCCAACGACAATTGGAATCAGGGAAACGTTGGAGTGCTATTTCGGCAATCTTCCGGGGATTTTGGCGATTTTTTAGAGCATACATTTTCCGTCTGGGATTCCTCGATGGATTCCCTGGGTTCTATATCGCTTGGTTCACGGCCTTCTCCACGTTCTACCGTCATAGCCGGATGTATGAGCACTTAAACCATACCGAGTATCCACCTGACGCATGACCGGCCGACACCTATTATTTTTTGAGCCTAGGACCGAAGGACACCATCTCATGTTTCTTCAACATGTTGTTGAGGGATTACTGGAATCAAACAGGCAAATCACCTTGGCCATCGACTTACGAACCGACAATGCAAAAGCCATACTCTCCGAAAAAAATCCGTCGTTACTCTCTGAAACTTGCCAAATCAATGCCTACTCAAAATCAGGATTATTTCGGGGGGGTTCAGAGTTAGCTGCTTTGGCCACGTGCTTTGAGGAATCAGAGGCCGATTCCACCTTTGTCAATTCACTAGATGGATTCGCCTCCTCCCTGTTGAGACGCGCTGCCATCGGGTTGCGACCACCCAATATCCTTCGCGGCCGGTTAGGGGGGATTTATGAACGACCACGTTGGTATTCAACAAAATTTAATAGTCTCAACCAAATAATCAAAAGCATCGGGTTTAACCGACTGTCCAAAGGAAATTGGTTCGATCAGATTTGCCTGCTTAATGAGTTTTTTGCCGAGGACATGAGTAGAGACTTTCCCCATACCTCTTTTCAGTTTCTTCCTACACCCGGCCCTCGCATAACAATCCCTAAAAAAGAAGCCCGCACCCATTTGGGAGTCCCTGAAGACGCCCTAGTTTTAATGAATTATGGGGTTGGACATCGCCGCAAAGGCCTTCACTTGGTCACTGCCGCATTGGAATCTATCCGCTCTTCAAAATTGTACCTCCTGTGCGCCGGCAAGCAAAATCACGATCCAAACACCCTGCAAGCAACACTCCGCATGGAGGAAGAGGGCCACGCCAAAGTTATAAACCGATACATTACAGAAGCTGAAGAAAGCCTGTGTTTCCGAGCTTCAGACTACGTCCTTGCCCCGTACCTGAGTCACTTTGGAAATTCGAACATTCTTGCCCAAGCCGTCTTGGCGGGTCGGCCAGTGATTGCTAGTGACTTTGATTTAATCGGCCAGCGCGTCCGGACAAAAAAACTGGGGATATTATTTAAAGATCAATCATTGAGTGATCTCATCACCAAACTGCGACAGATTGATGCGGCCCCTCATGCCGCAAAGGACTCCTACAACTCGGCAATCGAAAAATATGCGGAAGAACTTTCCGTTGAGTCGTTCCAAAGCGCGCTACACACTGCCTATCCTAAGTTGAATTAATGAACAAAAACAAGACAGTCTTGGTCGCGGGGTTCTTCGATCTTTTCCATAGTGGACACGCGCGATTTCTCGAGCGCGCGGCTGAATTTGGCAAGCTGACCGTGGTAATCGGTTCGGATGAAAACTCACAATTAAATAAAAACAAAACACCCATCTACACACAAGACGAAAGGCAATACATCATTCAGTCGCTTGCATGCGTGAGTCGAGCCATCGTCCCGCAAGACACTTCGTCATTGAATTTCAAGGACATATTGATCGAACAACGGCCGGACTTTTTTGTGATCAATGAAGACGGTGATAAACCCGAAAAGCGTGCACTGTGTGAAACTCATGGAGTGGAATACGTTGTCTTGAAACGTGAACCTCGAGACGGTTTACCAGAACGGTCTAGCACAGCAATTCGAGAGATAGACCGAATTCCGCATCGTCTGGATCTCAGTGGTTTCTATGACCAACTGATGCTCAACAGCGTCATCCCCGGTGCCGTCGTCATTCTCCCGATTGACACCTTGGAATTGGACGACCGCTCGGGAATGTCCAGCAGCACTAGAAAACAAATCCGCCGTATTTTTGGAAATCAATTACCGCTCGAAATGCCCAGCGAAGAACTGGCTCGCATTATATTCGCCGTCGAAAACCCTCCTGGATCACAATATATTTCAGGTGCAGTTGATGCTTTGGGCTTAGTCGTTCAAGGAGTTAATAAATTCGATTTCCAAGATAGCTACTGGCCTCATCAAGTCGAATCCATTAATGACGAGGAGACCTTAAGATGGCTCGATTCCTGCATCAGCCTTGTTCAAACACGACCCCGCCCTCCAAGCTATGCAGTAATGGATGGAAATGAAGATCTTTCACCCTCGAAAATACAACGCCTTCGAGATGCAGCAGAAGCAACATGGCAGTCGATTCATAATCGAAATACCCGCGAATTGGGTGATTGCATTAATGAAGTGCACGAGGCACAACAATCGCTCTTCCCTGGCTATGTGAGCCCGGAGATTCAAGGATTTATTTCAAAGGCGAAAGAGGAAACCTTGGGAGTAAAACTTGCTGGGGCTGGGGGATTCGGCTATATGATCCAAGTGGCAGACACCCCACCTGACCACGCAATACGGATTAGATCTCGTCGGGCGGAAAAGTAATCAGCTTGCGCACTCTCCCTCAAAATATGCGACCGTCCGCTCAAGCCCTTGGGCTAGCTTTACCTTGGGCTCCCAGTTTAGCGTTTCCCTAGCTACCCCAATATCAGGTTTCCTCTGCTGAGGGTCATCTGCGGGCAAAGCCTTCTCAACTAACTCGGACTCTCCTCCCGCTTGATCCAATACCAACTCTGCCAATTCTCGGATGGTAAACTCGTCCGGATTACCAAGATTTATCGGGCCAGTAATTTCATCTGGTGTATCCATAAATCGGATAAATCCATCAATTAAATCATCCACAAAACAAAACGACCTAGTCTGCGATCCGTCCCCGTATATTGTGATCGACTCCCCGGCTAAGGATTGAACAATAAAATTAGAAACCACCCTCCCATCATTAGGGTGCATCCTAGGGCCATAAGTGTTGAAAATTCTGGCCACCTTGATTTTTACCTTATGTTGCCTGTGGTAATCAAAGAACAGCGTCTCAGCACAACGTTTACCTTCATCGTAACATGAGCGGATGCCAATCGGGTTAACATTACCCCAATATTCTTCTGTTTGGGGATGCACGGCAGGATCCCCATACACTTCACTTGTGGAGGCTTGGAGAATTTTAGCGCCCGTCCGTTTGGCTAAGCCCAACATATTGATGGCCCCGTGCACAGAGGTCTTGGTTGTCTGCACTGGATCATACTGGTAATGCACAGGCGATGCTGGGCACGCTAAATTGTAAATTTCATCCACCTCCACATACAATGGAAATGTAACGTCATGCCGCATCAGCTCAAACCGTGGATGGTCCAATAAATGAGCAACATTAGACCTACGACCGGTAAAGAAATTGTCCACGCACAGCACTTCTGCACCGTCAGCAATAAGCCGATCACATAAATGTGAGCCTAGAAAACCCGCCCCTCCAGTAACCAACACCCTTTTAGTCTGCCAATCCGCCATTTTTCTTTTTATTAAATTCAACTAGGAGCGGCGAGAGACTGATCGCATAAACCGTGAAAATCAAAACCGAATTATTGGCGTCAAAAATATACTCGAATTGGCCGCCCACAACCATTGCTGCAATGAACGGAAGTCCCAATTTCATCGGTAATCCACCCACTGCCAACAACTCTCGAATCCACAAGCCCATCCACGCCACCAAAGCTAATAATCCTATAAGGCCAAAATCAGCACCCGTCTGGAGAAAAATATTATGCGCATGGCTCGCTTCTCCATGAACGTGGGCAATTCCGTGGCGCTCCTTAATTTCCGACAAATGTTGCCCAAGCTGGTAATGCCCCAATCCTCTAAGCGGCCTTTCATCAATCGCTGCTAAAGCGCCCTGATAAATTGACAAGCGCTGGCCATCATCAAGTCCGCGGAAATAGCCCGAGGACCGCCAATTATTCTCGCCAGAGTCAATGGAAATGTTTACTGCAATCATTATGGCCAATACCCCCCCCCC
>TARA_B100000674_G_scaffold499452_1_pt1 | contig 13906 bp, 9 predicted proteins | sample TARA_B100000674 | Tara Oceans TARA_B100000674 (sample SAMEA2622759) | marine metagenome | biome: marine biome (ENVO:00000447); feature: surface water layer (ENVO:00002042); material: "saline water (ENVO:00002010), including plankton (ENVO:xxxxxxxx)" | depth 5 m
GCCGCCGGTCGGGCGACCGCGGCGTCGACGACGCGCGGACGCGCGGTGAGCGCGAGCGCGGGAGGAGGCGACGAGGACGAGGGCGAGGGAGAAGACGCGTCGTCCGATGCGGTGGCGTCGACGTCGGCGGCGCGAACGTATCGACCGGGGGCGTTCAGTCGCTTGCCGAATGTGAGCCCGGCGGAGCAGTTGATTACGAGCGCGGTGAAACGGGCGGGAAGAGTGACGGCGTCGAAGGGGTTGAAAGACGCGGCGAGGGAGAGGAATAAGAGCGCGAAGCAGCTCGACGCGCTGACGAGCGGCTTGTGTAAACCGTTGAAGGAATACGTCAAGGGATTTCCCGCGCCCGAGCGGTTGCACCCGTTTGAGCGCGCGCTTTTAGTTTTGACATTGAGCGATAAAAAATACCGAACGACGCTAGAATCGGTGGATTTGATGCGAAAGGGGATGTTGGGAATAGGTAAGGGATACGCCTCGCAGGTGACGAAGACGACGGTGCTGAAGGACGCGACAAATCTTCGCGAGAAGGGGTTCGCAGAGATGGAGGCGTATTATCGCAAGTACGCTCGTTGCGTGGATGATTTAAAATCAATCGCCAAATTGCTTCGTAGACTTCCGGTGGCGGAACTGGAGACGCCCACCGTGGCGCTCGTGGGAGCACCGAACGTCGGCAAAAGCTCACTCGTTCGCGTGTTATCGAGCGGCATGCCCGAGGTGTGCAACTACCCGTTCACCACAAAGGGAATCAAAATGGGACACTTTTTCATAGACGAAGAGAGGCACGTCGTGACGGACACTCCGGGCTTGATCAATCGTGCTGAGATCGATCGGAATAAGATCGAAATGCTCACCATCGCAACCTTGGAGCATTTGCCGACGTGCGTAGTTTTCGTCACCGATTTGTCGGGATTATCAGGAACGTCGATCGAGGACCAGCTTGAACTTAGGGAAGAGATTTATGCGCAGTTTGGCGATCGTAGACCGTGGATCGACGTGTTTTCAAAAAGTGCGCTCGTTCCGGTTCTAGGAGGGGAAACAGATGCGGATACGCAAGAGATTTGGAACGACGACGACATTGCCAGGGCGCGAAGCGCCATGGAGAAAATTCCGAACGCCGCCGCGACGAGCGCCGACGAAGGGTGGGGAATAGATGAGCTGAAAGAGCGCATGATTAAAGTATTACGCGATCATAAACGTAGCTTACCGGCCGCGGATGATGACTACTCGAGCCAGGGCAAGAATCGAAATAAATCCAATAGCGACGATTTACCCGCGTATATTCCCATGCTGTAATATGTTTGTAGAGAATTTTCAACTTTTTACAACGCATTGCTCTCTGAATGCTGCGGTTTCTTGGTGAGTGCCTCACATGCTTTGCACACTCGCACTTCTATACACATCGGTATCCGTCATGTGCGGACTACTACCCACGCGCCCAGAGGAAAAGTTTCGTGAACTACTCAAGGACGGCATGCTCGACACCGTGTCTTCAAATTGGAGTAGCTCGATGTAGCCCTTTCCATCGTTCAAACTGTTCGTGAGGGCGGCGAGGCATTGCGCGATTTCATCAGAGTCATTCACGTAATAATGTGCGGATGATCGCTTGCGGCCGACGGTGCAGGTGAAAACATCATGGAAGCGTATGGCGACCTCGTGGCGGTTTTCCTCTTCCTCTTCCAGATCACCCGCGATGGGGCTGGAGACGCCAACCGCGCTGCTCATCTTGATCGGAGATCCAGGTGACGTCGGGGCGCTTCCACTATCTTCGGGATCCAAGGACTTTTCTTCAAGGAACGAGAAAATATCCTCATCTCTCCCGAGGAAGTGGCCGCAGCACGAAACGAAGTCAACTTCGATGAGATCATTTTGCGCCCCACCAATCATCTGTACAATTCGCTCAACGGCGGTTCCTTTGCTCAATCCGACCGGGCGTACCTCAACAGACTTGGCACCCATGATGACATCAACAGGAGCGCTAGAAATAGGACCAGTCCAAAGATGCTGCAATAAGTCCCGCGCTTGTTGACGACCAAAATCGGGATCGGCGTACTTGTAACTCCAAACGAGAGACGTTTCGCGCGTTTCAACGTGGCTCCTCGGCGTGCGTTCGCAGAAGTATTCGAACACAACTTCAACGCTCTCTAGCCAATCCAAGTTGGTAGTCTCAATCATCGTCATCCACTTAGGAGTACCCGTACCATTCTCCCCTTGAAGTGGCGGGCGAATGAAGACACCATTCTCTGCGGCAATCCAAACCTTTGGCAGCATGGCGAATATTTGTGACAATTTGTTGCGCTCTGATCCGCTGAAGATGCACACCGTTGTATTAGGATCATCACAAAGGCGCGTAAGACACTCTTGCGCGATGGGGTGGATCTTATGACGGTTCTTTTGCGACTCGAGCTTCGGTCTCACCTTGGTCTTGTTCTCCATTGGATCAGTAAGCGTGGCGTTGTAACCGAGAATGATGAGACGCTTGCGCGCATTCTCAAACGATTTAACCATAACATGCGGTTTGAGATGCGGAGGAATGCGTTTTTGACGCAATTCTGCCTCAACGTGCGTATCGTTGAGTTCACTGATGAAGGTATCCGCCCACGCTTGTGAGGTGTGCACGGAAACGTGCGAGAAACTGCTGTGGAATCGCTCAATCTTTTCCGCCTCGGGCATGATTAACGCTTCCTTGATGGCGTTTGCAACGTCAGTGACGTTGTGGGGATTTACGAGTAGCGCACCGGCACCGATGGATTGTGCGGCACCAGCGAATTCGGACAGCACCAACACGCCCGCGTTGTCTTCAGTCTGGCAAGAGACAAACTCGTATGAGACAAGGTTCATCCCGTCACGCTGAGAAGTTACCAGCATCACGTCCGTAACGGCATACAGAGCACAGAGTTCAGGGAACTGCATCGTGCAATCCAAGTGCTGGATGGGAACGGAACCGATGGAACCGAAACGGCCGTTGATTCTACCGACGATTTCGTGCACTTGTGACGCGAGTCGTTGGTACTCTGGCACGTCACTACGCGTCGGGACAGCGATTTGAATCAGATTCACCTTGTCCTTCCACTCGGGATTTTCATTAAGAAACTTTTCAAACGCCAACAGTTTGTGTGGAATGCCCTTGATCATGTCGAGGCGGTCGACGCCAAGCATCACTTTGCGGCCTCTGAAACGTTCTCGCAGCTCTCTGATGTGCTCTTGAACTTCATCCGTGCGAATAGCTGAGGTGAACCGGCCTGGATCGATGCCGATGGGAAACGCAGCGACGCGAGTGAACATCCCGTTGTTTTCAACACCTTCGGGCGTGGCTTCTAAACCGAGAATTCGGCTCGTCGCCGATACAAAGTGTCGAGCGTAATCGTACGTGTGAAAGCCAACAAGATCAGCCGCCAGAGCTCCGTGTAAAAGCTCCTCACGCATGGGTAACATTCGGTAAATTTCAGAACTCGGAAAAGGAGTGTGTAAGAACCAGCCAATCTTCATGGAGTCTTCGACTTCTCTCAACATTTCCGGCACGAGCATGAGGTGGTAATCATGCGCCCAGACGACGTCACCTGGACGGTACACGCTCAGAATGGAGTCGCAGAAGGCGCGATTAGACTCCTTGTACGCCAACCATTGCGCATGCATATTGGTGTCTTCACTCAACTTGGCCTCGAAGCTCAACGGCACGTAGTGGAAGAGTGACCAGAGAACGTTGTTACAGTATCCATTGTAGTACAGCTCGACTTGCGACTTTGTCAAGTACACCGGCAAAAAGTTTTGCTTCTGCAAAGTGGCCGTGAGCGCGTCTCGCTCCGGTCCTTCCTCGACGAACACGCCCGGCCATCCGACCCAGGTCATGTCGTACGTCTTTCGCACGCCCAACAGCGCGCTCACGAGTCCGCCCGCCGAAGTTCTCAAATCCCACGAGCCGTCCGCCGCCTTCTTCACGCTGATCGGCAACCGATTCGCCGCGATGATGAGCGACTGCACGCGCGGTTTACCTTCCTCCATCATCTTCGAATCCTCGACGCTCGCGTCCAGATTCTGTTGAGATCGAGACCGTCTCATCTGTTCGCGCTCTCGCAGCAATCGATCAACTCGCGTGGATTCCACCTCTCCCGCCGCCGACCCCGCCCCCGTGGGCATCACCGCCGTCGTTCCGAGCGTCTCCATCCTCTGTCTGAGATCGTACATCGTTCCATCGGTCGACAGCGCGTTCAACGAGCTCAACGACGCGCGCGTCACGCGTCCAGCCTCCCCATCCAGTTTCCCGCGCAGAGGCGACGTCCCGCCAGCCTCCGTCTGTGCGCTCTGTTTCGGCGACCCACCGTCGTGGGATCCTCGTCGCGTGGGCTGCGGGCTCTCCGCGCGATCCATCGCGCGGTCTCGATCGCGCCGAACGATGACGACGACGACGACGACGACGACGAGTGAATGATTCGCGCGTGATGACGAGGCGACCACGAAAGGCATCGAATCCTCGCGAAGGATCGCGTCGATCGGTGGAGGGGGTCATCGGGGATTCGTGATTCGTGGGTGTCGTGTGACAAAAACTCTAGGACGCGGCGCGGGGATGGGGGACGGGAGGTTAGCTGAACGCCGCCTCGGCCTCGTCGACGAGACGATTGGCGGATTCGCGACCCTCGACGTCGCCGATGCCGAGCATGGCGGAGATCTCCTCGATTCTGTGGTCGCGCGAGGCGACGCGAGAGACGTCGATGGTGGTGCGGCCGTCGGCGTCGGCGTCGGGAGACTTGGAGACGATGAGGTGCGCGTCGCCGCACGCGGCCACCTGAGGGAGGTGGGTGACGCAGAGGACTTGTTGAGAACCGGTGGTGGTGAGACGTCGGAGGGCGTGGCCTATTCTCGCGCCGACGCGACCGCCGACGCCGCTGTCGACTTCGTCGAAGACCGAGATGCCGCCGACGGCGAGTTCTCTGTTGGCGCGCACGTTGGCGTAGTCTTCGGTCATGACGGGGGCCATCTTCAGAGCGAGCATGAGGCGAGCCTTTTCACCGCCCGAGGCGATGGACGCCATCGGCCTTAAGGGTTCATTTTGACCCGCGGCGAGTAAAAACGTCGCGCGATCCAAACCCGTGGGTCGCACGGCGTAGACGAGATGATCGTCTTCACCGATTTCGCTCGCTCTGGGAACGCGGAGAACGTTCCCGTTCGTCTCTTCGTTCGCGCCTTCACGCGCGTTCCACGATAAAGTCACGTCGAAGCGGCTGCCAGCCATCTCCAAATCTGTCAAGGCGGAAGTGACGGCGCCTCGAAGAGCGCCGGCGGCTTCTCTTCTGGCGAGCGCCAATTGAAAGGCACAATCCGCCGTAGCCTTTCGAAGGCGTTCTAACTCTGCAATATTTTCTTCTCGTTCCTCTTCACCTATTTCTGCGGCTTCGAGCCTCTCTTGTGCAGACTGTGCCGCTTCGATAGCGGCGTCGGCTGTGCGGACGCGAAGCGCCTTGAAAAGTCTATCGAGTTCTCTCAAGCGTGCCTGTGCTTCTTCGCGACGATGAGGCGAGCTCGCCAACGCTTGAGCGTATTTACCGACATTCTCTTCCGCGTTTTCGGCGACTTGTTCAGCTTGGTAGAGGAAGTCGAGCGTGTCATTCAAACCTTGGAGCGAGGTCTCGTCCAATCCCGGCTCTGATTCAGACGCTTCATCTTCATCCTCGTTTCCACGAGAAGTGGAACTCACATTTTCTGCTCTACGCTCCGCGGCAGCGATGAGACCTTTCACTTCGTGCGCGGCTTCGCGCAACAATCCTCTGGCACCTCGCTCACCGGCGATGGTTGAAATGATGGAACCGCACATCTCAACCGCGACTCGACTCGACTCCAACCGTCGAAGTTCAGCCTTCAGCGCGACATCTTCAGATGGTTCCGGATCTACGGCGTAATACTCTTCGAGTAACGCGTCGAGTTCTTCCCTTTCACCCGGTAGAAGCTCGACCGCGTTCTTAACTTTGTTGAACTGCGTCGCCAAATCTGTTGATAGACGCTCGAACTTTTGCCTCAACGCCTTCGTTCCGGCCCATTCATCCAAGAGTGCGAGCTGCGCGAACTCATCGCTCAGGGTGGACGCCGCGCCCTGACCGTTGAAATCCATGAGGATCTCGCCCAACGCTTTCAGAGCTTTGAGAGGGACGACTCTACCGTTGATGCGGCAAACGCTGCGAATGCGCTTCGACTTGCCGTTCGAGTTGACATATTGCAACTCTCTCGAAATGTTCAACGCGTTCGCGTCATCCTTCGGCGGCGCGAACTGTTTCACACTCTTCCCATCCTTCGTCGCTACTGACGTAATCTGATCGTTCACGGCGTCATACACCATCCCCAGCGACGACGTCGCCACTCGAAACGACGCCTCGAGCTTCGCCCCGTCCGCGTTCGCTCTTATGCTCTCTTCCCTCGCCGGCGACCCACAAATCTGCGCGATCGCGTCCAACAACACGGATTTCCCCGATCCAGACTTCCCCGTGATCACGTTGAGCCCTCGCTCGAACTCCACCGTCTGTTCGCTCACCAAGGCGAAATTCGTAATCTTCAGCCTCTGCAGATACGTCCACTCATCCTCACCCCCATCCATCGCCTTCGCTTCCGCGCGCGTCGCCGCGCCTCGCATCACCTCTCTCGCTCGCGCGCCTCGCTCGCGCACGCCGCGCGCGCCTCCCCAGACGCGTCCCGCGTCTCTCGCGGTCACCATCCGCCGCGTCCTCGTCGCCATCCTCGTCGCCATCCTCGTCGTCGTCGTCGTCCTCGTCGCCGTCGTCGTCATCGCGCGCGTCCAAGCGTCGAGGAGTATCGCACCGCGCACGAGCACGCCCGCCCTCGCGCCGCGCATGAGAGTGCCGTCGCGTCGTCGTCGTCGTCGCGGTGGACGAAGATCGGGGCGCCGGTCGCATTCGCGACTGGAATGAATGAAGATGGATATACATCGTCCTGTATATGGGACCCCGCCGTGGTGAGTCGTGAACGGTGGATTGAGTCAAGGCTGCTAACACCAAAGGCGCGATGCGAATGGGACGACGACGACAGACGACGGTCGACGACCCGTGGTGCGAGGGTGACGATGACGCGGTCGACGCGCGCGAACCTCGATCCGCGAGGGGCGCTTCGCGAGCGTCTGCGCGCGAATCGCCGAGGCGCGCTGTTGGACGAACCGAGCGACGATCTTCGCGACAACATCGCCTATCGAGGGGGAGCGCTGGAGCGCGTCATGTTCGCGCTGCCGTTCGCGATGTCCATGGCGTTGATCTCGTTCGTCACCGTGTGGGGAGCGCGTTTGAGTCCGGCGTTGACGGTGTTGTTCATCTGTGGGTACATCTCGTACGGTTGGGTGAAGGGGATTCACAGCGGTTTCAGCGCGCTCTTGGTGGGGATTCCGTTGTTGCACGCGTACAAGGACGTGGATTGGCACGCCCTCGGAAACGATTCGACGAAGAAATCACCGGTGTACGATAGATTTATGGGAGGTTCTGGTCAGGTGTACAAGGCGAACGAGGCGCCAACCTTGGTCGGGGAGGCGGAACACACGTGGAAGAGCGGCATAGACGGCGAGGTGAAGCGCGGCTTGACGGCAAAGTTCAACGACATCATCCACATTTGCGTGATTCCGACGTATAAAGAGCCTCTGGGTACGCTGAGAAAGACGGTCGGTACGTTGGCTGCGCAAACCTGCGCGAATGAGCGGTTGATTGTCGTTTTGGCGACGGAAAGCCGAGACACGGAGGCGCCGGGAAAAGTGAACGAACTCATCGACGAGTTCGGGCCGGCGCTCTTGGGTCTGTTCTACACCAAGCACGTCCTCGCACCGGGTGAAGCCGTCGGAAAGAGTTCAAACTGCGCGTGGTCGGTGAGATGCGTGAAGAGAGACTTTGTCGAGAAGCGCGGCTTGTGCCCCGAGCAAATTATGCTCACAGTGTGCGACGCCGACACATACTTTGACACGCAATTCATGGATTGCCTGGCTTACAATCACGTGCAAAACCCGAAACCGTACAACACGACGTATCAAGCCTCCGAAACTTTCTTCCCGAACATTTGGAGCGTGCCGATCCTCATTCGAATCAAGGCGGTGATCGATAGCGTCGGTTTCCTCGGCCAGCTCGCGTCACCATTCAGCCATCCTTTCCCGTTTGCCATCTACTCCCAATCGCTTCGAACGTCGATCGAATGCGGCGGTTGGGATGTTGACATCATTCCTGAAGATTGGCATCACTACTTGAAGTGTTGGTTTAAAAAGGATGGTGACTTCCGAGTCGTTCCAATTTTCATGGTCATGGGTAATGATGCCATCGAGGAGCGAACGTGGAACGAAGCCATCAAGGCTCGATACATTCAGGCGAAAAGGCACGCGTGGGGTGCGATTGATTTATCATACATCGTGATGAATTACTTAGATAAACGAGACTCGATCTCTTTCCTTCGCATGCTCAAGCTTTACATGCACGCGGCGGAGCACCACATTTCGTGGACTTTGTTTTGGTTTACGTGTATGTTGGGCGGATTGTGCTCCACGGTGGCGAATCCAATCCTCGAAACGTACCCATTCGGTGTTGGATTGCGATCAGTCACCGTCGTGGTCTTCTTTCCCATGGCGTTCGCGTGTTGGGCGATCATCATCAGCGAGTTTTACATTCGTCTCTTTGTCATTCACGACCGTGAGCACTTTGAGTGCAACGTGGCTCCGATGTGGTGGCAATTGCTCAGTCAAGTGCAGTGGATGCTCATGCCTTTAGCCGACATGCTTTTCGGTTCCTTTGCGGGCCTCGAAGCGCAATTCCACATGGCCATCAAGCCGACGATGAAGTACGAAGTTTCGGCCAAGATAGCGAAGAAATCGGGCGTGCCGCCGGTCTCACCGGCGCCGGCGAAGGGTGGCGAAAAATCGTCCGCGGATGCGTCCATGTACCACGCCGCGATCTCTGGCGAATCCCCGAGACACACTCAAGGTTCCGCCAACGACGGTTTCGTCGGTCAATTCTAGTAACGTGTTAGACATCACTGTAACCAAGACATTAATTACTCGAGAGACATCACTTAACCAACGACCACCCGCAGTCGCACGCGCTCATGCGTCACGGGCGCGGTCAGTATCAGCGTCACGTCGATGCGCGATATTTATTCCGTGTGATTCGGTACTCTTTCCTCGCCGCGTGCGCGCTCGTCGTGTACGTCGTCGTCGAAAATCCCATCACTCGGAACATTCGTTCTCAACCGGTCGAGGTAATCATCGAGCGCGATCCGGTTGAGGATGCGCGTCGATCAACGCGCGCGCCGGTCGACGAAAACGATGTTGGCACGTGCGCCGGCGCGCGCGTCGAGCTTGATGGGCGGGTCGTGCGTTGGGGCTCCGACCACGTGCTCGGAACTTCCAGCGAATGCTGTCGCGCGTGCTCGGATAACGCGCAGTGCAACGTGTGGGTGTGGTGCGCCGAGCGAGACGGATGCGGGGGCGAGCGAACATTTGGAGAATGTTGGTTAAAACGCGCGGATAACGCGGCGTTGGCGATGGTGGCTGCGAAAGATGGTCTGGGCTCGAAATGGACCTCTGGAGTTTCGCTAACTAGTCAAGAACGCGGCGCGGCGCGTGAGGACATGGCGCGAGTGGAGCGACAACGAGAAGCATTGAGGCGTAAGAAGGGAAATCATAGAGTGTACTTGGACGTCTCCATCGACGACGCACCGCCGAAACGCATCGAATTCATCCTGTACGCGAACACGAGCCCACTCGCGGCGGAAAACTTCCGCCGCATGTGCTCTCGAGAGCCTAGCGATGAATACACGTTCGTCGGTGCATCCTTTTACAGAATTCTAGATAGATTCATAGATCAGACGGGTTCGAACACCGCTCGAGGAAGTGCGGTCAATCCAGGAGGCGCGTTCGACGACGATCCCGCGGGCTTACGCTTGAAACACGACCGCCCGGGACTTCTGTCCGTCGCAAACACGGGCGCGAACACTAGCACCGGACATTTTAGCATAGTCATGGCGCCTGCACCGCATTTGGATGGATCATACGTCATCTTCGGCGAAGTCACGTCCGGCATAGACCACGCGTGGGCGATAAACCGTCTCGCCTCGCCGAGCGGCGAACCGAGCGGCGCGGCCATCATCACCGCTGCCGGCGTTCTAGAGACGTTCTGAGCGGACAATAGCATTGTAAATAAATCATAAGCGCGTAACGTCCCTCCTCGCTCGCGTCAACGCCGGCCGTCGACGTCCTCTCGCGTCACGCGTCTCCCTGAAAATACTCTCTATGAGTCACGAACCAAAAGCCCTATTCCCCGAAAAAGTTGGACGAAACGCCCCGGCCCGCGCCAGCCGACCGCCTCTTTACGACGCGCGTGCGTGAAAGCCAGGCATCATGGTCCGCATCAGCGTGTTGAATGACACCCTCAGTACGTGTGCGATCGATTTGTTCGCGCGCGATTTCTCCGTGACGGTCGCGCGCGTCGCGACGTCGACGTTTACGTCGGACGCCGTCATCCTTTTAGGGTCTGTGGACTAACCTCGATCGATTTTCTCTCGCTCGCAGAGTCGATGTACAACGCGGAGAAGCGTGGGAAGCGTCAGGTGCTCGTGCGCCCTGTTTCCAAGGTGGTGATCAAGTTCTTGCAAGTGATGCAAAAGCACGGTACGTAACGCTGACGGGACGAGAGCGATGATGATGATGATGGGTTCATGGGTTGACGATCGCGACGCGGGGGTGAGAACGAAATGCCGGTTGCGCGCGTACTGACGGCGACGTTTTGGTCCAATAACAGGCTACATCAACGAATTCGAGTTCGTCGATGACCACAGAGCGGGTAAGATCGTTGTTGAGCTCAACGGTCGTATCAACAAGTGCGGCGTCATCAGGTACGTGTATTTTAGGGTCTGCGCACGCGCTCGACGTCACCAACGTCTTCATCAAATCGCGACGAATGCGCCGAGACTGACCATGAATGCGTTTTCGTGAACAGCCCGCGTTATGACTTGTCCCACCACGACCTTGAGGACTGGGTCGGTCGCCTTTTGCCCTCTCGTTTGTTCGGTGTCATTGTGCTCACCACGTCGTCGGGCATCATGGATCACGAGGAGGCTCGCCGCAAGAAGGTCGGTGGTAAGGTGCTCGGCTACTTCTACTAATTGGTGTGCTTGGGAAGGAGGAAGACACGGACCAGCATGTATGGCTTGTTGCGTTTGGTCTTCATAGATCGTCGAGAGAGGCGTCTAGCGCCGGAGTGTCTCGGGGTTTAAACTAGGTTCAGACGGCTGTGTTGTAAGAGAAGCAACGTAGTCGCACATTTCGTTCGCCCCCACGTCGCTCGCTCGCTCGCTCGTCCCCCGTGTGCGTCGATTCGCTGTCACGTGTAACTGTGATTTATTAAAATTGAGAATGCATCCTATCAACGCGTTGCTTAGTTGCCCTCTTGGATCCACTTGGCGGCGTCAATGGCGTAGTACGAGAGCGTCAAGTCGGCGCCCGCGCGCTTGATGGCGATCAAAGACTCCAACACGGCATCACGCTCGTTGATGTAGCCAGCCGCGGCGGCCGCCTTCAACATGGAGTATTCACCGGACACTTGGTACGCAGAAATCGGGAGCGTGGTGTTGTCTCTAAGCGCGCGGATGATGTCTAAGTAGGCACCCGCCGGCTTGACCATCATGATATCGGCGCCTTCTTGCTCATCGAGCGCCGCCTCGCGCAAGCACTCGCGGTAGTTCGCCGGGTCCATTTGGTATTCAGCCTTGTCCTTCGGGATCTTCCAATCCTCGCTACCCGGGCGCGGAGCAGAGGCCAACGCGTCGCGGAACGGACCGTAGAAGGCGCTGTTGTACTTGGCCGTGTAGCTCATGATGGCGACGTTGGTGAAACCTTCGTCGTCGAGCGCTTGGCGAATAGCACCGACGCGACCGTCCATCATGTCGGACGGGGAAATAACATCGGCACCCGCGCGCGCTTGAGACACCGCTTGTTGGCACAAGTAGTAGACGGTCTCGTCGTTCATCACGACGCCATCGGAGCGCACCATGCCGTCGTGACCCATCGTGTTGTACGGATCGAGCGCGACGTCAGTGTACACTTCCAACTCCGGGAACGTATCCTTCAACAAAGAGATCGAGCGCTGCGCCAAACCGTTCGGGTTGAACGCCTCCTTACCGCACTCCGTCTTCAAGTCATCTGGCGTCTTCGGGAAGACGACGACTTGGTTGACTCCCGCCGCGCGCGCCTCGCGCACTTGCTTGATCATACCATTCTTGAAGCTCAATCGCTCTTGACCCGGCATGGAACCGATCGGAATGTTTTCATCACCCTCGTGCACGAAGATCGGGTAGATAAAGTTGGACGGCGTGAGAATGGTTTCCCGGAACGCCTCGCGAACCGTCGGCGAGCGTCTGTTCCGTCTCGGGCGCTGCGGCAAATCTTGCGGCGGCACCGTCGGCGCACCTACACACGAACCCGCGCTCGTCAGTCATCTCTTCCATACACGTCTCCACGCGCGCGCGCATCCCTCGACCCCTCGCTCGCGTCCCCACTCGTCCCCGCGCGCGAACGAATGAGTGGATAAAATCACATCAATCACTCATTCGCGTCGCGACCAATCCTTCGCACCTTCCGGCTTTCTCGGCGGCACGCGCGTCGTCGGCGGCGCTTGCACCGCGCGCGTCTGCACCCCGCGTCGTCCACCTCGTCTCGTCGCCATCGTCGTCGTCGCCATCGTCGTCGTCGTCATCGTCGTCGCCATCCCTCGTCGTCGCGCTATCCGGGACGCGTCCGGCGCGCGCGGGCGAGGCCGTCGAGGATGCGGATGCGGGATCGGACATTTGGAAGGGGTCATCGACGGGTCGTGACTCGCGAAGGGGGGGGGACAGAGTCGGGTCGGTGGTGGTCGTTTTTATTACGCGTCGTCGGTGCGTGTCGTTCGCATCGTAGACAGAGTCTCGTGGGCGCGATCATCCATCCGACCTCCGGGTGTTCGTGTGCGGAGGGGGTTTGTTTGTATCGAGAGGGACGAGAGGGACGAGAGGGACGCGCGACGCGAATGAATGAATGAATGAATGAATGAATGCGGGCGCGCGGGAGACGTCGTCGGGCGGTCGTCGTCGAGCGAGGGCGTCGCGTCGACGAGCGAGGGCGATGGGGAAGCGAAAGAGCTCCAAACCGCCGCCGAAAAAGGTGGCGCCCAAGGTGGACACGACGTTTACGTGTCCGTTTTGTAATCACGACAAGAGCGTCTTCGCGCGATTGGATCACGTGTCGGAGAAGGGATTGGTGGAGTGCGCGACGTGTGGACAAAAGTATACGTGTAACATCACGCATCTGAGCGAACCGATCGATGTGTACAGCGATTGGATCGACGCGTGCGAGAAGATTAACGCGCAGGACGACGACGAAGAGTAGGAAAGGGGCAAGCAATTAGAAGAGTAGCGTTTGTGAGAGAATGAAATGAATTTGTTGAGTGAACGATCGGGCGAACGTGTGCGCGCGTCTGTCGCGCGCGATGGTCAACTTTTTCGGGAGGGTACGTGGCGTCGCGGAGATTTTATGTTACAAGACGCGTCTCGCGTTTCGTGCTGACTACGACTACGTTCCTAACGCGACCTTGACGTCATCACCGCCGCGATATAATTGAATGGGGATGGCACGAACGGCGACGGGCTCTTTGTTCCCGGGATTCATCGGCTCGAACACGCAGAGCACGCGTAACATGAAGGAGACGCTAAACGTCGGCGCCTGGACGCTCGGGCACGTGAAGAGTCGCGGAATCACCATGTGTATGGGGATCTCGACACCGCGTGGACAGTCCCCGTCCACCACTTGTGAGAACTGCACAGGCGTCGTCTCCGTCAGCACCTGACCCTCGACCGTGTTGCACCCCTCGATACGACACAGCTCGATTTCGATCGATTTGAGCGGCGACGCCGC
>TARA_B100000674_G_scaffold415888_1_pt1 | contig 13892 bp, 6 predicted proteins | sample TARA_B100000674 | Tara Oceans TARA_B100000674 (sample SAMEA2622759) | marine metagenome | biome: marine biome (ENVO:00000447); feature: surface water layer (ENVO:00002042); material: "saline water (ENVO:00002010), including plankton (ENVO:xxxxxxxx)" | depth 5 m
CTTTGCCTTACCTCTAGTTACTGTAATCTCCCTATCCAATTCAATGGTATTTTGCTGAGTCCCCATGAACTCCTCACCAAACCAATAAAAAAGCGTATCCCCCTTGGATGTATTCTCACCAGGATTACCCTCAACCAACTGCGCCGAACGTTCAGAACACGCAAAAACCAAGAACAAAACCCCCACTAAAAACAATTGAAACCTGAGCATAACGAATTTAATTAATACCATACCTCTTACTCCAATACCGCAGATAAGTTCTCATTTTCCCGAAAAGAAATTTAAACGTGTTGGAGGGTGGTTTTTTTAGAAAAAAGCAGACTTGAGTGGGAGAACTATAAAAAACACCCTAAAGAAATTTAAACCAACGTCCCCATTTCTCAATTAATTTTAATGTATACAATAAACTTTATTAACTCAAAGGCTAATCAAAGTTCATTCTTGAAATAACCATTCTCTTCATTTACTAACACTTGCCTGTCAAGACTTAGGTTCATCATTTCGCATGATGTTTCAGATAAAAGGGAACAAGAAAAACAAGCAGCTCTATTTAAATCAAAGACTCCTTGTTTGTCGGCTTCCCAACATAATGGGTCGGATGTACATTCAAAAGCTCTTACCATTGCTTTTTTAACTAATTCCATAACCTTTTCGGATGTTCCACATTGGGTAATAATTCCCCCCATACTTCCTTCTGCTCCTTCGGTAGTGTAAAGTAAAAATCCTTGCATTGTTAATGTTTCATCGTTTGAAACATAAAGTCTTTCTCTTATACTAGCTGATGGGTAACCACATGAGAATTCTAATTCTCTAATAAATGCATGAGCAAATGAGTGAATTAAATAAAGTTTATAATTATCATTTTTCGCTCTATTCCTTTGAGGATACCCTTGATCTTCATTATTTAACTCAGCATTGAAAATTGGGCTGAATCTTTGTTTAAAATCTTCATCTAAAGAAATTATCCAATCATTAATTTTGTTATTATCAAATTCAAAAAATACACCTTCACCTAAGGCTTGGATAGCAGGTAAAACATGGGTTCCTTCTTTGTAAACTTTTTGGCTAGGTTTATTAGGAATTATGTTTCCTGCATTGTCTTCAACCATAAAAGGAGGTTGTACTCTCGAAAATTCTAGTTGAGTAGATGTTACTTTTAAGTCCTCAACAATTTTAATGGTCTTAAAGTACTCATTAGAATTCTCATTAAGTTCAAGATTTTTAAAAACTAGTCCGTCTTGATTAAAATCTTCTCTGTCTGAAAAAAACTTAAATTCATCGTGCCTAAACTTTAAATCAATATCACCTCCAAAGGTTTCATTAGATTTAGATATTATCTCTTGAAATCTTAGTTTATCATTATCATTGTTTAAAGCCAATACTCTTTGGATTACCCTGTCCGATAAACCATTGAAAAAATCAATTAAGGATTCATCATCTTCGGCTTCATCCTCAAATCTTTGAAGGAATGTTTTTTCGGCTTCCCTTAAGTCTGCATATTCATCTATCTCAGGTAAAAACAAACTGCTTTCTACATTTGCATAATAAACATTATTCGCTGTTGCTAGAACAAATTTCATTTGTTCTGATTTATTTGTCCTCTCACCATTTTTATATTCCTTACAATCCTCTCTTATATTATTTCCTTCCCAAGGTTTTTCTCCAATGCAGTAAGGTGATAATCCCATTATACCTCTTAAGTTCACCTTTTCTGTGTAAATATCGCTTTTACCTGTTCGGCAATTTTCACAATGAACAAATACACTTTCAAATCCTAAAGATCTAGACTTGTTTTCTGTCCATTTTAATTGAGGATTATCGCAACAGTCATTATATTCTGTAAATAATTTTTTACATTCTGGATCACTACTTTTATCCGCTCTTGTAAACCATGTTAAATATTTTGACCAAGGCACATCGGATAAATGTCCGTTGGGACAAATGAGCATTAAGTTATTTTGAGTAAGATTTTTTGAATAAATTCTTCCATTTTCATTCCTTTTAATAAATTCTTTTGGGGGTGCGAAGTTGCTCTTTTCTTTGTCTTTAACCTTTTGATTCCAATCTTTCTTCCAGCCATTAACCTTTTTTAATTCTCCTTTTTGGTTCATAAACCAAGAGGGGAAGTTTAATCCATCAATGCTAAATGAATATTCATTTGTATCATTACCTTGTTGGATAGCTCTTCTAACTGCTGAAGGATGGAGAAGATGTGCTTGTCCTCTATTTTCCCATTCTATATAATTTTTTTCAGATAAATTTAATGTAGGTATTTCTAGTAAAGCTTTTAAAGCTACTAAATCATTGTTTTTTTCTTTTAGAAAATTTAGAAATCTCTTATCATTTACTATTTGAAGTCCCATGTTTCTTAACGAGAGAAAATTATTGTTTTCAATGTTTCCTCCAACATTTAATGTTTCCTCTATTTTATTATTCGCATTTACAATAAAACCCCAATTGCTATTAGATTTAATTAAAACATAGTTATTAAACTTTGACGTGAAAATTGAACCAACTCCGCCGGTTCCGGATAACAATTTAAATTTCCCTAATTCCTCGTTATATTGCGCTGTATTATATATTTTCATTTTTTTAGTTTTTTATATGGATTACACCTCCTGGTTCAACAATTCTAAGCGATCCAGGAATTTCCCAACAAGACAATTCTTCTGGAAGATTTAAATCACCAACTTCATAATATAAAGACTCTTCATTGTTGTGCTTGAATAATAACGCTTGATTGGTTGTACACTTGTCATTCCATTGCTGAATCATTTTATCGGTATAATTCAAGATTTCATTCAAATAATCTTCATTCAAAATCATTTGAAGGTCCTGAGGTACATTTTGGAGTCTTTTTTCAAAATAGTCTCCTACAAATGAAAGTATCTCGTCTTTTCTTTCTTCAGTTATTTGGTTGACTGAATTATTAGGAGCAAAATCATCGAAACAATGCCTAACAATGGTTGCTACAACTAGAGAGAAGTACCTGTTTAATGATTTCTTAGTAAATGGTGTAATTGAAATTGGTTCAACATAACTGTACAGTTTTTGATGAAACTCTTTAAATTGCTCAAAATGAGACATGTCTCGAGTTTTAAAAGGATGATGTAAAGTGATTACTAATCCTTTTTTGTTCCTAGCCACTCTTGAACTGGCTTGGATATACTCTGCTGTGTTTCTTGGCATTGAATTCATTAAAATTTGATTGAATCTTCCAACATCCAAACCAACTGAAATCATATTGGTTGCCGCTATAATTTCTGGGGGAACAGTTCCATTTATGGTTTCTCCATCATCATTTTTATGTGCAAATCTGTTTTCAGGTTTCCATGGTTTTTCTACTTCATCTAAATTATCTTTTACTTCACTTCCCTTTAATCTACCTGTCAACTCCGATTCTTCAATATCATTTTCTCTGTATATAATCTTTAGAAGTCCACTGTTGTAAATAACATTTTCCCAAATCTTTCCTATTTCTTTTTTCAGGTAAGTTTGTATCTGAGCTTGCGATTTTCCCACTTCTCTAGTGGAGTTGAAATAATTTAGGATTGAATGGTAATTATTCATAGCATTTATCGCATCCTCTGAAAGTTGACCATCATTTTGTTCAATGTTGTCTAATTCAAAAAGACTTCGATGTACCATCATAATTGATAAAAGCCTAAACTGCATCCAAACATGGCTTCTTCCAGTTGGCATAATTCCTAAGTACCTTCTTTTTGATTCATTTAAACTTTTACCCTGATTAAATTTTCGTTTATAAAAAGAGAAATAGGCATCATCACATTCTACACCTTGCTTTGGAAATATATTTACCTCACGATTGTATAGAGCTTCAATTTGTAAAGCTGTGTTTCTCGTTGTGGCGGTTGAAGTAATAACTTTTGGTCTGGTTCCATCTTCTCTCAAAGACATTATATCTATGGCTGCTTCAAATTGGGCTACAGCTGAACCAAGAGGCCCTAGTAGTAAATGTAATTCGTCCTGAATGATTAAGTCCGGGGGTAAATAATTAAGTCCTCCTTTACCAAATAATCTTCTTGAATCATTATTTGGTTGGTCAATACTTACTTTATTAGCTAATTGTGCAAATTTATCTACGGTAGCAAAAAGTAAACTAGGTGGGTATTCGTATATGTCTTCGTCACAAAGGCGAAAAGGTAAGGGGGTTCCGCCTCCAATTACTGGTTTAGAAAAAGTACAATTGTTATTTGAGCAATAAATTTCTGTTCTTTTTTGTTTACCATCTGGTCTCAGAATTTTTAACCTGCTATTACACCAACTACATTTTTGAACAGGTAGATTGTTTTCCTTATCATTTTCATAATTATTGAATTGGGTTGTTAATTCTGATCTTTTATTGGGCAGTGAGGAGGAACCTACCCAAAGACCTATTGAGATTGGCTCTTCGCCAAGGAGTGTCTGGTTTTCAGCTCTTAATTTTTCAAGTGCTAATATTAATAAAGAGGAACGTTGGAATTGTTGTAGTGTTAGTAGTCTTAAGGTATACCTCATTAAAGCAGTTACTCCTTTTCCTTTATGTTCAGCATCTTTAAATTCCATTCTTCTGTTGAGAATAAACAAGGCTATTAATCCTAAATAAGCCTCGGTTTTTCCTCCACCAGTAGGGAACCAAACTAAATCAGTTACTCGATTTCGGTACTTCCATTCATCATCATCTTCATGTTGCCAAATACCGTCAAGATTTAAGAGTATAAAAGCTAACTGAAAAGCTCTCCAACCGGCACTTTTACCTTCCTCGAAAATATAATCTTTTATGGTGCTATAGTTAAAGTTTTTATTGTCGGATAAATCAGCTCCAGTTTTGCCTCCTTTTTCTTTGTGTAATAATTGAATGAACATAGCTGAATTCATCAAACGGAAGACCTTAATTTTATTCTCGTTGCCTTCACTATGAAGAAAACCTATGTTTTTCTTCATTCTATGATAATCCTTCTCGCATTTGTTTAATTCATTTTCCGCAAGTAAATTATTGTAAATTGATTTTTTTCGTTTTAATTCAATCCATTCCTTATACTTTTCTACAAATTGATATAATTCTTTTACTATATCATCATTGCTATTCTGGTTGTATTCTGATAAGAATTTAAACTCTTGAGCTTTGCTGTCTTGATTAAAAAGTGGCGCTTCTACTGTTTTTTCATCAATATTTTCCTTGTTTCTTGGCACAGGATCAATATCTGGTGTGTCATGATAGGGTAGGTAGTTAATAAAAACTTTATTCCCTTCCTCGTTCCAACCTACAGAACAATTGTAACCAACTGCAAAGTTTTTTAATTCTCTGTAATTATACTTAACTATATCGTCTTCATTGTCTTTATCTAATTGTACTGTTTTGACTTCATTATATGGTTTTATAAAGTCTCCCTCAACAGTTGCCGTAAATCCAAAAAATGATCTTTCATTTACTTCGTCAACATTAGGAGAATAGTGTCGTTTTGAATCTTCTTTAAATTTAGTACTATTGTTTAAAAATTGACATTTTATAAAAAAAAGCTCATTGTTATGTCGAGTATCTTTTGTGATCTGTAGGTTTAGGGATAAACATACTTTAGCATTGCCTTTACTTCCTTCTTCAAATATCTTTGAAAAACTAATTTGTTCTTCTCCATTTTCAGTAATTAGATATATTTCTGAATCATCAGTGTTTCTATCAGTGATAATGGTTTTTCCTCCCTTTAACTTGATGTTGCGAATTTCAAGGTTGAGGATATGAGTTTTAGACTCCCATAAACCAGCGTTAAGATTAAAAAGTTTTTCAAGTCTTTGAATGAATTCTTCCTTTTTTAAAAGTTTATCTATTTCTTCAAAATTAGCTTGGCTTGTAAAGCTTGAATTAACCTTTATTTCTTCTGCAATCTTTTGACGTATAGTACTAAGTCTAATTCCGTTGTAAAAACCTTTAAAATCATATTTTTGAAGCAAGTCTATAAGCTTCTTTTCAATTCTACTTTCGGTAAATTCTTTGAGAGTATTTATTATTCCTTCTTGTCTTATAGCTGAGTCTTCTTTAAGTTTTAAGAAAATTTTGGAGTGTCCATTTTGTTCTATTATTTCATAATATTGATTAATATCTTTAGTTTCTTGGATTAATTCATCAAATGTTTCTTTTTCCGTTTTGTTAATAAGAATTCCAATTTCCTGATCCCTAAATTTTCTTGCAGAAATCTTTTGGTATGTTCTAAATTCAACCTTCAAGGGTAGTTTAGAATTCTCTGAAAAAAAACTTTGGTCTACTGCAAATGAAAATCCATTGAACTTAGGGTAAAACTGATCTATTTCTGCATCCAATATTTTTTCATCAGCAAGATCAGCAATTTCTGTCTCATTCTCTGAGGTAGTATCTAAAAGGTTATTCTCTTCGTTGTTTTCATTTTGCGTTTCATCTCCTTCGTTTCTTTTAAGCTTATTGTTTCCGGGAAATAAAATACCTGTACTATATCCTGCTACAAGTGGGGCGGTATTAATAATTTCATTACTATAGGTTTTTGGCAATGGTAGTGTTTCTAAATCATTGAATTCTTGTTTTCTAAACATTTGAACGCCGTGAATTCCGGGCCCAAATATTTGCTCTTTTATGAAAGATTGTAAATCATCCCTTTTTTGATTTATTGTACTCATGTTCTAATAATGCTTTTTATTTGTCTTGTGTTATTTTTTAAATTTTTCTTTAACTTTTTTAAATAAATCTCTAATTCTTTTTGAACCTTGTTTTCAGGGATTCCCATTAGTAATAAGGAGTCTTTCTGGGATTCCTGTAATTCAAAAAACAAATAGTTAATCTCATCTTCCATTTCTTTTTCCATCGCTTTTATTAATACATCTGTAATTAATTCGGTATGAAAAATGGTGGACACCCTTGCTGTATTAGCTTCTGTACTACAATAAACTCTGAGAAATCGAAAATAATCTTTCTTTAAACCTAATAAATCACATATAATTTTCAAATGCTTGTAGGATGTTCTATTAGAAGCTGATTCAAGATTTATCCATGAGTTTTTAAAAGTATTAATGCTAACCATGTCGAATTCATTCGAAATGCACTTTTCTTTAAGTTCATTGTATAAATTCTCTTCCCCAATTTGTTGAGACCTTTGCTTTAGCAATATCTTCCATACTCTTGAATTTGAGTTTGAAAATTCGTCAGGTAAGTATTTTTCTCTTAATTCTTTTGCTTTATTTAATACTTCTTCATTTTCTAGGTTGAATTCGGGCATATTTAAGCCTGATAATATTTCTTCGAAAGGTATTACCGTCAAAGAATTTAATTTATTAAATCTATCAATAATGGTTTCAGTGTCTTCAATTTCATAACCTCTCGAGTCCGAAATTATAAATTTACTATACTGGTTGAATATTCTCTTTGTTTTTCTTTTGTTTTTTTCAAATTCAAATTCGTACAAATCTAAATCGATTTCTCTTTGTATGGTGACTTCAAACTCGTAATCAGTTTTATCTACTGAATTAGGTTTAAGATTTTTAACTTCATTCTTTAAATTATCCCAATTGTATCTTTCTTTCCTGTATTCATTTTCAAGTTCACTTACAATTGAGTTATTAAAATTGAATTGTCCAAACTGGAATTTGTTTTTAAAAAGGTAATCAACTAAGTATATCCGTTTTAATTTAAGTTGATTAGGTTCAAAAATATTTGGTGGTTTTACTGGATGATAAAAAGTACCTGTATCCTTGTAGTCAAAAGAAATTATGTTTCCTCGTGTATAAGAAGTATTCCATTTAACAAATTGTCTTTCTTCAGCTTTTAAAAACAGTGCTATTTCTTGTTTAATTTTCTTCGAGTCTTCTACCAGCCTTGGTAAGATAACCCTATCAGACCTATCTATTTCATAAGCTTCATTATTGTCTAATATTGATATTAGATTATCCATTAAATTCTTTAATGAACTTTTGATAATTTCCTTATCATCATGTGATAATCCATTCCATTGATCGTAAAATGAATTAGGAAAAGTAATTGATTTTGTTTCCAAAGAAACAGAAGACATTATTGTATTTGCTATTTCACGATTAAAACAAATATTTAAAAGATTACGAAATTGAATAGAAATTAGATAGGGGATTTCGCTATCAATACATTTTTGATAAAAGTCGTTCCAGCAATCCTTATTTCCTGTTTTAAAAAAAACATATGGAGTTTTATTGCTCAAAAAATTATTTGATAATAAAACATGTTTAATAAAATTCTTTGAATTTCGCCTTGTTGTTAAAGTTGATAGTTTAGATTTAATTTTGATTAAAGAGTTTAATGATGACCTAAAGGATTTACTGTGAATATTGGAAATCGTTTGAAAGGTCCAGTTTCCTTGACTTTTGGCGTCTGAAAGAAAATCTTGGTTGATTTTAGCAGAAGATGTTTTTACAAAAAAGATGTTTTTTATCTGTTTTAATATATACTCTCCATTTTCGTTTTTTAAGTTACTAAGTTTATGTTGTCCTTCTTCCCAAATTGAACAATCAGTAACTATAATTCCTCTGGAGTCAAAATTATTTAGTTTTAATTCGCTTTCTAAATCCTTTTTAGAAATAAGTTTAATTTTTCCAAATTTATTTATATTCCAGTCGTTTAAAATTTCTGACTTTTCAGGATATCTTGGTTTTTTTGCATGTGTTTTATTATTGTAAAAGGATCTTTTTAATATATCCTTTGATAAAAAATCAAAGGTCGCCTTATTTACAATAATTATAGTGTGAGGGCTAAAATTAACTGTTTCATCAGTTGTAGCTTTTATAATTTTTTGCTCGACCTTTAAAGCTATTTTTTCAAGCATTAGCTTTATGTAATCTTCATCGGTAGGATTCTGTTTAAATTTTACACCTAACGCCTCTGTTTTTTTCTTTAGGTGTTCTAGAATAAAAGAGCTGTTAAATTTGTTTTCATAGTTTTTGGAACAATTAATGAGAGTGTCTGTAATACCATTGATAATAGATGAAAACTCTTCCGGTTGCAAGTAATCGTCAATTTCTATATATATCTCAGGACTTAAAGTTTTAGGAGTAAAGTTAAAATGTCCCTTATTGTCCATAAAACTTAAAAAGTTTTTTACACCCTTAGCGTAGTCCTCTTTTTTGTCCCCACTTAGGTTTATATATTCTTTGATGGGTAACTCAATATTTATCATGTTTAATATTCGCTTACAATGTAAATTATTAGGTTTTTCATAGCACGTGAAACTCCTAGATACCACTCATAAATATTATAGCTATCAGGAGGGGTGATAAACAAGAATACATTATTTACTTCCAGTCCTTTGAAGGTCGGGATTTTAGTGTACCCAACATCAGGACTAGGTATAGTTATTGTCTGCGAATTTAATTCTCTAGTTTTAACCATGTTGAATTCAGACTTTTTATCATAAAGTTTGGATTCAATCAAAATCATACAGTCTTTTCCTAATAAACTAGACTCTTCTGATCTAATTAGATTTAGATAATTATCGCAAAAGGAATCAAGGCATGAATCAAGGTTGCTTTCCAGAATCTTAATGTTTTCAGCATTGATTTCTTTTAAATCATTTATAAATTCAGTTCCAAATTTTCCTATTTGTTTTACTAAATTTTGAATTTCAGGTGATTGATTACTCCTTTTTATCTCATCTAATTTAACATGAGCACAATAATCTGATATGAATTCAATGTCATCTAAAATATTACGTCCACTCCATGTGTAGCTTTGATCTATGTCGTAAAGTGTTAGGAGTCTTCCGTTTTTCAATCCTCCTTTTAATATTCTATCAATGATAATATCTACACCTCTATCTACATAGTCTTGAAGTTCGTCTAAAATTAAGAAATCATATTTGCTATCTTCATCAAGTTCGGGTAGATTCTCTCGAACATGATTGGTGAATTCTAACTCATTTAGAGCTTCTAATTTTTCATAGGACATTCCTGCGTTCTCTAAAATATAAGAGAATACAGTTGAGAATTCTTGCGTAACAGAATTATCTCTTTTATTAATTTCGTCTTGAACTTTTAGTTGTAATAACTTATTCCAACAAAAGTACAGCCCCTTTTTAGATTTATTTTGATCAATATAAGCCTTAGCGTATGTGGTTTTTCCGCTACCGGGTGGCCCTTGAATCATTAATTTTTGGTTTTTTTCTAGAGCTTTATAGGTTTCAAGGCTTTTGACTTGTAACCAGCTTTCAGTATCAGCTATATTAACAAATGGACTTACATCTTTATCCAATACATCATTCAGCCTTTCTTTTGCGCGTATAAGCTCACTATTATTAAGAAATTTATAATTTCTTCCTTTTTTTTGTTGTTTTTCAAATTCTCTTTGGAAAATTCTGTTAAATAAATCCTCTATGTTATTAAAGCCTTTTTCATACTTGTTGTAGTTTGACCATAATCTAAAGTCATCAAAAGTCCAGTTTTGTAGTTTCTTATTTACATGAGGAAGGGCAACCCCATAAGTGTGAAAAGCTCCAATGCCATTTAATATTTTGTTCCTTACTGTATGAAATTGACCAATAGCTTGGGCAAATGGGTCTTGGCAATCTTTGCCATTTGCATAATACCATTGTCGATTTTTACAATAAACACTTGTACCTTTTACTTCTAGAACCAATACCCCTTTTTTGCAAAGTATTAAAAAATCGATTTCTGTTGACGATTTTTTCTTTGGATTAATCTTTTTACCGTCATCTGTTTTCCCGTTAACATGAAAAGGAATATTTAAATCATGCCAAACATAATACTGCTCTTCAGATCTACTTAAGGCTTCATGAATTTCAATGTAAATATCAATTTCACCATTCAATGGTTCACCTGTCGATTTGTTTTTAATTAGATTAACTAACTCTGTCCTCTCGGGAGGGAAGTAAGGAAATATAGATACTGGCATTATTATTTTTTTTAATTAAATACTCTTATTCTATTTCTTTTTATTCACAAGTTTTAAGCTATTTGTAGCTTCCAAAACGGGTTTTTCGGAACTTAAATTATTTTGAAATAATTTTGTTCCTGTTGCAATTAAAACCCTTTCTATGAGTAATCTGGAATGGTCGGAAGTTTCAGGGGGTAATTGTATAATAGAGTACTCTGTCCAATTATCAAATGAATGGTGTTGAGTGCCTTCAGGGTACCTTTGAGATAATGTTTTCTTAGTCTCCCCGATATATAATTCCTGCTTATCTCTATTGAGAAGAAGATATATATTATTTTCATTCACCTCCTTCTTTAGCTCTCTTCTTGGTTTCCATTCACCAATCTGAATTCTTCTTAATATTTCTTTGTTATCACTTAGTAAATAATCAGCAATTAGATAAGAACTCAGTTCCTTAAATATGTTAGGGAAGCCTTGTGACTCTTTTCTTACTTTAAAAAATTCTTTGACACGAATTTTTGGACTATCCTTTTTCCAGTCTATTTTAACTTGAAGTTGTTCTTTAAATCCTCCAATATCATACTCTGTAAATTTTTTCTTCTTATAATAATCGTCTCCTATATGAAACTCCAGTGATCGAACGAAGCTTTTTGGATAATCTTTAGCCAATTGCACCGCAAAATCTTTATCCCACTTTATGCGATAACTACTTTCTTTATTTCTGTTTTTTATAAAAGATAGCCACAAAACACCTTTAAATTTATAATTAATTCTATCTAAGTCTTTTGGACTTGTGTAGTCTATTTCCACATTCCATTTGAAATTTTTTTTTGTGTGTTTGTTAATTGTATTTTGTCCCCAACTTTTCACATAGTATGACGGTATTGTTATCGCTAAGTCATTAATAAACATAGATTTATGTATGTCTAAAGGGAAGAATTCAGGAGAAAGTTTTGTAGGTTGTACTCTATTACTTCGTTTGTCCATCCTTAATTTGTTTATACAATTCTTTTCCAATTTTTTCTATGACTCCAACTACAAGCGCATTTCCCATAAAAAAGGCTCTTTTGGCATCGGTAACTCCATCAAGTTTTGTGTGATTATCAGGAAACATATTTAAGCGTTCCAACTCTACGGGGGTTAGTCTTCTTAATCCTCCATCTGTTTCTACGACATGCTTAAATCTTGATGGAGATTTCCCTCCCTCTCCTGTAATTATTGTTCTAGAAGGTTTGTCCAATGAATCGGGATAAATCATTGCACCCTCTGCATAATTATACTCAAATCCATCTTTTGTTTTTCTTCTTTCTTTTTTTGCTCCCTTTAAATATGCCCACATTTCATTTGATGTGGTAATTTCTTTTTTACTTCCGTCTTTATTATTGACTGATTTAACATTCTTGAGCAAAGAATCGTCTAGTAAAAAACCATGTGTTTTTTCCTCATTTTGTAAAATATCGCGAAGAACTTTTTTACGACCAATATAATTTGGTTTTGTTTTTGAAGTATAAACTTCACCCTCAATTAGAACTCCTGAATTAAGAAAAGGCGATAATTTTCCTGATTTATTGAAGTTGTTTGTTATGTCTGATAAATCTTCTTCTAATTTGATTGGTTCACTGATTTTCGCATCAAAAACAGGAAAGGCTTTTGCTATTGTACCTTCTTTTGTAATCCAGCTTAATTTTTTTGATTTTTTTAATCTTTCGTATGCACTAGTTGATTTATGATAACCAATGATAAAAACTCTCCTTCTTCTTTGTGGCATTCCATAATCTGCGGCATTTATAACGCGCCACTCAATAGCATAACCTAATTGATTTAAGCTTTGCAACATAACTGCAAAATCTCTTCCTCTTTGGCTTGCCGGAGATTTTAATAGTCGATCAACGTTTTCTAGAAAAAGGTAATTGGGCTTATCCTCTTTTTTTTCTTCTAATATTTTGTGAATCGACCACCAAAGAATTCCTTTTTTTCCTTTTAAACCTTTGGAGTTATTAAGCGTTGTTGCTACTGAGTAATCTTGACAAGGAAATCCTCCTACAAGAAGATCATGTGTAGGAATTAAACTGAACTCTTCTTCAATAACCTTTTCAATATCTTTATTTGAGTGTTTCTCTTTTCTAAATCTATTCACATAAACATCTGAGGCATGTTGTGTTTTTGTGGATGGCTCGTATTGATTGCTCCAAACAACTTCATAAGGAGATTCGTATTCTTCTTTATAACCAGAAGTAGAGGACTTTTTATCATACCCTTCAAGACCAAGACGGAAACCTCCAACTCCTGCAAATAACTCTACAACTTTTATAGTTTCATTTTTTTCTTGCATCCTTTTTAATAATCACTTTTTTTGTTTTTCATTTCTAAAATAAGAACATTTTATATCCTAACCTTATTACCTTTTAGTTTGTTTTCAACTGTTAATAAGTATTGCCTTTTAGGGTACGGAAACAACAAATAATTACAGCTTCCAAAGTGGGATTAATCGTCCTTAAAATCATTAACCTTATATTATTTTTTTAATACTATTTCAAGTATACGAAACCAAACCGTAACTAGTTTACAGCTTATAAATAACTTTCAAAAAATGACTTTAAATTGTAACTATACAACAGGTTTTCTGACTACAAAAGTTTGAGTGAAATGGTGAGCACTTGTAACAGTCACCAAATAAAAAAGCTCATTAAGAGCTATACTCAAAGGCAATTCAAAGAATAAAACATGTGCCAAAAACAACTGTTTTGGCACACTAAAACTCTATCCTATTTCCCCACATAGTAAGGGCGAAAGCTGTTTACGTTAAAGTTAAAATTTTCGGGTTTTGTGAAACAGTATTCTTCGTATAATTCAGGATGATTTTCTTGCAATTCCTTTTTATTAAATCCTACAGTAGTGGTAGTCTCTCTTTTCCAACCGCAGAGTCCTTCTATTCCATCGGATTTTCCTGTTTGAACTTTCAGTTTAGCCACAAGCTGCGCATACTCCCACTCACTGGTGTATATCTCTTTTTGTA
>TARA_B100000674_G_scaffold302843_1_pt1 | contig 13875 bp, 9 predicted proteins | sample TARA_B100000674 | Tara Oceans TARA_B100000674 (sample SAMEA2622759) | marine metagenome | biome: marine biome (ENVO:00000447); feature: surface water layer (ENVO:00002042); material: "saline water (ENVO:00002010), including plankton (ENVO:xxxxxxxx)" | depth 5 m
TGGAGAAAGAAAAATTGGAGATCCTGCAAAACGTCAGGCGATTACTAACCCAACAAAAACGATAAACTCGATTAAGCGTTTTATGGGGACAAGTTTCGATAGAGTCTCCTCGGATGTTGAACGAGTTCCTTATGAGGTAATTAAAGGAGATAACAATACGCCTCGAGTAAAAATAGACGATAGAAATTATACTCCACAGGAGATTTCTGCTATGATTCTTCAAAAGATGAAATCAACAGCAAAAGATTTTTTAGGAACTGAAATTACAGAGGCTGTTATTACCGTTCCTGCTTATTTTAATGATGCACAAAGACAAGCCACAAAAGAGGCTGGTGAAATTGCAGGGTTAAAAGTAAGAAGAATCATCAACGAACCTACTGCTGCTGCATTAGCATATGGTATGGACAAGAAAGGAGAAGATTTAAATATTGTAGTTTTTGACTGTGGTGGTGGTACGCATGATGTATCAGTTCTTGAATTGGGAGATGGTGTATTTGAAGTTAAAGCTACTGATGGAGACACTCATCTTGGTGGTGATGATTTTGACCAGGTAATTATTGATTGGTTGGCTCAAGAATTTCAAAAGGATGAAAATGTAGATTTGAAGAAAGATCCTATGGCTCTTCAGCGATTAAAAGAAGCTGCTGAAAAGGCTAAGATTGAATTGTCATCTTCAACATCAACGGAAATAAATTTACCGTATATTATGCCTGTTGATGGTATTCCTAAACACCTTGTGAGATCATTGACAAGAGCGAAGTTTGAACAATTAGCCGACAGTTTGATAAAAAGAACGATTGAACCTTGTAAATCAGCTTTAAAAAATGCCGGGTTAGATATTTCTGAAATAAATGAAGTAATCTTAGTAGGTGGATCAACAAGAATACCAGCAATACAAGATGCGGTTAAAGCGTTTTTCAAAAAGGAACCTTCTAAAGGAGTAAACCCTGATGAAGTTGTTGCTCTAGGGGCAGCTATCCAAGGTGGTGTATTAACTGGAGATGTAAAAGATGTTCTTTTATTGGATGTTATTCCATTATCATTAGGAATAGAAACAATGGGAGGTGTATCTACAAAAATGATAGAAGCAAATACAACTATTCCTACGAATAAGAAGGAAACTTATTCAACTGCTGCTGATAACCAACCTTCGGTTGAAATTAATATTGTACAAGGTGAAAGACCTATGGCAAAAGATAATAAGTCTCTTGGTAGATTCCATCTTGACGGAATTCCTCCTATGAGAAGAGGAGAGCCTCAAATTGAGGTCACTTTTGATGTTGATGCTAACGGTATATTAAATGTTTCAGCAAAGGAATTAAAAACAGGTAAAGAGCAGTCTATTAGAATTGAAGCTTCTTCAGGATTGTCCGATGATGATATCGAAAGAATGAAAAGAGAGGCTGATGAGCATGCCGAAGCCGATAAAGCTGCTAAAGAGAAAGTGGATAAGGTTAATGCGGCTGACTCGATGATATTCTCAGTTGAAAAGCAATTGGAAGAAATCAAGGACAAAGTTGACGAGGCTAAATTAGCGCCTGTTAAAGAAGCTGTGGAAGAGTTGAAAAAAGCTCATTCAGCTCAGGATATTGCTCAAATAGACACAGCTACTGAAAAATTAAATGGAGCACTTCAAGCCATCCAAGCTGATGTTCAAGCAGCGTATGCTCAACAGCAACAAGGTGGTGGAGATACAGGAGCGAATACTGAATCGTCTTCCGAGGGAGGAAACAGTGACCAGGAAGTAACAGATGTTGATTTTGAAGAGGTGAAATAATTTCTTAAAAGTCATAAAACAATAAAAAACCCCGCTAGAGCGGGGTTTTTTATTGTCAAAAAATTATTTGATATTTATGCTGTTTACGCTTTTTGAAACTAACAATAACGAAATCCTTTTTTCTTTAATTTTATAGTCAAAATCAGGAGATTTTCTAATAAATAAAAAAAGTTCATCTTCCATCACATCAAAAGATTCTATGTTCAAAAAATAGTTTTCAAAATCGTATAGAACATCTTTTTTAAATTCAAATACAATTCCTTTTAAAGGGTCTATTAAAAACAGTTTATTTTCAATTCCAGGATATGGGTGTGTTAAAATCAGATAGAAGTTTTTATACCTACCAACTTGCTGAATGGATTCCCACTCTAGTTTTTGAAGATTTTCGTAAAGAACGCCGTCCGAAACAAATAATACTTGATGTGCTGTGTCGTTTTCGATAAATACACTATGTCCTGTTTTATATAGTTCAACAGATCCCAGGCTATCGATAAATTGGGGCCAGCTGGGATTGAGTTCATATTCAGTAATTTGTCGAGCCCTGTTTAAGCGATTGGCATCAAATGTAATCCAGCTCTTTAATGTTGTATCGCATTTTTCATGAAGTTGATTTATTTTTTTTATCAATTTTCCTTTAACTAAAAGTCTATGGGGGGAAGGGGAACTGTATTGACCTTTTTTTATTTTAGGTTTAAATTTTGAATACGACGTAAAAAAGGAATGTTCTTTTAATAATTTTTTTGATGAGTATGCATCCAAAAGCCAACCCAATGTTAGGTCCAAATTTTTGCTTGCTGGGATATTAAAAATAACTGAGTCTACAAATTGAGTAATTTCATTAAAATCTTGCTTTAGAAGATCATCGCAAAGAGGAATGGTATTTATTAATGAGGGATGTTTTTTTTGAGCTTTAATGTCCAAAGTACATTTTTTTGTTCCTTTTTCATAAGTCAGTATTGCAAATTGAATTTTACCTAAATAATAATTAATCTCCAGTTCTTCGGAAAAACCATCTCCATCAAAATCTTTCTTTACGAACTTTTGCTCATATTGGGCAAAAGTTAGCATAAAACTGAGTGTAAAAATTATAGTAATTATATTTCTCACATTTTATTTTTTGAATTCAGTAATTAAGGAAGTGTCAAAATATACATCCATCTTTTCAAAGTTCTTGTAAACGGTTACAATTTCAAATGTAGATTTTTTCTTTGTTTTTCTTTTCCGTTTTTTAATTCGCATACGCATCAATTGAGTAAGAACTTCAATATCCTTGTAACCAGTTACTATATAAGCAGTTTCCATGGACAAACCATCACCAGTTTGAAATATCATATTACTAAGTCTTTCATAGATTCTTCGATAGAGAGCAGCCTGGACGGTATCCTGTAGGCTATTGAACGCATAGGAAAGCTCTACATGTCCCATTAGGCAGGTGGGATAGTTTGTTACTAAGGAGTCTGCAAGTTTTTTTGCTTTAGTCCATTCGTGTTTATTGTTTAGAGCCATTACTTGCATTTCAAGTCCGATGTATTTATCAGGATTGTAGTCGGGTTGCAAAACAAAACCATAATAACCCATTGCAAGTTCAAAATCTGAGACGGTGGAATCGGGGTTGAACATTTTGAACAATAAATCATCAATATATAATTTACTGTCTCCATCATCCGTCATTAGGGTGATTTGATCCAAGGTGTAACCAAATATTTTTTTATTAAAGTGATATCCGCTTTGAGCGTAAGAAATGACACTACACAAAATTAAGAATGTGTTGAGTAATTTTTTCATGTGCTTATTACGTTTTTTGTATTTAAATGTTGCAAGTTAACTGCAAACACAGTTCCAGAAAAAATACATATAAAACTGAAACCGTTAAAAAAGAAATTCGTTAATAATTAAACAACATTTAGTGAAAATGAAAATTACTACAGAAATGTACAATGACCTAACGAACGAAACATGCATTAGTATGATCGATCGTAAAGGTGTTTTGGTTGATGAAGTAGTTATTTTCGGTTTCATACGAATCAAAATATACAGTCTACATAACTTTTATGTACAGGCTGTTTATAATAACAACGATGAAACATTACTCGAAATCAAAGCATTAATTTCACAGGATGATTGGCAGCCTTATTTGGAAACACTTGATTTGAAAGAGTTTTTTAATCTTAAAGAATAAGTTTTAATGGATTCATCGATTGTTTTAAAATTCCTTTACTGTAAACCCGTTTTAAGTCTTTAATATTATTGTTATGTATATCGGATACTTTACTAATATGCATTGCATTTAAATGTATAATGTCTTTTTTTTTACAAAGGAAATTTGTCAAGAAATGATTCATTAATCCTCCCCAGATTATTTTTTTTTGGTTCTTAAGTTTATACATAAAAATGAATTCATTCATTTTAGGCTCATGTACTAATTTATTTTTATATCCATCCGAAATTGATGAATAAATGATTTTGTCGTTGTGTTTTATAATAATTTTTGAACTCTTTTCGATTCCATTGTAATTTTCAATGTGCGTTGTGTAATACGAAACTATAATAGGGCTTTTAAGTTGAATTAAATCATTGTGATTGAATTGTGTTATTCTTTCGAGTCGATTTATATCGTATTTTCTTATGGCTTTCATGTTCGTTGTATCGGGTATGGCCTGAATTTTTATTTTTAAAAATTCTTTAAAAAGAATCGATTTGGATGAACTATATTGCTCATAATCATCAGCGAGAAACTCGTAAGTCGAATTGTTACTTATTCCATGTAAAATTGCTGCCAAAAATTTATTTTCTTTACCAGGGTAAGAAATTGAAAATGAGTTGATTTTATTTAAGTTCAACAGTGTACATGTTTCATGGATTTTTCCAAAGATGAAATTTTCAGAGAATTTACGCTTCTTATTTTTTTGAATTAAAAATTCAGGTTCGAATTTATTTTTTAAATAGTTGTAAAAGTTTTGATCTGTTTTTTTGGGGATATACGAATGTTGGGAGTGAACAGAAAACGAAAAAATAACGAAAAATAGCATCAAAATTCTCATGTGAAATGGAGTATAAAAATTATGCCAATTGTTCGATGATTTTATTTAGAGTTAAAAATTTTATTAAATCTGTAACAAAAACAGAATGTGTTTGTTTAAGCTGTATCAATTGAGTTGTGCCTTTATTTAATTGATATTGTCAATGATAAAAGGGAGTTAATTAACTCCCTTTTTGATTTATAAATCCTCCAATCTTATTGAGTTTATCACTTCGGTTGGTGAATTGTTTTCTATTTTATAAATGACTGCGACAATTTCAAGGTTAGAAATGTTTTCATTGGATGTTTCGAAAGTAAAAATTTCCCGGAATTCATTACCCGACGAGTTGGAAGTTAGTGATTTTCCTACCGTAGGGGTCAATGCAAATACAACTCTATTTTTAACAAGAAATGACTCGTTTCCATTACTTGTGTTGTGATTTATTGATTCGGATTTTCGATATGCATAAACAGCTATACTGTGACTGGAAATCGAGGTATTATAAACTCCTTTCACATATATTTTTGTTTCTTTATCGCTGGGTGTGGATTTTATACCCAATTTTATACCTGGAGTTTGATTTTGAGTGGTTTTAATTGATTCGTACCACATTAATGAATCGGTATTAAAACATGTTAAATTATTAATGTATGCCGGCCAGGTATTAAATGTGTTGTTTCCGTTTTGATCGAAAAGAAACTTTAACTCTTCTGCTGTATTTGAATATTGTGGATCTAAAATAGACGGGTACATCATGCATCCGTTAACTTCTTCAGAATTAATATCATCGATTTCTCCATTCCAAATTTTTTCAAGTTGTGGTTGACCATAGTCTGCACAAGTAGGGATCTGGGTATTACTAAAAACAAAAATGAAAGATTGATACTTGTTTTTTGTGTCAATTGAATCCCAAAAAACATCCGTTTGGTCTTCAGGAACACAACTACTCAAAATAAAAAGAATATAAATAAAGCCGATAAGTTTTTTTGACATAGTGAATTAAAGATATAATATTGTTATTTAATAGTAACACACACTTCGTGTTTTAACGTTTTTGATGTTTGCTCGTTGCCTGATAATTATTATTTTGTTGTTCTCTTTGAGTACAAAAGCCCAATATTATAATTTGGGCCAAAATCCATCTTCTACAAAATGGAGACAAATAAAAACAGATGATTTTCAATTAATATTTCCAAATGATTTTCAGGAAAAAGCACAAGAATTGGCAAATTTATTGGTTTATGCCAATGAAAAGTCACGATTAACCTTAAATACCAAACCAAGGAAAATATCTATAATTCTTCAAAATAATACTACAGTTGATAATGGTTTTGTGACTCTTGCGCCAAAGCGTTCAGAATTCTATGCTACACCTTCACAAGAAAATGATGGTGTGGATTGGTTAAAAAAGTTAGCTGTTCATGAGTATCGACATGTAATACAATTTGAGAAGTTTGAGGATGGTGTAGGCAAAGCTTTAAAATTAGTTTTTGGTGAACAGGGTATGGGCGCTTTAATTTTACTTACGACTCCTTTATGGATGATTGAAGGTGATGCTGTAGGGGTTGAAACCGAACATACTGAAAGAGGAAGAGGAGAGTATGGCCCTTTTTTAAGAGAGTTTGAAGCTCAAATAATGGAGTTGGATTCTTTAAGCTATGAAAAAGCTTCTTTTGGCTCTTTTAAGGATTACATTACTGATTATTATAAACTTGGATATTTTTTATCTGAATTTGTTAAAAATGAATACGGAACGCATGTTTGGGACAGTGTAATGCATCGATTGGTTAGAAATCCGTTTCCGCCGTATCCTTTTAGTTATCATTTAAAAAAGATTACCGGTAAGTCTACAAGTCAATTATACGGAGATTTAGTTTTCGCAACTCAAAAAAAATTAAAAAGTAAACAAGGTTTCTACGAAACTACATCAAAAGAAATTTTAACTCCGGAGTCGAAAGACTTTGTGAGTTATGAAAACCCTGTTGTGATTAACGACTCACTTTTCATTGCATGTAAAAAATCATACAATCATCCTTTGAAATTTGTTGCTGTAAGCTATGGTAAGGAGCGTGTTGTTCACACTCCAGGTAATTATGACGATAATTCTTTGAATCGACATAATTCTACCTTGATTTGGGCTGAAAAAAGGAGGCATCCACGTTGGCAATATTTAGATTATTCTGAAATAATTTTATTCGATATTCAAAAAAAGAAGCGAAAACGATTAAGAAGTAAAACGAGATGGTTTGCTCCAACTTTTAGTCCAGCTGGAGATAAAATAGCCGTGATTGAATACGCTAAAAATAATGTTCCCAGTTTAGTCGTATTAAGTATCAAAGGAAAGGAGATTCAGAGATTTTCTTTCGCGGAAGGTCAGGTTTTTCACCCAAATTGGTATACCAAGGATAGTATCGTTATCAGTCGGCTAAATGGAGATGAAAATTATTTGGAAATATTAAAATTGAGTGATTCAACATCGATAAGGTCGAAAAGTTTTTCAATTCCATTAAGCTATCCAACAAAATATAAAAACGGGTTTTTAGTTCAGACTTTAAACAGTAATAAGGATTGTATTGCTTTTTTCCAATTTAAAAATCGAGGTGAACTGAGAGAAGTTGTAAATCCTGAATTTGGATTGAAGTTTTTTTCACTGGATTACTTACAAGAAAATGTCGTTTATTCAGATTATCACAGTAAAGGTTTTAAAGTTGTTAAATCAGAAATTGAAATTGGAAATAAAATACCTTCTGATTGGTCAAGAATTCTTAAAGATTTAGCCGTTCCCAAACGGCAATTTGAAGTTTCAAAGTTTCGACCAATACTTCATTTGTTTAATTTTCACAGTTGGGCTCCTTTCTCTGTTAATCCAAATGATGAAACGGCTAATTTAGGAGCTTCTATTTTTTCTCAAAATCTTTTGGGGTCATCGAATTTGAGTTTGAATTACGATTACTTTGGTTATACAAAAAGTCAAAAAATATCCGCGAGGTATGATTTTGAGCATTTCTACCCTAAATTTTCTGTTCAAGCCTATCAGTTTATTCAACCTAAAACAACAATTCAGTCGGTTTTAGCCGATGTTCAAAGTGTTGTTTACCAAGCTGAGAGCGAGATAGAACTTTACTTTAATGGGAGTAAGTTCAGAAAATCAGCTTTTTTAAAAGGAGCTTATGTTTATGATAAAAGTAAGTATGATTTTGAGGAAGGATATATTGACACTGTATTAACATTTGAAAACACACAATGGATTGCAGCTTTTGGTATAGTTCATAAAAATGGACGTAGAGATATTTATTCTCCATGGAGTTTTGTGCTTTCATCTGCATGTTATTTTAATTTAAATGAAAATCAAAATGCTCAGGTATTGAATATTTATTCAACTATACCCGGAATATTAAAAAATGATGGGTTTAAATTTTTATTAGGTAAGCAATGGGGAACGGATGTATTTGTTCCGGATTATTTGGGCGAGCCTCGTGGCGTATTGAATCAAAGTTACTCAAGAGGAGAGAAGTTTACAGCTCAATATGCAATTCCTCTATTTTATCCCGATTGGAAAATAAGTAGGCTGGCTTATGTACAAAGAGTCAGGTTGGATTTGTTTTATGACTATTTACAGGTAAACGATGATTTAGATAACGGCTATTTCAGTTCACAAGGAGGTACTCTTTATTTGGATTTCAACCCATTTAGATATTCTTACTTATCTACTTTTGGTGTTCAATTGGGATTTGATCGAAATGGCAACTTATTTTTTGCTCCGAGCTTCTATTTTAGCTACTAAATTAAATAAACAGCTTCTTTATTTGCATTCATCTCCACATGAATATGGTCTTGAAGAGTTGTTGAAACAGTTAAGCCTACAAATGATGGTTTAATTGGGTAAACACTATGGTTTCTATCAACTAAAACGAGTGGTCTTATTGCTTTGATTGGTGATTCTAAAAAGTATTTGGCAGCATACATTAAAGTTTTACCACTGTTGCTAACATCATCTACAATAACAACTGTTTTGTTTGCATAGTCTTCTGATCGTAAAGGACATTTTAATTTATCAGCCAATGGATTATTTTTATTTATCTCAATTTCAGTTCGATTAATTTTTATTGAAGAAATTGATTCAAGCTGGTCAGCAACTCTCTGAGCAATAGTGTTCCCATTGCCTGGAACTATTCCACAGATAATAATTTCTTTTTCAGCAAAGCATAATTCATGAATTTGATGAACGATTCGGTTGATTTTAGCTTGAATTTGTTCCTTACTTAATAAGATAGTTTTTGTACTCATAGCCACTAAAGTATTGTTTATTTAATTCTTTAACAAAACAACCATTGATTAATAATTCTATCAAAAAAGAATTAAAATAAAATAATTTGTAAAAGCTTTAAAAAACGTCTTAATTATGTTCTCAAACTTCTTATTTTTGAGAAAACAATTTTGGAATGAACACTTTAACAAACGCTGAATTTAGATTTAAAAATCAAACTTCTTATTACAAGGGAAAAGTAAGAGAGGTTTATGGAATAAATGATGATTTATTGGTTATGGTTGCTTCCGATAGAATATCCGCTTTTGATGTTGTTCTTCCAAAGGGAATACCCTTTAAAGGGCAGGTTTTAAATCAAATTGCCTACAAGTTTTTGAAGGCCACCGAAGATATTGTTCCCAATTGGCTAATTGATTCTCCAGACCCCGTGGTTTCCATAGGAAAAAAAGCTGAACCTTTTAAAGTAGAGATGGTCATCAGAGGATACTTAACAGGTCATGCTGCCCGAGTATATAAATCCGGTTCAAGAACGTTATGTGGAGTGAGTTTACCAGAAGGATTGAAAAATAATGAAAAGTTTCCAAAACCAATAATTACACCTACTACTAAGGCAGATGAAGGACACGATGAGGATATTTCAAGAGAGGAAATAATCTCAAAAGGAATTGTTTCTGAAACGGATTATCTTCAACTTGAAAAATATACTCGTGAACTTTTTCATCGAGGTACTGAACTTGCTGCAGAGAAAGGGTTGATTTTAGTCGATACGAAATATGAGTTTGGTAAAGATAAAAATGGAAAAATAATACTAATTGACGAGATTCATACTCCCGATTCATCTCGATACTTTTATGCCGATGAATATGCTGAAAGGCTGGCCAATGGTCAAGACCAAAAGCAATTGTCAAAGGAGTTTGTTCGTCAGTGGCTGATCGAAAAAGGTTTTCAAGGCAAAGAAGGTCAATTGATTCCAGAAATGACACCAGAGTATGTTCAGTCTGTTAGTGACAGGTATATTGAGCTTTATGAAAAAATCATTGGCGATTCTTTCCAGAAGGCTGATGTTTCTAACATATCTGAACGGGTTAAGTCCAATGTAGAAAGCTTCTTAAGTTCAATTTAGAAAAATCTAGTTTAGCTAAATATAGGATATTTAAGGTACAATTAAATTAAATAGATTTAAGGGTCAAATTTCGTGACTGAAATTTAGATTTATCCAAAAAAACAAGTTTTCTTTGTGTACAAGGATTTAATAAAAAAGTACAAATGAAAAAACTGAAAACTGCTGTTTTTTTGATGGTTATCCTTTCTTCTTGTGTAAAAGATGACTACGATTTAAACCCAATAAAAGTTCAATATTCTCCTGAAATTGCTGCTCCTCTATTTAAAACCACGATAGAAGCTGGTCAAATTTTGACGGCCCTTGATTCAACTCTTTTAACAGAAAACAGTGATAAACTTTTGGAATATCGATACTCTGACCAAGTTTATTCCGTTGAATTATCCGAGTTTATTAATATCGACGACGTTAACTTTAATTTTGAATTTCAACTTGATCCTTTATCCATTGAGGATATACCACAATTTCAAACTTCAATTTCCTTGCAATCGGTTACCGACAATGATCCTGTTCTTTCCACTCTGGTAAATGGTCTCACGGGAGTTGATTCATGTGCAAATGCTTTTCCTTTTGTTCCAAGCATAGATGTTCCTGATGTCACTTTACCAATTTCAGGAGCTCCTTTTGTATCGGCTACTTTTTCGAGTGGTGAATTGGAGGTAGAATTGAAAAATGGTTGGCCCACGCCTATTAATAATGTTCAACTTCGACTAAAAAATCAATCCGACAATTCCATTATTGGTATATTGAATTATAATGAAATACTACCCGGAGACTCCTTGACCGATGTTATTGATTTAGCAGGTAAAACAGTAGAGTCTAATATGGTAGGTGAGTTTGTTAGTGTTTCTTCAGCGGGTACAAGTGGTCAGCCAGTTTGTGTCAGTCTTTTCGACGAAATTGTAGCGACAATCAATGGTACTAATTTTGTTGTTGTTTCAGGGTCTGCAGTCTTTCCCAATCAAGAGGTTTTAAACGATACTATTGACTTTTCTATGAATTTAGCTTCAGGAGAAGAGTTGGAAACATTAGAATTAAAATCGGGTAATTTAGTTTTTCAGGTAGATTATGAAATTGAAGAAGCTGCTAAATTATATATTGAGTTACCCTATGCAAAATCTGGAGGAGTTCCGTTTCTTGATTCTATATTCATTGGAGGAGGTCCAACAATTGTAAATAAAACATTTGATTTGTCTGGGTATTCTTTTGATTTGAGTAAGGAAGGTCAATCTGTTAATGCTCTTGAGGCAATAATTAGAGGCAACCTCGAAAGCTCAGGAACCCCCGTAAGCTTTGATACTTCGAATTCAGTTACTGCTGATATTACAATGAGTAATATTCAGCCTCTTTTTATAGATGGTTATTTCGGAAGTCAGTCTTTGAATCTAGATCCTGAAACATTTGATTTTGATTTGGGAGAAGCTCAGATATTTGAAAAAATAAATTTTGCAACTCCCACTGTCACAATTGGTTTTCATAACACTTTTGGTATACCAATGGGAATATCAAGTTTAGATTTAATTATGAAAAGAGATGATCAGATGGATTCTTTGGATGCATCGGCAGTGATTCCTTTTGATATATTAAGTGGGAATATTGCTTCCCCGGATGTTCCTGTAACGAGTGAACTGATACTTGGAAACACGACTAATATAGCTGATTTGATTAACATTTGGCCAAACGTCGTTACTACTGGGTTTGCGGGTGCTATAAACCCGGATACTTTGAATGATGGTAAATATAATTATGCGCTTGATACCAGTAAATTGAATATTACCCTTGATTTATCCATTCCGCTTTATGCTACAGTAGATGATTTTACCATACAGGATACCATTGAGATTGATTCCTCACTTTCTAATGGTTTTGAATATGTTAAACACGCATCAATGAGAACTAATATTGATAATGGATTTCCTTTGCAGGCCTCTGTGAAGATTTACATTACTGATGAAAACTATCTTGTTTTGGATTCATTGGAGACTTCTGACAGCAGTGACGTTTTAATTGAAGCAGCCACAGTTAATTCATCTACTGGTGATGTCATTTTTAACGGTGTTAGACAGGCTGATTTAATTGCGGATGAAGACGATGTTAATTTGTTAAAGGTTCCGGGTAATAATATAATTATTTCCGCGATTTTAAACACTGCTAATTCGGGTGCTAATGTTAATATTTATTCTGATTACACTATGGAAATAAAAGTAGGTGTTAAAGCCAAGGTATTCATAGAAGAAGAAATAGAATTGTCTAATCCTAGCGATAATCAAGATTAAAATGATGAAAAAGATATATACAATTGCAACTGTTGTTTTGTTGTCGTTTAATTTTGCGGGAGCTCAGTATGCTCATCAACAAACCCTATACAACAATCTTCCTCAGGCTAAATATACGAATCCTGGTATACTTCCTGAGTACAATGGTTATTTTGCCATACCTGCCTTATCTGGTTATGGAATAACCGCCTCAAATAGTGGTTTTACTTTTAATGATTTGTTTCAAGATGGTAATGTAAGCCCAAATAATTTATTGTCTTCTATTCAAAACAAAAATCTACTAAATTTTGGTACAGCTCTGGATGCAATTGCTCTTGGAGTAAAATTTGGTAAGAACTTTGTGTCATTTAATTTAACTCCAAAAACTGATTTTAATTTAGGATATAGTAAAAGTGTTTTTGATTTTTTGATTAATGGAAATGCAGCTCACATAGGTAAGACAATTTCGCTGGATGGGTTTTCATTTGATTTTTCAGCGTATGTGGAAACAGGAATAGGATATACACGAGAGATTAATGAGAAAATTAGTGTTGGTGGTCGATTAAAACTGCTTTCAGGGTTGGCCAATGCAAGTGGAAATTTTGATGGAATTAGCCTATATACAGATCCTAACGATTATTCACTAACCGCTACTTCAAATTTCGCTATTAATGGATATGGAACCTTTTTTGCAGATTCTTTAATTGCAGAGCAAATGGGAAATCCTCCTGCTTTTAATATTAATAATCTTGGTTTGGGTATTGATTTTGGTGCCAATTATCAGTTTTCCGAAAATTTACAACTTTTTGCAAGTGTAATAGACTTAGGTTATATAAGATGGTCGGAATATGGAGAAACATTATATAATGAAGGTGCTTCGTTTAAATTTGAAGGAATGCCAATGGACGATTTGTTTAATACAGATGATAATTCATCTAACGATGAGTCTAATTCTTTTGATAACATTGTCGATACTATCGCAGAAACATTTAATCTGCAACGTTCTCAAATCGGTTATTCAACAGGGTTAAAAACAAAAATATATGCAGGTGCATCTTACTCCTTAACAGATTATTTTAATTTTCAAGGTATGTTATATGGAAGGGTGTTTAACAACAAACTCTATCCTATGTATATGTTTTCTGGAGGGGTGAATTTAAAAAAATGGTTTTCAGCTAAGTTGACATATAGTGGAACGAATAAAACTTATGATAATATTGGTGCAGGTTTCGTACTTCACTTAGGTGCAGTGCAACTGTATGCAATGATGGATAATGTTTTTGGTTTAACACAAATTGACTACACCAGGAATTTATCAGGAAGCTTTGGACTAAACTTTGCGTTCAAAAATAACGACGATAAAAAGTTAAAACGAGCTAAAGAAAAGAAAAAGAAGGCTGAAAGGAAAAAGGAGAAGGCTGAGGACAAAAAGGAGA
>TARA_B100000674_G_scaffold499356_2_pt1 | contig 13872 bp, 10 predicted proteins | sample TARA_B100000674 | Tara Oceans TARA_B100000674 (sample SAMEA2622759) | marine metagenome | biome: marine biome (ENVO:00000447); feature: surface water layer (ENVO:00002042); material: "saline water (ENVO:00002010), including plankton (ENVO:xxxxxxxx)" | depth 5 m
TTCCCCGACGTTTCTCGATGCCGACAAACTGCCAGACAAGCCCTGCCTGTTTGTCGCTAACCATTCCATTTACGCGGTCGATGGTCCGATTCTCGGCCTGCCGATGCTGGCAGAGCATGGCCGCTTTTTGCGCGCCTTAAGCGACAAATGGATGTGGAACAGCGTCAATGAGCAGTTCTTGCTCAATCAGGGCGCGGTCATCGGCCACCCAGAGGTGTGCAGTGCGCTGATGGAAGGCGGCCAGGATATTTTGGTATTTCCCGGCGGTGCCCACGAGGCCACCAAACCCGCCGACCAAAAATACACCCTGCAGTGGAAAGAGCGCACCGGCTTTGTGCGCATGGCCGCTAAGCATGGCTACACCATTATTCCCACGGCGGCAGTGGGCCCGGAGGAGTTTTATCGCCACTTAATGGAAGGCCGCGACCTGCCAAACTCGCTGTTGGGTAAATTGCTCACCCGATTTGGCTTGTTAAACGAAAACTCCCGCACCGATCTGATGGGGCCGATTCCGGTTGGCTTGTTCGGTACGCTGTTGCCCAAACCCCAGCGCTGTTTTATTCAGTTTGGTGACCCCGTTGACCTCAGCGAATACAAAGGCAAAGTGCCCAGCAAAGCGCAGCAAATGGCGATTCGCAGCGATGTTGCTGAAACGATTGAAGGCATGATCTCCTCGCTGTTTCTCAAGCGCGCGCAGGAACGCTTCAAAGATAAATTCTGGCGACGAGTGCTCAGCGCTTAATACAAAATATGCCGGCTAAGCCCGGCATTTTTTTTGTTTGCCGATTTCTAGGTAACAAATATGCCGTATAGTGTATTTGGCGGTGTGGGACACTGCGTGTCATTGGCAGACAATCCACAGCCAGGGTTTTGGGTCAGTATTGATCAACATAATCATAATAATGCTGGCGAGGCGCCTGGCTTGTCTCGCTGTGTAGCGGCTCGCTTTAGCATTGATACTCAGGCACAGCTCCCGCTCGCAGCGAATCAATAACAATAATAAACAAGATAAGAGTCCGCCCGGCAATTATCGGCCGGCGCGCTCTCAACGCGGAGAATCATCATGATGGGCTTGCGTGACCAAGTAGTGGCCGGGCTATTGATCTGTCTCGGTGCAATGTTAACGGCTTGCGGCGGCTCTTCAAGCAGCGGCCAAACCACCACGGCCAATGACACCGGTTCGGCAGAAACACGAGCGTGGCAGCCCTACGAGCGTCCGCAGGAATTCAGCGCGATGGTGACCCTACCCCGCGAATTTATCGAAATGCGCGACGGCGTTCGTCTGTCGGCCCATATCACCTTACCGGCCGATGAGGCGGGGAATCCTGTCGAGATACCGCTGCCGGTGATTCTCACACAGACCGGATACAACAGCAGTACCGGTGGTGTAACGGCTGCCAACCCGTATTTTGTTCAACGCGGCTACGCGCAGGTGTATGTTGACGTGCGCGGCACCGGAAATTCTGAAGGCGTGTGGGAAGCCTGGGGGCCGGTTGAGCAGGCCGACTACCTGGAAGTAATGGACTGGGTAGCCAAGCAACCCTGGTCAGACGGCAACGTGGGTACCTGGGGGCCATCGTTTATGGCCATCACGCAGCTGCTTACTGCGCAGCACAACCACCCGGCACACAAAGCCTTGTTTGCAATCGTGCCGCCGGGGGATGTTTATCGCGATATCACCTTTGCCGGTGGTCAGATCAACGGTGCCTTTGTGCCCGCATGGCTGGGTCTGGTAACCGGTTTGTCATTAATTCCCGCGCAGGAAAGTTTCCAGGACCCCGAGCAACTGCTCAGCGTGTTTGCCGAACACACCGCCAACGCGGTGACGGAATTTCAGGCAACAACCTTGATCGGTGGCCTTACCGGCAGTGATGAAACCGCTTACGACAGCGAATTTTGGCGCGTGCGCTCGCCCCTGACTCATATCGACAAGGTGAAAGTGCCCACCTTCGTGGTCGGCGGCTTGCGTGATATTTTTCAGCGCAGCGAACCAATGGCCTATGAAGGGCTAAAGGACAACACCAATGCCAAACTGCTTATCGGCCCCTGGGATCATTTGCAGGGCTCACAGTTAGAGGGGCTGCCGGTCGATGGCATTCCCCACGGTGACGATATTGCGCTGGCCTGGTTCGACCACTACCTGAAGGGCATGAACAACGGGGCAGAAGACATGCCCGCCGTCACCCAATATCTCTATGGCGAAGAGCGCTATGTAACGTTGCCAGACTGGCCACACCCACAGTTGCAAAGTGAGCGCTGGTATTTGCGTGGCGATGGCAGCCTAAGCCAGCAGGGCGCTGCCGCTGATGAGGGGAGCAAGGTTGTCTTACAGCAACCCTTTGCCGGTATCTGCTCAGATAGCACGGCCCAGTGGTCGGCGGGTATTCTCGGTTTGCTTCCCTCTTCCTGCTACGACGACAACCGAATCAATGAGGTCCTGGAAGTCACCTACACCAGTGCGCCGATGGAGGAGGACTATTTTATTAACGGCCCCATTCAGGCCGATTTGTGGATCTCGACCACCGCACTGGATGCCGGCGTAGTGGTGAGGGTGAGCGATGTCTCCCCCGACGGCGTATCGCGGCAACTGACCAGTGGTTTGCTTACGGCGTCGGCGCGGGCGGTGGACCCTAACCAGTCGCGCTATGTTGCCGGCAATATGATTCAGCCCTGGCACCTATATACCGCCGAGAGCCGTCAGCCCCTAGCAATGAACGAGGTGGTGGCCATCAATGTGGAGATATTTTCAACCAGCGCGGTGATTAAACGCGGGCACGCGCTGCGCATCTCCGTCGGTGCCAGTGACTTCCCGCGCGGCATCCCGCCAGTGCTAGACCTTGTCGACCAGCTAGCGGGAGTGATGACTGTATACAGCGACGCCGACCGGCCCTCCAGTGTGGTGCTGCCGGTGATACCTATCGAGGCCTTACCTCCCGTCGCCAGTGGTGAATAGGCGGTGGCTGGCAAATAAATAACTGATAACGAAAAGTTGTAACGCAATTTACGGCCTTACTCATTAAGGCCACTGATCCTCCATACCAAAATAATACAAATAAGGAGTGACTATGGGAGTTCGCAAATGCTGTATCGGTGCGCTGGCGCTGGCCGTATTACCCGCTGCGGCGCTGGCTGAGGACAGCAAATCGCGGCCGCAGTTGGAAGAGGTGATGGTCACCGCTCAGAAGCAGCAGCAAAGTTTGCAGGATGTGCCAATAGCCGTGGCCGCCGTCGATGGCGCTAAAATTCGCGATGCCGGTATTCAGCGCATTGAAGAGCTCACCGCCTATGTGCCCAATTTTAAAATGGCGGTCACCGGGCAGGGCAATGCGGTGTACATTCGCGGTGTGGGCTCGGGCGACAATCGCGGCTTTGAGCAATCGGTGGGCATGTTTATCGACGGCATCTACGCCGGGCGCGGTCAGCAGTTCCAGTCGCCGTTCCTCGATATTGCCTTAGTGGAAGTACTAAAAGGACCGCAGGGCACCTTGTTTGGCAAAAACACCATCGCCGGGGCGGTCAACATCAGTACCGCCAAACCCAGTGATGCCTTCTCCGGCGAATTCAGCGCCCAGCACAATCCGGAAATTGGCGCAGAAGAAGTCACTGCCACCGTTAATGTGCCGCTGGGCGATGCCTTTGCCGTGCGGGCAGCGTATAAGCGTTTAACCGAAGACGGCTATGTGAATAATTTTATTCTCGACCAGGATGAAACCGAGCGCGCCGAAGATGTGCTGCGCCTGGGCCTGCGCTGGCGCGCCAGCGAAGATCTCGACATCAACCTCAAACTGGAGCAGTCGGATTTTGGCCAAGTGGGCACCACCCACCAGTTGGTGGATAACACCGGCACCTTTTCGCTGTACCAGTCGAATTTCGGCTTGCCCGTCACGCCGCCTGTGTCACTGCCCGTGCCGCTGTACTCGGTAAACCTTGAAGACGAAATTGACCCGCGCGAAGACGGCCGCCTGGACCGCCGCAAGTCAGACCGTCAGTTCGACTGGCAACCGGCAGTTACCCAAAATAACAGTGAATCCGCCGTATTCACGGTGGAATACGCCCTGAGTGAAACCCTCACGCTTACCAGCGTCAGCGGCTATTCCCAGTTTGATTTTCGATTTAACCTCGACGCCGACTTCACCGACCTGCAGTTCATCGGCACCGAAAACACCGAAGACTTCAGCCAGCTCAGCCAGGAGTTTCGTCTGGCGGGCAGTATCGGCGACAACATCGACTTTATCGGCGGCGTGTACGCCCACAAGCAGCAGCTTACCAGCACGCTTTGGCTAAACCTGGACTTCCAGGCACTGGGGGTACCCAGTTCCATTTCGCTGCCGGGCACCACCATTTCCCTACCCAGCCAACTCGCCACGTTTACCGAATACCAGCAAGACACCGACAGCGTGGCGGTATTTGGTCAGGCCACCTGGGCGATTACCGAGTCGCTGAGTGCGACCTTGGGCTTGCGCTGGGGGCAGGATGAGAAGCAGGCCCACAAGTATTTGGATATTGCCGAGTTCCGCAGCAAGGAGCGTACCCCCAATCCCGTTTATGCGGTGTTGGCTGGTGCGCTCAATAACTCGGAGAACCACGACATAAAAAACGCCCGCAAAGTCGACAATGTTTCACCGGCCTTCAATCTGCAGTGGTATGCCAATGAAGATGTGATGAGCTATTTCCGCTACGCCAAAGGCTTTAAAGATGGCGGCTTTAACGCCAACGACACTACCGCCAGTCAGGACGCCTTTGCCTACGAGGACGAAGAGGCCGACACCTACGAGCTGGGCATCAAAACCACCTTGCTCGACGGCGCCATGACCGTGAACGCGGCGCTGTTTTATACCGAGTTTATGGAACGCCAGGTCAGTAACTTTACGCTGACAGGCTACGTGGTGGGCAATGCCGCCGAGTCCATTACCCAGGGCTTTGAAGCGGATATGCGCTGGGCGCTTACCGAGCGGCTGCTTGTTGGCGCCTCTGTGGCATGGCTGGACTCGTATTTCACCGCCTTCCCCGACGGCCCCTGTACCGCCGAGCAAACTCGCACGGCGTCGGAGCAGGGCAATAAGGATTGCCGCCAGGACCTCAGTGGCCAGGGCACCGATTACGCGCCGGAATACACCGGCAGCCTCACCAGTCAGTATCTGCAACCAATTGGTGACAGCATGGAGCTGCGCCTGCAGGTGGATGTGAATTTCAGCGATGAATTCTTCTACACCCAAGACCGCGACGCCGCCGATATGCAGGAGGCCTACTACAAAATAAACAGCCGCTTGTCGTTGGCACACTTCAATCAGGGCTGGGAGCTGGCGTTGGTCGGCAAAAACCTCACCAACGAAATGACGCGCCCGGCGGGCAACGATGTTCCCCTGTTTGTTGGCGCCCACTTTGCCGCCACCGATCCCCCGCGCAGCCTGGCCCTGGAAGGCGTTGTGCGCTTCTAGCAGGGTAGGCATCGCCTCAGCGCACCTGCAATGGGGCGCTGCGCAATTCCGATGGGGTTTTCTTGATACCGCCAGCGGATAACGGATGTGTCGCGCCGCGACACATCCGGCACCGTTGAACAATCTTCCTTGTGCCTGTTTGCGTCACTATGCTGGCGAATAACACTAATAAGGAATTGCTATGGTACACCCCAGACGATGGTGCACTACCGCGTTGGCCTTGGCCGTGCTGCCAGCCGCCGGGTTCGCGGCTGAAGGTAAACCTCGCGCCCAGCTCGAAGAAGTGATTGTCACCGCCCAGAAACAACAGCAGAGCCTGCAAGATGTTCCCATTGCCGTTGCCGCAGTAGATGGCGCCAAAATTCGTGATGCCGGCTTGCAGCGTATCGAAGAGCTCACGGCCTATGTACCCAATTTTAAAATGGCAGTTACCGGTCAGGGTAACGCCATCTATATTCGCGGGGTTGGCTCGGGTGACAACCGCGGCTTTGAACAGTCGGTAGGGATGTTTATCGACGGCATCTACGCCGGTCGCGGCCAGCAGTTCCAAGCGCCTTTCCTCGATATTGCACTGGTTGAAGTGCTCAAGGGCCCGCAGGGCACCCTGTTTGGTAAGAACACCATCGCCGGTGCGGTGAACATCAGCACCAGCCGCCCCAACGACGAGTTGGGCGGCGAAATTGCCTACCAATACAACCCCGAGATCGGCGCGCGGGAAGTGACCGCCATTCTGAATACGCCGCTAGGGGGTAACTTCTCAGCGCGTGCGGCCTACAAACGCCTGGAAGAAGACGGCTATGTCGACAACTTTATTCTCGACCGCGACGAAGCCCAGCGCGCCGAAGACTCGCTGCGCCTGGCCCTGCGCTGGGATGCCACCGACAAGCTGGATGTAAACCTCAAGCTGGAAAAATCCGACTTCGGTATTCAGGGCACCACCTTCCAGCTCACCGACAACACCGGTACCTTTAACCTGTACCAGTCGAATATTTCACTGCCCATCAACTTGCCGATAAACCTGCCACTGCCCCTGTTGTCCTTCAACCTGGAAGATGAAATCGACCCGCGCGAAGATGGCAAGTTTGACCGCCGCAAGTCCGACAAGCAGTTCGACTGGCAACCGGCCTTCACCCAGAATAACAGCGAAGCCGCTGTGTTTACGCTGGAGTATGCACTCACTGACACCGTGACCCTAACCAGCATCACCGGTTACTCCCACTTCGATTTCTTCTTTAATTTGGACGCCGACTTTACCGACCTGGAATTTATCGGCACCGAAAACACCGAAGACTTCACCCAAATCAGTCAGGAGTTTCGCATCGCGGGTACTGTGGGTGAGCGCATCGACTACATCGGCGGTATTTACGCCCACACCCAAGACCTGACCAGCACGCTGTGGCTGAACCTGGACTTCGACGCCGTGGGGATTCCCAGCTCGCTACTGGGCCTATCGCTGCCCACCCAGTTAGCGACCTTTACCGAGTTTGAACAAACCACCGACAGCCTGGCGGTATTTGGTCAGGCCACCTGGAACATCACCGACACGCTAAGTGCCACACTGGGCCTGCGCTGGGGTGAAGACCAAAAAGAAGCCACTAAGTACCTGGATGTTGCGCGCTTCCGGTCCAAAGAGCGGGCCATCAATCCACTTTACGCGGTGATCGCTGGCGCACTGAACAACTCCGAAAACCACGATATCGAAAACGAGCGCAGCGTGGAAAACGTCTCACCGGCCTTTAACCTGCAGTGGTACGCCACTGAAGATGTTATGAGCTACTTCCGCTACGCCAAAGGCTTTAAAGACGGCGGCTTTAACGCCAGCGACACCACCTCCAGTCAGGACGCCTTCACCTATGAAGACGAAGAAGCCGACACCTTCGAGCTAGGGGTAAAAACCACCTTGTTTGACGGTGCCGCTACCTTCAACGCCGCGGCGTTCTACACCGAGTTTGCAAATCGCCAGGTAAGTAACTTTACCCTGACCGGCTATGTGGTGGGCAACGCCGCTGAGTCGATCACCCAAGGGGTAGAGGCGGACTTCCGCATGGCCCTGAGCGAGCGGCTGACCATTGGCGCGTCGGCAGCGTGGCTGGACTCCTATTTCACCTCCTTCGAAGACGGCCCCTGTACCGCCGTGCAAACCGATGCCGCCTTTCGCGCTGGGAACCCCGACTGCCGCCAGGACCTCTCTGGCGAGGGCACTGACTACGCGCCGGAAGTCACCGCAAGCCTTACCGGGCAATATGTTCGGCCTATTGGCGACAGCATGGAAATGCGCTTCCAGCTGGACCTGAACTACACCGAGGAGTACTACACCACCCAGGACCGCGACGAAGCCGACAAGCAAGACGCCTTCTATAAAATCAACAGTCGCCTGTCGCTGATGAGCTTCGCCCAGGGTTGGGAGCTGGCCCTGCTGGGTAAAAACCTCACCAACGAAATTACCACCTCACACGGTAACGACGTTCCGCTGTTTGTAGGCGCTCACTTTGCCTCTACCGACGCGCCACGCAGCGTCGCCGTGGAAGGCGTACTGCGCTTCTAAACCTCCCGCGTGTAAACCATCTAACAGGCCCTCTTTCGAGGGCCTTTCTGTTTCCAGCATTGGCAATAAAGCGCAGCGCTTGCGCCGTTGTCTGCTGGCAAACCACCTATTCACACCGCCTATAGTTTTTTGTGCGCCAAGCCTTTATGCTCGTATTTCCAGCAAGGAATGCGCGTTAATCCTGAGCGATTTTCAAAAACGCGCGGCAAAACAGCCATATAAGGAAATACGGGCAAGAGCTATGACACCCCGCCTTCAAGATAAACGCGCATGCGCGTTATTCCAGCCCCCGAATTTGCGCGAATGCGTTGGTTTATTAATAGATTCAATGCCTTGTGCCATTGGACGGCCGAGTGGTGCTCGGGCAAACCGAGCGTGCGCGATATACAACTGTTAGCTGAATACTATCATCGAGATTCATTATGGATGAAGAATTAAAAATAAGATTAAGGGGTGAAGGCATAAAGCCTGGCCTCATACGGTCAAGAGAAATTGCTGAGATCCTCGAGTCTGTCGAGGAGATGGCGATGGCTGAAGCGTTAAAACATAACCCTGATCTTTCAAAGGAAGATATCATCGTCGGTTTCTATGCCATTGAAGATGAAAGTATTGGTCTAAAATTCAAAACTACATTTGCGGCTGCGGTTGTATCAGCTTTCGTGACAGCAGCGGAGGCAGTCGAGCGTGGTGATTTCGAATCACTCACCCACCAAAGCATGAACTCCCTGAAGGTTGTTTCATCATTCTCTAAGCGCCATTCGTGCGATGCAATTATTGGCTCGGGTAGTAACAAAGAAATCACGATAATTTCACCAAACACGGTAATACCTAGCCCTACGTATATTTATGGGCAAACCGAAATTTTGGGTAAGGTAATTCGAGTTGGTGGTAAAACACCAAAAGCGATGATAGAGCTAATGGATGGCAGTACGCTGTATTGTGAAGTGCCAGAAGATATTGCTAAAGAATTGGGGCACAAGCTCTATTCATTGGCAAAATTTGAAGGCACTGCAAAATGGGAGTCAAAAACGTTAGAGCTTGATGAATTCAAAATTCATACCGTAAAAGAGTTTCCAAACATTGACCCAACACAAGTTCTAGGTGAGCTTTCGGGCATGATTGGAGATGCATTTTCTGGCATAAAGGATGTTTCTGCCTTCGTAGCCGATCTCCGTAATGGCGGGGGTGATGAGTAATGAAGTTGGTTTGTGTTGATACTCATATACTCATATGGGGCATTAGGGAGCGTGCCGAAGATGGTCAAGAAGTTATGATTCATCGAACCAAAGCATTTATTGAATGGTGTAAGTCTAATAAAACCACAATAATGGTGCCATCAATTGTAGTTGGGGAACTGCTCACAGCAATTGAACCTATGCATCACGCTATGGTGGTTAACTTGTTAGAGAGTGGCTTCGATTTGCCATCATATGATGCGAAGGCTGCAGCATTGTTTGCTCGCCTGTGGCGAGAAAAACACGAATCCGGTCTTGTTGCGAAGTTGCAAAAAGAAATGCAAGCAACAAGACAGGAATTAAAAGCAGATTGCATGATTGTTGCAACAGCTATTACACGTAATGCTGAAGTATTATATAGCCACGACGCTAAGTTAAAGAAGTTTGCAAATGGCAATATCGCAGTAAAGGAAATACCAGAACTTCAATATCAAGAAGCGCTTAAACTTGAACCCGTCAGCTAACAAGCACAAGCAAGGGACCAAGCTACGCTCCGCCAATTTGCGGTTTGCTGCGCAAACTTTACCGCAAATTGGCTACACTACGTTTGGTCCCTCTTGTGGTCGTTATCTCAATTAAACGGAGTACTCTATATAGAGTGTAAGAATGGAAATAAAAAAAATATTTATCAGCTATAGCTGGGACTCTGAAAGTCATAAAGAATGGGTATTAAAATTAGCAAATGAATTAGAAGAGTACTTTGAATTACATATTACTCTCGATCAGTATGATTTAGACTCATTTGAAGACAAAAACCACTTCATGGAAAAAGGTGTTTTTGATAATGATATTATAATCATGCTGGTCACTCCACAGTACGTAAAAAAAGCGAATGAGCGACTTGGAGGGGTTGGGATAGAAACAAAAATGTCATCAGCTCGCCACTGGGAAGAATCACTATCTCAAGGCAAAAGTAATATAATCCCGGTCTTACGTAAGGGGAGTGAATTACCTAATTATTTGAAAGAAAAATTTCATATAGATTTCAGGAATGAATCCAATTATGAAGCTTCATTCATGGATTTGATAAATCATATAAGTGGCAATTCTAAAGCGGCTAGACCCACAAAAAAACGTTCTATAACCCAAAAACCAATACACAAAGATCTTACAAAAATAGATGATTTCTTGAAAATTAATCATAAGAAAAGAAGCTTGGTTTTTGATCGCAACGAAACGACTGATTTTTCAGCTGGTAATCGAATTAAGTTCGAATTGTGGGAAACCAAGTCTCCAGCGGTAAATCACTATTTATTTCTATTTGATAATATTGTTTTAAAGCCGACTATTGAAAGGCTATGTAACCTTATTAAGGATAAAAAAATATATATAAGCCGTTTGACAATATTACGTTCTAAAAAGGGCGATAAAGGCTATATAGGTAAACTTCTAGCTGAAAATGATTGTAGATTTGCAATAGATGAAATTACATTTTCAGATTATATTTGGGACTATTGCATAGAGGATGATGCTAAAGTTCCATCGAGAATATATAAACAAAAATTCTTCATTGACCAGCCCTTGCTTACGTTAGATGAAGAATCTATTTCCAAGGGGCCAGCTTTTGATTTCTTAAAAGAGGAGCTTAACAAAGATATTCAAACTTCTGCCAAAGTTATTATTGCTCCAGGGGGGACGGGAAAGACAACGCTGTGTCAATATATAGCAAGCGAGTATCAGAACCCGGAAAATGCTATTTCAGTATTTATCCAGTCTGAGGAATTACGTGAAAGTTCTCAAGTAGATGGGGTCGATAAAAGTAAAATTGAATCAGTATATGATTTGTATGAGTTATATTCCCAAGTTATTTCAGCCCAAGGTAGTGCTCAATTAATATATGATAAGGCTACTTTTGAAGTTGCTTTGATAACGGGGCGATTAGTGCTTGTTATTGATGGAATGGATGAAATTATATCTTTATTTCCTGAGACTCTTGATCTTGATGCCTTCTTGAAGTCAATTGAAGACCTAAATCGCCAATTAGCTTCTTGTAAAATTGTAATTACGTCACGAAATGATGTATTCGATTTTGAGTTAATGGAGAAATACGAACATCTTGATAAATACCAATTATTAGGATTTGATGAATCTGCATGTGAAAGTTATTTAGCGCGTAGGTTTAGAAATTTACCTCAGCCAGAGGCTTTGAAACAAAAAGTCCTTTCGAATATTAAACCTCTACTAAAATCAGATGAAAAACAGAGAATTTTGCCATTTGTAGTAGATTTGCTATCTTCGTTAGCTGAAGACTCTTCAGATGATGAAGTGAATATAGAGTTATCTTTTGATGGTAAGAATTATGAAAGTAATGAAGATATTACTGACTATTTAGTATATTCAGTTTTAAGAAGAGAATGGCAAAGGCAGAAAATTGAAATTCCAGTTGAAGATGTACTAGAAATCTTTCTAGAAATATCATCAACACACAAAGATCATTTTTTAAAATCTGACTTTGAGGATATAGTAAGTATTTTTGGCGGTGATAATAACGATGAGCTTTTCACTAAAATGCTACGCAATCCATTACTAGCTATCGATGGGGATTTATGCCGTTTCAAGTACGATTTTATAGCTGACTACTTTAAATCTCTGTACATAATAAATTCAATAAATGCTAAGTCATCAAATGATGACTTTATTAAACTTATAGCAAAAAATGCTTATGGTGAGAATGAGGTTATGTCTAGTACAGCTCAGTACTATTCAGAGAGACAAGAAAGTTTGCTAGAGGGTGCTAGGTGTATAATTTCAGATTTAAAGTCTGAAATATCTGCATCAGATGTAATGTCAAACAATGACAGTAAATATAGAGCTATAGCTTTTCTAGTCAAACTGTGTTCGATAAGCAGCAAATGTAATAACTCAAAAGAACAGTTTACAAGTTTGTTAACACACATTTTTGAAAGTAGTTCTGTTTTCAAAAATTTGGCCATCTACGGAGACAGCACACCACTTGATTTAGTTGGAATCAACATTGTTGATTCTAGATTTGTTGGGTATAAAAGTTTTTCTAAATCAAAATTTGAGTCAACGAAAATTAGTAATTGCTTTTTTGAATCATGTTATAACGAGAATCCCTCAAAAAGCTTTACTAATGGGGAGTTTAACTCCTGTCGCCTTGGCGATTTAGAGCTTGTAATTGCGGGAGCAGAAGAAAGATCTGAAAAAGATCGCGCTCTAATTGAAAATGAATTGAGGAACTTCCTAAATAGCTTTTTTCATCGAGGTGCCTTTACTGATAAAAAACTTGATTACATAAAGATGTCTACTCGGATTAAATCTATCAATCGTGCTTTTTTTCAGCGACTTGTTAAGGAAGATATTATTCAAGTTAAAGTTGAAAAATCAAGTGAGACTTACTATGTAATCGCTCCTCATTATGAAGATAGCGTATACGGTTTTTTATCGAATAATAAAATTGATAGACGAATAGAAAAAGTGATTGAGTTTATAGAGCAGTGAGATAATAAGTTACTCAAACGGACGCGGAACCTCCCCCTAATTAGTAGACGCCTATCTCAACCTGGAGGTAGGCAAGTATGGCAAAGATTCATAGCAAAGAACGCGTTATTGAATACGCGGTTGATTTTAAAATCAAAGTAGTGGAGTTAAATGAAAGGCTCGATGCAGATGCGATACAGATCGCGGAGATATCGGGCCTGCACCCGGTGATGGTTTATTGTTGGCTGCAGGAGTACCGTGAAGGCAAGTTTGTAGCCACCCCAAAGAGACCCATCCGAAGCTGAGCCTAGGCCCGACGAGACCCGCGGTGAAGAGCTGGCCAGGTTGAGGAAGGAGGTAGCGGCTCTGAAGAAGGAGAACGACTTCCTTAAAAGTGGGAACAGTATCTGAAGGATCAAAAGCAGGCCGATTCCGATTCATAGAAACGCATCGGGATGCGTTAGGCGTTAGATAATTATGTAAGCGCTTAGCGGCCGTCGGACGCCCATGTCAGGGCGCCGGTTATTGCTGGCGTTAAATGCCCGTCAGGAGGAAATCGAGCGCTGAAATAATGTCTGCTCGATTAAGTAGCAACGAGCCCTCTTTTCGAGTGAGAAATGAGGCAGACACCGTCGTAATTTGATGGGTAAGAAGGGCGTATTGTTCGTTCCCAATCTCTACAACTGGGCACAGGTTTTTGGGAAATGTTTTTGCATCCTGTACCGGGGAAATCGGTATAACGACGCGGCTATTGAGATCGTCGAGTAGGTCGGTTTGTACATCCACGAAAAAAGGGTAGGTTGCGTGGCTGTCAGAATCTGGATTCTCGTACAGGTCGAATTGCTTCATTAGAAGCCCCGATGTTTGTCAGCAAAGAGCCCGCTTTCCGCAAGGCGATTGCAGTTCTCGATGGCCTGTTTGTTGTCTTCGTGCCATTTTCTGCGTTTGCTTGCTCTGACTTCCTCTTCCAGTGCTCGCTCAAGGGTAGCAGAAAGGTTTACCTTTAAGCTCCTTGCTTCGGCAAGTAAGCTACTGTTTATACTAAGGTTTGTGGCCTTTTTAGGGGCCTTCTTATCAAATATCTCGCGCATTACAGAACCTCCTGCATGCATTATGCGTATAGATTATGCGTATAGATTATGCGTATGGTAGCAGTGAGGTATTTAACAAGGCAAGGCAAGGCAAGGCAAGCCGACGCCGGAGAGCGCCGGGA
>TARA_B100000674_G_scaffold140136_1_pt1 | contig 13859 bp, 15 predicted proteins | sample TARA_B100000674 | Tara Oceans TARA_B100000674 (sample SAMEA2622759) | marine metagenome | biome: marine biome (ENVO:00000447); feature: surface water layer (ENVO:00002042); material: "saline water (ENVO:00002010), including plankton (ENVO:xxxxxxxx)" | depth 5 m
GTCATCATGTTCTTCATGTTTGGCATGATCATCATGATCTCCATGGTCTGCATGATCGTCATCTTTTTCAGAGTGAAAAGTATGAATTTCACCACCATCCGATAGCCCATGGGTAATAATTATACTTGAGCCAATGTCATAATTTAATTTACTTGCAACTACACTGCCTAAAACAACATCAAATACATCATTAAAGGAGTTTCCAGTATGAAATTCTATATTCTTTTTTGAAGCATATTTAATTTCTTTGAAATAATCATTATTTGTTCCTATAACTCGGTAACCTTTATGACTGTCTCCTAAAGAAATTGGAATGGCCCATTTCATTTTATTATTATCTGTTAAATCTTTATAAGTATCCCACTTAATAGTACTACTTGGCTCTCCAATTAGAAAAACACTATTAAGCAATATTTGTAAATTACCTCCACGCGCAGCTACTACACTATCTACTCCTGAAACTGTATTTTGAAAACTTGATTTTACAGTTTCCTGTATTCGAGAAACCGTAAAAAATAAAGAAATAGAAAATGCAAGCGTTAAAATAATTAATAAACAACTTAACCATCTATTTAACAAAGATTGAAATACAAGACTAAATTTAATCATTATTAATCTCACAAATTTCATTAATATTTTTAACTGTTTTAAACTTATTAGACATTTTATGATCATGACTTACCATAATTAAGCCCTGCTCATTATCATCAAGTGATTTAAATAATAAATTAATAAATTCTTTTTGATTATTACTATCTAAAGCTGAAGTAGGTTCATCAGCCAATATAATTTCTGGTTTTCCAATTAATGCCCTTGCAACTGCAACTCTTTGTTGCTGCCCTATACTTAATTCATATGCTTTACGATCTATAAGTTCATCATAATTCAAAGCTAATTTATCCATTAATACCTTAACTTCTTCTTTATCAGATTTTAATTCTTTTTTTCTAGAATAGGCTGTGCCTAATAAAATATTATTTTTTACAGATAAATATGGCAATAAATTAAAGGTTTGAAAAACTATTCCGAAATGGTCACCTCTCATAATATCTTTTTGACTAGATGAAATTTTCGTAATATCTGTTCCTAAAATATTAATATTTCCTATTTTAGGATTAAGAGTGCCAGACAAAAGGTTCAAAAATGTTGATTTTCCTGCACCGGATTCACCATGAATTAAAATACTATCACCTTTATTCATGGAGAACTTCTTAACCTTAAGGCTAAAATTTATATTTTCTGGCGCACTATATTCTAAGCCATTAATTGATATTAAAGTTTTACTCATTTAATCCAACTCACGCAAATTATATGCATTAGTGTTATTACAACGCAATGCTATTGCATATTAACTAAAATGAACAGTAGCAGTTATTGACAATTTTGACAAATAACAGGAATTTCAATATTAATTCCTGGGCTTAAAACCACTCCTAATTTTTTTGAACTCTTTATGAGATCTAATCCCATACTTTCATTACAGGTTTCAATTACACTCAAACAACTAGTACATATATTAGTAATATGAGTATGTTTTTCATCTGTATTATCACATAACATATATTTATTTAACAAAGATATCTTATGAATTACTTTAAGTTTAACCCAAAATTCTATAACTCTATAAACAGAAGAAATATTTAAATTTTTTCCTCTACTTTTAATAACAGAATTTATATCATAAGCAGATATAGGTTTTTCATTTTCTAGCAAAATCTCTAATATTAGAAGCCTATTGGGAGTTAATGTCTCATTGCTATCAATACATCTATTGATAGCTTTATTTTTCTTATTAGCTTGTTGTTCATTATACTTCATAACATAATATTAACATTATATTTTTAAATTGACAACGTATTTCTAAAATGCAATAGTATTGCATTATTATATAATATTTCCTAAGGTGCTATGGCTCTCCTCCTAGCACCTTAGCTCCAAATAGTGTAAATATACTAGTATCTTTACTCGAAATAGTGTACATGAATAGTTAAAATGAAATCAAAAGAAACTGAAAATCAACTTAGACCAAGACGAGCCCTTGCTTTGACAGCAACTAGTTTAGTTACGAGTGTTAGTATGTGCGTTTGTTGTGCTTTACCTGCATTTCTCCTATTATTAGGAGGTGGTCCTATTGTAGCTTCTTTATTTAATACTTTTCCTAAATTATTTTTAATAGAAAAATATAGCGTTTTATTATTTATAGTTTCCGGCTCATTAATATTAGCTAGCGGCATTTTAAGATGGAAAAACAAAAATTACGCTTGTCCTTCCAACCCAAAGGAAGCAAAAACTTGTAACAGGTTAAATTGTTTTAATAAATATTTATATGTTTTTACAATAATTATTTTTACAATTGGTGGTTTTTCAACTTTTATCTTACCCAAGCTTTATCAAAATAATCTTTTTTAATATTTTTATTTTATTCTATTAGCTATTTCTATTAGATTTTCATCAGGGTCTCTTATATAAATTGAAAATAATTCACCTTCTGCGCCTATTTGCTTTATGGGTCCAAATTCAATTTTAATTGAATTTTTATGAAATAATTTCTCCCATTCTAAGATATTTATATCAGAAATGAAACAAATATCTTCTGTACCTGGCTTAGGTATTTTCGCCCCTGGTTTAATTATATTATCATATGCATGTAAATTAATTTTTTGTATACCAAATTTAAGGCATTTTCTAACTTCAGAATTATTATTAACTCTAAATTCTTCATATTTCATTCCCAATAAATTACAATAGAAATCAATCGTCTTATTTATATCTTTTACAGTTAAAACAATATGATCTATAGAATTTATCATTCTAATTAATAACTTTTTGAAGTAATTGTGTCATTTCTATGATTCTACTATTTTTTAAAGCAGCTGCCCGAATTGGCGCTATGGCCTTATAATCAGGATCATTAAACATATTTATAAAATTTTGTCTCTTAGGATATCTTACTAATATTGTAATATCCCAATCATCAGTACCAATAATAGAATTATGAACCCTTCCCATCCATATAGGTTCTCCTCCATATATTGGTTGAAATTTAGCAAATTTTTTGCCGTAAACCTGATAAGCTTCTTTTCCCGTTAACCCGTCAACACCAAACCCAGTTTTTGCATATTCTAAATATTTAAGTAAGTTTAGCATTATTACTGGTTCTTCTAAATCGCCCTTAGACATTAAATCAAGAGCTCCTTCTTCTACATTAATACTTGTTTTCATTTTTACTCCACTGGTAATTCTAAATCTTTATAAAAATCAACATTACTATTTTTCCTATTATGCAAGTCATAAATTACATCTGTTAAACAGTTTTTTCCTTTTTTATATATTCCTAATAAATCACTATCTGTATTCCATTCACTAATATCTTTTGGCTTCCAAATTGCATATTTATTAACTAAATCACAAAAATTATTACAACTAAGAGTATACACTCCTTTACCTTTTTCTATTTTAATCTCTTTTACCCACTCTTCTATTATATAAAACTTCCATAAACCATATGGTAATATTGCAGAATTATTGTCTTTAAACGCATAGGTATTTTTAGTCTCATCATAAACATCTTGAAGATCCCAAAAACAATCCTCAATTAAATTGAAACAGTTAATCAATTTTTCTTGGAATTCTTTATAAGTTTTATTTACCATCAAATAATAACTCACAGCCTGTTTCATTTAAAAAATTTTTTACAAATTTTTTATCTTCATCTTCCAGAATTTCATATTCTTCTCTTAACCATTTTAAACACTTGGCTTGATAAGGAAAAGGTTTTTGAGTCCATAAACCATAATTTAATTCAACATTAACCTCTTTTTGCTTATTATAAGTCGCTTCATAATTTGCTTTTAAAACTGGGATATAAGTACTTCCTATTTCATAAAAAATATTTCTAAAAGATTCTGATAAATTATTTTTATCTATCCAATCATTATTATTTATTTCAAGACCTGATAAATCTTCCATAATACCAACCCAAGCTACTACTCTTGAAGCAATATTATCTGCTAATTCCATAGGTGTAGGGTCAAAGGAAGCCAATTGCGTAAGTTGACCATAAAGCGAGAAATCACTGCTACTAGGCCTAAATCCAAACATGTATGGAGAATTATTCATATGATTATCCATTAATTTTAACACTCGTTTATAGCTGCCCTCAATTATTTCTGTAGTGTTTTTATTACTTCCAACAACATATAAACGCGATATTTGACGTTCTGAAATATTATCTCTTATAGGTTTAATTTTTTCTTCGTCATAGGTTAAAGATCTCCATCTAGATAATGTTGACCCAGCCTTTATAATATCCTTTTCATAATTCCATCTATAATGGAATGTTGCCTTGGTTAACCACTCATCTGCAAAATCCTCAAGTAAATAATCTAAAAACTTTAATACTGAATTTTCTGGAATTACTGACCTATCATTATACATATCTTCCAATTTTCTAATTATAAAAGTAGAATCTACCATAGGCTCTAATTTATTAAATTTATTTTCAAAATAAAACGTTGGCATTAAATTAACTTTAGCTTTAGGTAAATGGGAAGTATCCATTAAACCATCATCAAAAAGCCCCCCAATTAAGAAATTATATCCTAATCTTCGATACCTCAATAAGCTTAACATTTTTCTTGTATAGGGAGAGCCCGGAGCACCTTTTACAATAATCCTTTTCATCTAATTATTCCTAACTAATATCCCTGGCAATTTACCACTAGGTTTTCCTTTTGAATAAGTAATAATTCCAGATACTATTGTATATTCATAACCAGTGGTTTCTTGCATAAGTCTTTTTCCTTTAGCAGGAAGATCATTTACAATAAATGGCTTACCAGCTTTAACATTATTCCAATCTAAAATATTTAAATCTGCCTTGTATCCTTTTTTTATTTTGCCTCTATCACTTAAACCAGCAGCATTAGCTGTATCTGATGTTAATCGTCTAATTGTTTCTTCCTTTGAAAATTTTTGCATTTTATTGCACCAATAATCGATTAACCAAGTTGGGAAACCTGCATCTAAAATAAAACCTACGTGAGCTCCCCCATCCCCCAAACCCATAATAGCGTTTTTGTCTCTTAACATCATTTCACAAGCTTCTAAATTATTAAATGCAAAATTTACTAAGGGACAATATATGAAATTTTCACCATTATTTTTTAATAAAATATCATATGCTAATTCTGCAGAAGATATTCCATTATTTATAGCTCTTACCTCGAGAGATTCATTAATATTTGGAACATAGTTTGCATCTGCACCAAATTCATACATTTGTGAATAATTAATCCTATTGATTAAAGGAAATTGGCTATCTTTTATTGGGTCCTCAGATAATATTTGTTTTTTAATTTTATAATCCTTCATTACCTTGACACGGTCTTCAAGACTTAAATTTGCAATTTTTTTATATGAAGGAGTGCCAGAAAAAGGATTTTGACTTCCATTTAGTCCTAATAATATACCTATAGGTCTAGGAGCTATTACAGGTCTAATGGAAAGGTTTTCATTATTAGCCTCTCTAGCAAACCTCATTAGATCGCTCCAATATTCAGTTCTATCATGTCTTTGGTTACAAGTAAAAACTATGGGTCTACTCGTTGATTTAGCAATTCTTTTAAGTACTTCAAATTCTTCTTGTGGGTTTGGCTCATTCCAATCAGAGACTATTTCCATAAATCCTGCATTAGCATCCTGTAATCCTTTTGCAATTGCTAAAAGTTCATTTTCATTCGCTCTCAACGTCGGAGTATATTCACCATTACGACTTTTGTGACTTATTGTTCTAGAAGTTGAAAAACCAAAAGCTCCTGCTTTAATTGCATCATAGCTAATTTTCCTCATTTTTATCATGTCTTCATCTGTAGCTTTTTCATGTTTGATTGCTCTATCACCCATTACAAAAACTCTTAAAGCGGCGTGCGGAATTAATGTACAAACATCTATATCTCTTTTATTATGCTCTAAGGCATTCAAATACTCTGGGAATGTCTCCCAATTCCAATTCAACCCTTCATGCATAACTGGTGAAGGAATATCCTCAACTCCTTCCATTAATTCTACTAATTTTTCTCTATCATTTTTATTGCAAGGAGCAAAACCTACCCCACAATTACCCATTACTACAGTAGTAACTCCATGTATAGAAGAAGGTTTTAAATAGCTATCCCAAATTGCTTGACCATCATAATGAGTATGTATATCTACAAAACCAGGAGTTACAATAAATTCTTCAGCATCAATTTCTTTTAAGCCCTCTTCATCAATAAAGCCAATCTTAGCTATCTTATCTTTTGTAATAGCTATATCAGCTTTATATAAACTCCTACCTGTACCATCTATAATAGATCCATTTCTAATGATAAGATCATATTGCTTTTTATTAATAGTCATATTTAAATACCTAACTAAAAAAATATTAACTTTAAGATATTAAAATTTCTCGTTAAAAATTACAATAATTGATAGCCAATGTGACAAATTTTAATACTTGTGATTTAATATTATATATTAAATTAATGGAAATAATATTGTCTCATTACGATTTTTCATATGACCCTGTTACCGCTATAAGTGAAGATCAAGCAACAGGTAAAACAGCAGAAATATTTTTAGATATAAAAAAAACTATGCAAATTCCTCTAATAACTTCTATATGGAGAGGTCTTGCTGGAATGAATAATAGCCTTGAAGATGTATGGATACTAACTAAACCAATATATTTATCTGGAACTCCAGAATTAGCACTTAACCACATGCTTAATTCTATTAGCTTTCCAATACCAACTAAATTTAATAGTGAGATATTTAATGAAAAAGATTTAAAACATATAACAGAAATTATTAAAGTTTATACTAAATCAAACGGAATGAATTTGATGGCTTTATCTGCTTTTGTTAAGTCAGAATATAAACCTCGTGTTGCAATATCAAATATTACTCCAAAATTTGTAAAAGCTAGTTTTCCTAGATTATTAAATAAAGAAGAAATCAGTAATAAAAATTGGGAGATAGTAAAAAAAGTTAATTCTCTTGGAGGTATTAAAAACAAAGATAATCATGTAGCTACATTATGGAGACATTTATCTTACTGGCCTAAGTTTTTAGATAAAGCCTATGAAAATATAAAAATATTTGAATCAAATGGAGATTTAATGAAAACACAAAATGCTGTTTTAAATTACTTAGAAAATAATGGAATTAATTTAAAAAGACAAAAAGATAAATACACAAATATTAATATTTCCACATTAAACACTATAAAAAATTATGTATGTACTACTAATCAAGTTATAAGAATGGTGGTTCTTGGGCAGATAATGCTTAAATGGCTTGAGAAATAAACTAGATATAATGAACACAAAATTTGTAAATAATAAAATGGGCATAATACTAATGATATGTGCAATTTTATCTTATTCCTGTATGGATGGAATTATAAGATATCTATCACAATATTATAATGTCATTACATTAGGAATGTTCAGATATTGGTTTTTTGCGCTTTTTATAATTCTTATTCATTCACAGAAAGGAAAATCACTTAGGAAGGTCTCTAATAGTAAAGTAAAATTTCTTCAAGTGATTAGAAGTATAGTTTTGACTATTGAATTATGTTTAGCACATTATTGCTTTTATAAAATTGGCTTAATACAAGCATCTGCAATGTTTGCAGTTGGTCCATTAATAGTAACAGTATTATCAGTTTTTATACTCAAAGAAAAAGTTGGCTGGAGAAGATGGTCAGCCATTACTTTTGGCTTTATAGGAATATTAGTTATGTTACGTCCAGGTATTATAAATTTTGAACCTTTTTCATTTGTAGCTTTAGGTTGTGCATTCTTATTTGCTATATATCAAATTCTTACAAGATTAGTGTCCAAATATGATAATAATGAAACAACATTATTTTATACAGGAATTACAGGTGCATTGATTTTAACTTCTATAGGTCCATTTTTTTATACAGAAGTAAAAATTACAGATTGGTTATGGATTTTATTAATAAGCATACTTGGATTAATTGCACATTTATGCATTATAAATGCGCTTAAAATATCTGAAGCTTCCCTATTACAGCCTTTCAATTATTTACATTTAGTATTCGTATCAATTATAGGAATTTTTATTTTTAACGAAGTATTGGAAACTCCAATAATAATAGGTTCAATAATTGTAATAACTGCCGGATTATATACCTTTTGGCGTGAAAACTTAAATAAATAAATTCAATATTAAACCTTTACCGTCTCATGTTTAGCGGGAAAAAGTATTTCTAAAACTTCAAAATCATCAGAGCAAGAAATATACTTATTTCTTTTTTTGATTTGTAACTACATCTACTAGTACTGCGATAATTAAATTTAATATCGTAATAGACCCTATTGCTACAAAACTATAAAAATAAATCCATGCCCACCAATAAATTTTTTGCAAAGGCAACATGACCTGTTCCCAGCTAGATAATGTTAAAACTTGAACTAAAGTTATCATGGAAATTCCCATATCTTTCCATCTTTCAGGGTCTGCCTCAGAAAATAAAATTGATCCAAATGAAGCATAAATATATAGAATAATAAATAATAAAAGGGCTACATAAAACACTCTCTTGATAGACTGAAACAATGCCTCAATTAATTCTTTAAGCTCAGGAACAGCAGATATCAATCTTAAAACTCTAAAAATTCTTAATAACCTTAATAATAATACTGAAGAATTTGGCCCTATAGGTATTATAGAAACGAGAACTATAATTGTATCAAATATATTCCATCCACTTTTAAAAAAATCTTTTTTGTTAGGTTCAGCAATAAACCTAATAATGATCTCGATTACAAAAAATAGAGTAATTAAAATATCTGTAATTAAAAATAATGAAATAAGGGTGTCACTAATCTCAAAAGTAGATGCTCCTATTAGAAAGGCTGATATAATAATCGCAATAATGACAATTGACTGAAAAATTTTATGTTCTTTTATTTTATAAAAAACATCTTTTGATAATAAATTATTAAACAAAATAAGACCCTATTAAATATTTTATTAGATATTATTATATATATATAATCAATTTAATTTAAGTAAAAAATCTATTTATATTTTAATAAAGTATACTAAGTAAAAAGCTGGATTTTTATGTCAAATAGTAATCTTTTAATAATTCTAGGTAATCAATTATTTCCGATCAAATATATTAAAAAAACATCATGTACTGATGTATTTATGTGTGAAGATTACGAACTATGTTCTGATTACAAACACCATAAATTAAAAATTTTGATGTTTTTTATTTCTATGCGTGAATATAAAAATGAACTTATTAAAAATGGATATAAGGTTCATTACCGAAGTATTGAAGATAAAGATTTTAAAGATAAAATTGAAAAAAAAATATCTACAGTTATTAATAATAACTCTATTAAAGAAGTTCACCAATTTGAATTGGTAGATAATTTTTTAAAAAATAGATTTAAAAAATTGCATAATCAAAACAATGTACATTGGAAAATCCATAGAAACCCAATGTTTATTCTGTCCCAACATGAATTTAATGCATATGCATCAAAAAGAAATACTTTTTTACAAGGACATTTTTATAAGTATATGAGAAAAAAACTAGACCTACTAATAGATGATAATGATATGCCAATAGGAGGCAAATGGTCTTATGATGAAGATAATAGAAAAAAAATTACAAAAAATATTAATATTCCCATAAAACCAAGATTAAAAAAAAATGAAAATTTATTAAATATTAAAAATGATATACTAAAATATTTTTCTGACCATCCTGGCAAAATGAATAATTTATGGATGCCTACCAATAGAAAAGAAGCATTAATATGGATTGATAATTTTTTCAAAACTAAGTTTAAAAATTTTGGGTCTTTTGAGGATGCTATTATAGATAATAATAATTTTTTATTTCATAGTAATATTAGTCCCTTAATGAATATGGGTTTAATTACACCTGATGAAGTAATAGAACGAGCACTTACTATATATAAAAAAGAGAATATTCCTTTAAATTCATTTGAAGGCTTTATAAGGCAAATAATTGGGTGGCGAGAATTTATAAAAGGTATCTATGATATAAAAGGACAAGAGCAATTAAAATCTAACTTTTGGAATCATAATAGAAAATTAACAAAAGATTGGTATGATGGAACTACAGGTATACAACCCTTGGATGATACTATTAAGGATTGTTTAAATTATGGATACACACACCACATACCAAGATTAATGATACTTTCAAATATAATGACGTTATCTCGTGTCAATCCTAAGGAAATTAATAAATGGTTCATGGAGATGTTTATAGATTCATCTGAATGGGTAATGGTTCCCAATGTCTTCGGAATGGGGACATTTTCTGATGGTGGTATATTTTCAACAAAACCATATTTGTGTGGTTCAAATTACATACTTAAAATGAGTAATTATAAAAAAGGGGAATGGTGTGAAGTTTTAGATGGATTATATTGGAAGTTTATTAATGATAATATAAATTATTTTCAATCTAATCCTAGGCTATCTATAATGAAAAACGCATTAACAAAAATTAATGAAGAAAGAAAAAAGCTTATTTTTGCTAAAGCTTCTAATTTTATAAAAAATAAAACTGTTTAATTAACTTTAGATGTTTAAACCTTAATATAATTCAAGGCTTAATAGTATTTAATAATACACCATCCTTGTATATTTTTTTGTCTATTAGCTTCCCGTTGTCATCATATCTAAACCAATCACCATCTATATCGCCATACTTATATATTTTCTTTTCAATTAATTTACCATTAATATTATATTTTAAATATTCACCATGCCTTGTACCGTTTAAAAAATTTGTTTTATACCATAAATTACCATTTTCATGATAAATTATAGAAAGCCCGTCAACCTTTCCATCTTTATAATTCTCTTGCCAATTAAGTTGGCCAGTTTGATAATAATCAAAAAACATTCCTTCTTTTTTTCCATTTTTATAATTTGCTTTAACATTAAGCTGACCATTCTGGTAATAGCTCAAGTATTCTCCCTCATATTGACCATTTTTATAGTTAGTCACTGAACTTATTTTTCCATCATCCCAATATTCTAACCATTTCCCCTCTTTCATCCCTTTAATTATTTTTCCATTTTTCTTACTTTTAATTTCACCCGTAAATGGAATATTTTTGTTTTTTTCATAATATAAATTATTTCTTAATTCTAAGTCATACCAACTAATATTTTTACTCCATGAAATTAAAGGAAAAAAACAAATAAATATAAATACAATATATTTTATCATTAAATAGGTTTATCCCCCTTAAATGTTATTCTATGCATTAATCTTCTTTCACCATGATAATCATTAATAGGATTATGCAAAGTACATCTATTATCCCATATTGCAATTGAACCTATCTCCCATTTAAATCTATATCTAAATTCAGGCTTAATTTGATGCTTAAATAAGGCTTTTAAAATAGGAGCACTTTCCTTAATGCTCATTCCAATAAAATTTCTTGTATGTGCGATATTAATATACAAAGATTTCTTTTTGGTTTCAGGATGAATTCTTACTACTGGATGAATAGCTTCTAACTCATCACTTTTAATTTCTGTTGAAGAATGCTTTCTTAAATCAGACCGTGTTTTTGTAGTTTCTTCCTTGCCAGAAATATTAAGAGCCTTTTTATTGTCTAAAAATGCCTTCATTTCATCAGAAAGACTCTCATACGCAATATATTGATTGGAAAACTCTGTATCTCCGCCCATTTTAGGAACCTCTAAGGCATAAAGCATGGTTCCTTTTGGAGGTTCATTTAAGTATGAAGTATCGCTATGCCAGATTCCTCCAAAGTTATTAACATCAGTTTCTTTTTTTAAAATTGGAGTAATCTCAGGAATATTTTTTAAACCTTTTACAAATGGATATTTAATAGGTTTTCCAATATTTTTTGCAAAAGATAAGTATTCTTTTTCTGTTAAGTTTTGATTCTTAAAAAATATTACTTGGTATTTTAAAAATGCATTATAAATTTCCTGAATGATATCTTTACTTAATTCTTCATTAAGCTTAACACCCTCAATTATAGCGCCTATTGTATTTGATACTTTTGAAATTTTAATATTATGACTATTCATTATTTTATGCTCTATTAGTATTTATACATTATCTAATAATATCTCCCCTTGCATATAAGTAATCGCCTCACCTCCCATATTTACTCTATCATTTAAATATGAACAGAATATTACTCCTCCTCTTTTTGATAATTGCATCGCAATCATATCTTTTTTATTTAAACGTTTAGACCAATAAGGAATTAGTGAACAATGTGCTCCACCTGTAACCGGATCTTCTGGTATTCCTAATTTAGGACCGAAAAATCGTGATACAAAATCAACATTTTGTCCTGGTGCAGTAACAATTATTCCATTGTAAGATAATTTTTCTAAAGCATTTAGATTTGGCTCAATCTTAACAATTTCTTCTTCATTATTAAAAACTGCTAATCCATAATTACTATTAAGAAATAAAGTTGGTCTAAAACCAAAAATATCAGATAATTCATCCAAATTTTGATCAATAATTTTAGGATCATATGCAGGAAAATTCATAGTTAATTTATTATCTCTTCTAGTTACGTTCAATACATCACCTGATTTAATATTAAATACTATATTATCAGATTGATAATCCATTTCAGTGTATATAATATGTGCAGTTGCAAGTGTTGCATGCCCACATAAATCGATCTCAACTTTAGGTGTAAACCACCTAAGAAAAAATTTATCTTTATCTTTTATAAAAAAAGCAGTCTCTGACAAATTATTTTCAAGAGCAATTGATTGCATAACTGCATCAGGCAACCAATCATCTAAAGGGCATACTGCTGCAGGATTACCAGAAAATAATTTATTAGTAAATGCATCTACTTTATATATTTTTATATTTTTCATTATTATATAATAATATAAATAATCTAATTTTAGTACTAATTTTTTTATGACTATAAATCTAATTTTTGATATTCTAATAAAATGAAAAATTTATTTATAATAACTTTAGTAATGACTGCGTTTGCTGCCAACTCAATAATAACTAGATTAGCATTATCTTCAAATTTAATTGGCCCTTCTAACTTTGCATTATTAAGAGCAGGGTCAGCTGCATTAATATTAGTCTTATTAGTTATATTTATTCATAAAAAAATTCCTAAATTTAAAATTAACTCAATTGTTAGTGCATTAGCATTAGTAGGTTATCTAGTAGGTTTTAGTTTTGCATATTTAACAATTAATACTGGCGTTGGTGCTTTAATATTATTTGGAGGCAGTATGATAGTAATGTTTACTGGAGCGTTATTAATAAAGGAACATATTTCTATACTCCGTTTTATCGGAGTATTTTTATCTTTGATAGGCCTATATATTCTTACGGATCCACGATTTGGTGACAATAGTTTATTTGGAATAATTTTGATGTTTTTAGCAGCATTTAGTTGGGGTATTTATTCTATTTTAGGGCACGGACAAAATAACCCATTATCAAATACAGCCATTAATTTTGTCCTAGCATTATTATTAATAATACCTATTGCTTTATTCATACCTGATCAAACCAATACTAGTCCATATGGCATTCTTTTAGCTATCATCTCAGGTTCTATAACTTCAGGACTAGGATACACATTATGGTATTGGATCTTACCTAAAATAAACATTACATCGGCATCTATTGCTCAATTAAGTGTACCATTGATAGCAGCACTTGGAGGTTATTTATTTATTTCTGAGATATTAAATTGGCAATTTTATATTGCATCTTTTCTTATTTTAGGAGGTATAGGATTACCTTA
>TARA_B100000674_G_scaffold185231_1_pt1 | contig 13859 bp, 13 predicted proteins | sample TARA_B100000674 | Tara Oceans TARA_B100000674 (sample SAMEA2622759) | marine metagenome | biome: marine biome (ENVO:00000447); feature: surface water layer (ENVO:00002042); material: "saline water (ENVO:00002010), including plankton (ENVO:xxxxxxxx)" | depth 5 m
GATTACATTTTGTGGAGATATTGCTTGCTTGCAAAAGAATGCGAAATTATAAATGGATCAGCTAGTCAAAATATTGACAGGCTTGGATTAAATATTACTTCAAATCAATAAGTTAGAGCTGTTCTGAGAGCTCTGGCAAAGCGTTAAACAGATCAGCCACCAAGCCGTAGTCAGCTACTTGAAAGATAGGCGCATCCTCGTCTTTGTTGATTGCAACAATTACCTTTGAATCTTTCATACCTGCTAAATGCTGAATAGCTCCGCTAATACCAACCGCAATATATAAATCTGGAGCAACAATTTTTCCAGTTTGACCAACTTGATAATCATTTGGGACAAACCCTGCATCAACTGCGGCTCTCGAAGCACCCACAGCTGCTCCAAGTTTATCAGCAATAGATTCTAATAGATGAAAATTATCGCCAGATTGCATGCCTCTTCCACCTGAAATAACTATGCTAGCGGCTGTTAGTTCTGGCCTATCACTCTGAGCAATTTCTTCTCCGACAAAAGAAGTCAAATCAGATATGTTATCTGCGCCAAGGGTCTCAACTGACGCTGATCCGCCACTTGAATTAACTGGATCAAAAGCAGTCGCTCTAACCGTAATAACTTTAATGGAATCATTTGATTTAACAGTTGCAATACAACTTCCTGCATAAATTGGTCTCTTAAATGTATCCTCAGCAATCACCTCTGTAATCTCTGAAATTTGTTGAACGTCAAGCAATGCACTTAATCTAGGCAATATATTTTTTCCGAAAGTTGTTGCCGCTGCAAGTATATGAGAATAATCATTAGCAACTAATTTAATTAAATTTGCTGTACTTTCAGCAAGATGATTTTCATATGCAGGATTATCAGCAAGTAGAATTTTTGCAACGCCCTCAACTTCGCTTGCCTCATCAGCAACACTTTGACAGGAATTGCCTGCAACTAGAATATGTATATCTCCACCTAATTCTTTTGCAGCTGCAACAGTGTTTAATGTTGCAGGTTTTAAATTTTTATTATCGTGTTCTGCTATGACTAAAATACTCATGAAATCACCTTTGCTTCTTCTTTTAATTTACCAACTAATTCTTCTACTGACTCGACTTTTATCCCCTCTTGTCTTGAAGCTGGAAGCTCAACAGACAATAACTCCATTCGATTATCAGTATCGATACCCATTTCACTTACAGATTTTACATCTAATTCTTTCTTCTTAGCTTTCATAATATTAGGTAGAGAAGCATATCTTGGTTCGTTAAGTCTCAGGTCAGTTGTAATAATTGCTGGAAGAGAAACTTTTATGGTTTGAAGGCCACCATCTATTTCTCTTGTTACAGATGCAGAATCTCCATCAATTGAAACTTCAGACGCAAAAGTTGCTTGAGAATAGTTAAGCATAGCTGCAAGCATCTGACCTGTTTGATTATTGTCGCCATCAATTGCCTGTTTACCCAAAATTACAAGCTTAGGAGACTCCTCTTCGATAACCTTAGATAAAACCTTTGCTATGGCTAAAGGCTCAAGAAGTGACTCTGTTTCAGCTAAAACTGCTCTATCAGCTCCAAGAGCTAATGCTGTCCTAAGTTGCTCCTGTGAATCAGACTTACCAACTGTCACAGCAACGACTTCAGATGCGATGCCGGCCTCCTTTAATCTAACAGCTTCCTCTACTGCAATCTCGCAAAATGGATTCATTGCCATCTTGACATTATTTAGATCAACATCGGATTGGTCACTCAATGGCCTCACTTTCACGTTATAATCAACTACACGTTTGATAGGTACTAATATTTTCATGGATAGAACTCTTTTATTTTGATATTATTGTATTTATTTATAATTTAATATTAATTTTTTATATAATATCATTAATTATATGTTTTATGCGGATATAATTGTAATGTTTTTTTACCACTAAAAAAAGAGGGAGTTACGCATGGAAAGAGAAGTGATGGAATACGATGTAGTCATCGTAGGCGGAGGCCCATCCGGTCTCAGTGCTGCCATAAAACTTGCTCAGTTAGCTAAAGAGAACAACAAACCATTAGAAATATGTCTTCTTGAAAAAGGCTCTGAAATTGGTGCGCATATTCTCTCTGGAAATGTATTTCAACCTACCGCCCTGAATGAGCTGATACCTGATTGGAAAGAAAAAGACTGTCCTCTTAATGTTCCTGTCAAAAAAGACAAACTAATGTTTATGTTTGAAAAATTTAGCTTGCCAATCCCCTCGTTTGTAATGCCCCCAATGAATAATCATGGTAACTATGTAGCAAGTTTAGCTAACCTTTGTCGATGGTTAGCTACTCAAGCTGAAGATTTAGGAGTAGAAATATTTCCTGGTTTTCCTGCAAGTGAAATTCTATACGAGGAAAATAAAGTTGTTGGTGTTAGAACTGGTGATATGGGTGTTGGGTTAGATGGAGAACAAAAAGCTGGATTTGAAGCAGGAATAGACATCAAAGCAAAATATACAATTTTTGGTGAGGGCTGCAGAGGTCATCTTGGAAAACAATTGATAGCAAAATACGAATTAGATAAGGGTAAAGATCCTCAGCATTATGGAATTGGATTTAAAGAAATTTGGAAAATAAAAGATGAATTGCATGAAGAAGGACTTGTCATCCACACTAACGGATGGCCGAGCGCCAAGAATACCCCCGCTGGCTCATATCTATATCACGCAGATAATAACGAAGTATACCTAGGATATGTGGTTCCTCTAGATTATGAAAATCCTTATTTAAGTCCATATGATGAATTTCAAACTTGGAAAACCCATCCATCAATCCGACGTTATCTAGAAGGTGGAGAAAGAATTACTTATGGAGCAAGGGCACTAATTAAAGGTGGCCTTCAGTCACTCCCAAGTATGGAATTTCCAGGTGGTGTTCTAGTTGGCGATAATGCTGGGACTTTAGTTTTTTCAAAAATTAAAGGATCTCATACTGCGATGAAATCTGGAATGCTAGCAGCTGAAGCAATATTTAAAAATATTGAAAATTATGGTGAACTTCAATTCGATGATTTAGTGCAATCAAGCTGGATTCATAACGAGCTCTATAAATCCAGAAACTTTGGACCCATGTTCCATAAATTTGGTGCTTTGATTGGTGCTGCATTCAATGCTATGGATCAATTAATATTCAGGGGTAATCTGCCCTTCACTCTCCGCCATACAACGCCTGACTATGCTTGCATGAAACCTGCGGCTGATATGCCTAAAATAGAATATCCAAAACCAGATGGCAAAATAAGCTTTGATAAACTTAGCTCAGTATTTTTATCCAATACTTACCATGAAGAAGATCAACCATGTCACTTAACACTTAAAGATTCAACTATTCCAATTCTTCAAAATCTGCCTATGTATGATGAACCCGCTCAAAGATATTGCCCTGCAGGTGTCTATGAGGTTGTTGAAAAAGATAATAAGCCAAAATTTGTCATTAATGGACAAAATTGTGTGCATTGCAAAACATGTGATATCAAAGACCCGTCTCAAAATATTACTTGGGTAACACCTGAAGGTACTGGTGGTCCTAATTATCCGAATATGTAATGAGACACATCACAATCTTCTGGCTATTAATTTTAGTTTTAGGGTGTTCCTCAGAATCTTATCAAACACAATTTAGATCATTGCTTGATACTGAATGGTCAAGATTGATGGATAATGATCCAGTATACGCCTCAAGCATGGGAGATCTCACTAATAATAATAAGTGGCCAGATACTTCAATCAACAAAATTTATTTAAATCATAATCATGAATTAGAGATACTGCGTCAACTTGAAGAATTTAACATAACCAACTTCTCTGACGATGATCAGGTAAATTATTTTCTTTTTAAGAAACAATATGAGAATTCAATAGAGGCCTATAAATATAAACAATTTTTAATGCCATTTAGTCACAGAGGTGGCATTCAGCTAGAGCATGAAACAACTAGCATAGTCCCATTCAGAAATAAGCAAAACTATTTAGACTGGATAGAAAGAATTTCACAAATTGATGTGTTGATTGATAATGAAATTGAAAAAGCAAGAATTGGTATCGATGAGGGAATTGTGCCTCCGAGATTTCTCATGCAAAAAGTTTATAAACAAATTGCATTACAAGTTTTTATTGAGCCAAACAATAGCCCCTTCTATAGAATTTTTAAAGATATTAACAAAAACATTGATTCTTATGATGAAGTTCAAGAGATGGCCTTAAATGTTATTAAAACTAAAGTTATTCCAGCTTATGCACGACTTCATACATTTTTTAAAGAAGAATATTTGCCAGCTTGCAGAACATCCGTAGGTATAAAAGAAATCAAAAATGGTAAAGAGTATTATGAATTCTTAGCAAGAAAATTTACTACAACCAATTTCACTCCATTAGAAATTCATAATATTGGACTTGCCGAAGTTAAAAGAATCAAAGAAGAAATGGAAGCCTTGATAAAAGAAGTTAAATGGGAAGGCACATTCAAAGCTTTTTTAGATGATTTACGAACAAATCCCAAATTTTACTATGATACTTCCGAAGAGTTATTCGAAGCTTATCTGGCAACATCTAAAAGAATTGATCCTGAGTTAGTAAAACTATTCAACGTTTTACCATCAATGCCGTATGGATTAAAACCTATACCAATGGAAAGTGCACCCGATACAACAACTGCATATTATCAGCGACCAGCGGCAGATGGCTCTCGGGCGGGATATTATTTTGTGAACCTTTATCGCCCAGAGGTAAGGCCGAAGTATGAAATAGAAGTTCTCAGTGTTCATGAGGCAATGCCCGGTCACCATCTTCAGATAGCTTTGGCAATGGAATTAGATTTGCCTAATTTTAGAAAATATGGAGGTATTACTGCCTTTGTTGAAGGTTGGGGACTTTATAGTGAAAGACTCGGATATGATTTAGGTCTTTATCAAGATCCTTACTCAAAGTTTGGCCAACTTACTTATGACATGTGGAGAGCAATTAGGCTTGTTGTTGATACAGGTATGCATTACTTTGATTGGAGCAGACAAGATGCCATTAATTATTTCCTAAATAATTCCGCAAAAACAAAACAAGATGTTTTGAATGAAGTCGATAGGTATATTAATTGGCCTGGTCAGGCTTTGGCATATAAGATTGGCCAATTAAAGATATTAGAATTAAGAGCAAAAGCAGAATTAAAAATTGGCGATGATTTTGATATAAAGGAATTTCATGATGAAGTTTTAAAAAGAGGAGCTTTACCCCTTGATATACTTGAAAAATACATAAATAAGTGGATTGATGCTAAATTAAATGACGCTTAATTCATGTAAGCTCGCCCAAACTAAACTTACAGTTAAAACTTTCTAATGTAAGTTCACCAGACGTATCCTTTCCTTGACTTAAAGCGATATCTATCAGAGAGTAAAAGACAGACCTTGAAATAAAACCTTCAATCCCATCTCTAACTTTTACAAAAGGTATATTTTCATTTCCAATCATCTTAATTTCTAACTCATGATTCTTGTCTAGAGGAATAGATAGATCTAAGTTAGTGTTGAGAATAATTTTTGTTTTACTATCATTTATCTCGTAATCAACAATCATATATGGCGCAAGATCAACTTTAACAATTACCTTTTCGACAGGTGTTACTAAAAAGTAGTTATTATTTTCCAATTTTAGAATTCTAGAGAAGAGAATTTTTAATTTTTTTCTACCAATAATTGATCCTTGATAAAACCAGTTGCCTTCTCTATCAATTCTCATCTCCACACCTTCACACAATTCTGGATCCCAAAGATGCACAGGAGGAAATTCCTCTTTTATAGAATTAACAGAATTTAAAAGCTTAGCGAAGTCCATAAAATGTTTGAATCAATAATAATATGCCTAATCCCGCTATAAACAAAGATGAAAGAATTTGAATATTATCTGAGTATTTATTGAAAATATCTCCTAAAGAATTATGAGTAAGCGCATAGCTTACGAATGAGAACCATGCAGCAGTTACTATGGGAAAATAGAGCAAATACAATAAGGTTATAAAAAAATTAGAATCAAGATTGATAAAAGTAAACAAGGAAACAGTAAATAAGAATGCTTTTATATTTAGCAGGTTTGTTATTAGCCCTATAAGAAATGGATTCTTTAAAACAGATTTAAATTCACTGTTATTGGAGGATTTTTTTGAAATAAAAAAACTGATACCAAGATATAACAAATAGAGACCACCAAATATTTTAATAAATAATTTTGCTTCTTCTGTGCTATAGATTAATAACGAAATACCAGTAATAGCAAAAAAACAATGGATAAATATTCCAAAACCTATGCCCATTGCGGTAATAATGGCTACCTTGCGACCATAGGAAAATGATTGATGAAAAATAATAGCAGTGTCTGGCCCAGGAGACATTACAGCTAGCAAATGAGCTATGGCTGCTGAAAAAAACGTCATGAAATAATCTCAGGTTCTATTTCTAATTCTATATTAAATTTTTTAAATATCTTTGATTTAATTTCATTCAATAGATTCATAGTCTCGTTGAATGTTGCGCCGCCATTATTGATTAATACAAGTGAGTGATTTTCATAAAAACGCAGTGTCTTAGGAATCATTAAGTCAGCTTTTATCATTTCGATGAGTCTTGCTGAACTGAACTTAATGTATCCATCTTCTTCATTCCACTTATGACCAATTAAGAATTTCTCATCAAAATCTTCAGATTTAACAATTGGATTTTTAAAAATACTGCCGACATTTGGCTCTAATTTAGGATCAGGTAATTTTAAATTTCTAATATGTTTTACTGAATTTGAAAGCAATCTAGGTGTTAAAGAGGAAATATCTATTGAGTTGTCCATAAAATATTTATTTAATGCTGGGTAGCTTAAATTAGGATTAAAGCTTTTATCAAATATAAAATTAACTTTTAAAATAATAAAATTTTTTGATTTAAATATTGAGTTACGATATTCGAACTTACATTGATCATTATTCAAACATTCAAGCTTTTTTGTTTTTAAATTAAAGCATTCGATACTTTTGATAAAAGAACTTACTTCAACTCCATAAGCACCAATGTTTTGAACTGGTGCAGCACCAACGGTGCCCGGAATATGAGTTAAATTTTCTATTCCATAAAGTTTATTTTTTAAACAGTATTCAATTAAATCAGTCCAATCAACTCCTCCGCCAACTGAAATAAAGTCCTCATGACTTTCTATATTTTTTAATTGGACTTTAATAACGGTCCCATCAAAGTAATCACATAAAATTACATTAGTGCCTGCACCAAGAATCAATAATTTTTTGTCATCTAGTTTTTTTAATTTTGCTAAATCATCAAAGGAGCTTATAACAATAAAGTTCTTTGCATTTGCCTGCAAACCAAATGAATTAGATAAGGGTAATGGCATTAGTCATTCTTCTCAGCAAAAGCTATCGCAGCTTCTAAATCTTCAGGCGTATCAATCCCTATAGGTGTATCAATTTCAAAATCTTCTACAAATATATTAAAACCATAATCTAAAAATCTTAATTGTTCTAATCTTTCTGCTTTCTCGTTTGCTGTTGGATTTAATTTACTCAAAGCTTGGAGAGTTTCATTCGTATAGGCGTATATTCCCAAATGTTTAAGATAATTTTTATAATCGTAAGTGAAAGAGTTTGGGATAGCAGTGCGGGAAAAATAAATAGCTTTTTTTGATTTTGATCTTACAACCTTTACCTCATTGGGATTATTAAAATCATTCTCCTCGTTAAAACTAACGCAAGCAGTTGAAATGGGCGTATCTTTGCATAAAAACATTGATAATTGGTTAATGATTTGCAATGGAATGAAGGGCTCATCACCCTGTAAATTTACAATTGGAGTATTCATGGGTAAGTCAATTTTTTTTGCCGCTTCAGCAATCCTATCCATGCCTGATTGATGTTCATCTGATGTCATTACAACATTTGCTCCATATGATTCAACGTGATCCTTAATATCAATACTGTCTGTTGCAACATATGAATTAATTGCGTTAGAAGAATGTGCTAAATCTATAATTCTTGAAATAAGTGATCGACCATTTATCATTGCCATTGGTTTATTAGGCAGACGAGTTGATGCAGCTCTAGCCGGAACGATTATTACAAAATGATTAGTCATTAATAGGGAAAATTCTATCCTCTAGCATTCTGGGTATATCCTCTTCAACCGGGTAACCAATTTTACAGTTAGAACATTCCAGATAGTCTTCTTTATCAATTAATTTTGATTTGCATCTAATACATCCCATAAGATTGAGAATATCTTTATCTATCATTTAATTTTTCCTCTAGCATATCAATAAACTGAGACTCTATTTTAGACTCAATACTTAAATACCAAATCTTAGAGTTTTTAAAATGCTTGCATTTTGCGGCATCTTTTTCTGTCATGAGTATTGGAAGGTGATCAAGAAAATATAGATCTCTTTTATTATATTTATGGTGATCTGGAAATGGATTTTTATCAAACTCGAATCCTAGCCTTAAAAGTAGGTCAAAAAATCTATTGGGATTTCCAACTCCAGCTACGGCATGAACTTGATTGTGCATTGGCCACTTATCGACAGGATATTCTTTGCCGGAGTTAAGATGAACGAATTTAGTTGGGCTTAAGGTCATAAGAATTTCATTTCCTTCAGTTGGACCCCCATTATTTATAATAAAATCAACTTCCTTTAATCTTGATTTAGGTTCTCTTAGAGGTCCCGCAGGAAATGCAAAACCATTACCAAGCCTTCTAACGCCGTCAATTACAGCTATTTCAATATCTCTTCCCATTGCATAATGCTGAAGGCCATCATCTGAAATAATCACATCAACGTCGTGATTTTCTTGGAGTTTTTTTGCCGCTCTAGAACGATTTTTATCAATATAAAATGGTAGATTTAATTTTGCTAAAATTTGAGCCTCGTCTCCGGTCTCTTTATATGAATTTTCAGGAGTGACCTCCAGTGTTGTTGAAAATTTTCCGCCATAGCCTCTGCTTACTAATCCAGGTTTAAAGCCACGTTTCATTAATTCAGAAGCAATAAATTTAACTAAAGGAGTTTTTCCGGTTCCACCCATCGAAATATTTCCAACAACAATTATGGGAATGGAAGAATTCCAAACTTTTTTCGGATTACTTATATATGATTTTTTACGGAATTTAATAAATGAAGTAAATAAAAATGTTAATGGTGTTAACAAATAAAGCCAGAAGCTTTTTTTATACCATGCATCAATTAAATATCCCTGTTCCACGGGTTCTTCGGTAAAGGATGGAAGGTGCTCTTGGCTTACAATTCTTCTGGATGACTTATCTATATCAGCTGAATCATAAAATTTATTTTGATATAAACTTTTGTAAATTCCATTTTGATCTAGTAATTTAGAGTGTGTCCCAGATTCAGCTACTGAACCATTATCTATTACAAGAATTTTGTCAGCATTTTCGATGGTAGAAAGTCTATGAGCAATAACAATAGTGGTCCTATTATTAATTAATTTTTCAATCGCTTCTTGAACTATTAATTCAGATTCATTATCCAGTGAAGATGTTGCTTCATCTAAAATAATAATAGGAGAATCTTTATAAAATGCTCTAGCAATTGCTATTCGTTGACGTTGTCCTCCAGAAAGCAAGACACCATCATCACCAATTTCAGATTTATAACCTTCAGGAAGTTTTGAAATAAATTCAGTGCAACCTGAAATTTCTGCAGCTTCGATTAATTTATCTTGATCAATATTACTTTCTCCATAAGCTATATTTTTTTCGATAGTGTCATTAAATAAAGTTGGGGATTGATTGACGATTGAAATACATCGTCGAAGATGTGATAACTGATAATCATGAATGTTGACTCCTTCTATAGAAATAATTCCTGAGTAATTAGAGTAAAATCTAGATATCAAACTTGCTATAGTTGATTTTCCTGAACCTGATTTTCCCACTATAGCAACAGTTTCATTTTGAAAAATTTCAAAATTTAAATTTGTTAAAACTGATTCTTTTGAGTTGTATGAAAAACTAACGTCTGAGAATTGGATATTACCAAAAATTTCCGAATTAACTTTTCCTAAATCTTCCTCTTCTTCAGCATCCAATTGATCAAATATTTCTACTGCTGCCGCCAACCCTTTTTGAATAACTGCATTAATATTTGAAAGCTGTCTTATCGGTTTAGCCATTAAACCTGCTGCGGTTATAAATGCAACGAAATCCTCTGCTTTTAACTCTATACCTAATTGCGAGCCCAAAGCGAAATAAGCAACTATTGATAAAGACACAGAAACCAAAAGCTGAATAATTGGTGTTGCTAAGTTACTTGTAGCTTCTAATTTTAAATTTTGATTTTTGTTTGAAGCATTGGCAGCAAAAAATCTATCTTTTTCATATTTTTCTGCATTAAATGATTTTATTTCAAGATTTCCATCAACTGCCTCAGACGCAATGTGAGTCACATCACCCATAGCAGTCTGAATGGTCTTAGCTAATTTTCTAAGCCTTCGGCCAGCTACATAAACAATCAGAGCGATGAATGGTGTTGTGATTAACAGAAGTAAGGTCAATTTCCAGTTTAAACTTAGCATGTAGACCAATAGACCAATAAGCAAAAATCCCTCTCTTACAAAAGTCTTGATTGCATTAGAAGCGGCGCCAGAAACCTGAGTGGTTGTATAAGTTATCCTATTGATAAGTTGTCCAGATTGATTTTGGTCAAAATAATTCTTTGGAAGATTGATTAATTTTGAAAAAAGTTCGGACCTTAAATCATGCACGATTCCAAAACCTACTCTAGACATAAAGTAGTTACCAACAAAGAAACCTAAGCCTCTGCCTATGGCTATAATGATTAATGCTAAAACAAGGTAAATACTAAAATCGTTTTGGTCAGAATTAATGAATTCAATAATTCTTCTAATCCATTCAACAGCTGCAATATCTGCAAATGCAAAAAGAATAAAACCTAAAATACTTAAAAAAAATGAAAATTTAAATCTAAAGGTGTATGAGAATAATCTTTTTAAGGGACTCATGGCTAATCATTATAAGTTTTAATCTGTAGGTTTTGAAATCCAAGCTGTTGAAGGCCATCCATCAATGAGATCACCCATTCGTGATATGCTTTACTCTCAATCGAGAGAATCACAACTTCAGATTTAGAAAAACTTACGCTTACGCCAGACATTAATACATCAATCTCAGTAATGGAAAATTCTTGATCATTAACGATAAGTTTTCCAGAATCTAATAAGATAATATTTTGTGAATTGTTTGAGACAGAAGAAGCAAAAGATTCAGTTTGCGGTAAATCCAGGTTGAGATATTGATTGGTTTCAATTTTTGATGTTACAACAAAAAAAATGACTAGCAAAAAAACAATATCAATTAATGGTGTAATTTCAACAGATAGAGCACGCTCTTTGTTGTCATAAAACTTCATTTTTTATACAAAAAATCTAGGAAAATTGACGTATTAGATTGCAATAGAGACATCAAGATTAAAGTTCTTTGATCAAAATATCTATAAAATATAATACCTGGAACAGCAATTATCAGCCCAAAAGCAGTTGTTATTAAAGCTTCTGATATGCCTAGTGCTAGCAAATCTGTATTTGCTGATCCATTGATATCAATGTTACTGAATACCTTAATCATGCCTACCACTGTGCCCAAAAGCCCTAACAAGGGACTAATACTGGCAATTGTGCTAAGCATGGATAAATTTCGCTCTAAAAGAATCTTAATCTCTGAGGCTTTTTCTTCAGCCTTTACTTCAACGAATTCTCTTGGATATGATTTATATTGATAGCAGTGCTGAAGTAAATCTCCTAGATGAGATGTAATTGAAATATCTTGTTGATTTTGTGAGTGAAAGGAGTCCTTCTTGATAAGATTTTGAATCTGTCTGAGCAATCCCTTTGGTGCAACTAGCCTTCTTTGTAAAAACCACAGTCTCTCTAAAACTATTGAGATCAGTAGAATTGAGCAAACAAGCAAAGGCCATATAAACCATCCACCAGATATTAAGAAATTATTCATTTTATTTTTTTATCAAGCCCTCATTCTCTATGCGAAATACTTTATCTAGTTTATAAGCATAATGTAAATCATGAGTTGCAACCATAATACCTATATTATGATCTTTGGCTAATTTTATTGTTAGATCTTGAATTACGTTTGCATTTTCTTGGTCTAGATTACCTGTTGGCTCATCCATCAATATAAACATGGGTTCATGCACAATTGCTCTCGCAATAGCAGCACGCTGTCTTTCACCTCCTGAAAGCATATAGGGATAACTATTTTTTAACTCTTCTATGCCCAACTCATTTAAAATTTTAAATATTTTATGTGAGTTTTTTTTGATATTTTTATTATTAGATATCCTGAAAACAAGATTACAGTTTTCAAAAACAGTTAGATCATCCAATAAATAATGAAATTGATAAACATAACCAAATAATTTATTTCTCATCTTATTTAATTGCAGAGCATTATTATTTAATAAATTAATATCATTAAAAAAAATTTCTCCACGGTCAGGGGATTCTAATCCAGCAAGGATTTGAAGAAGAGTTGTTTTACCGCTTCCTGATGAACCAATAATTCCAATTGTCTCTCCTTGAATAATATCAATTGATATATTAGATAAAACCTGGGTTTGATGTATTCCAGCTTTATATGCTTTAAAAATATCTGAAGCTTTTAGCTTATTCATGACGAAGGATATTTACGGGTTTTAACTTAGCAGCTCTGGTGGCAGGAAAATATGAAAAAATTAAACTCATTGCGATGACTGAGATACAAACATATATAAGTTGATTTGCTCTAAATTCATAAGGGAAATAGTTGATAAAATAACTATCCATCAGGTTTCTGTTGGTAAAAGCTTCAATAAAATTAATAAGCTCATCAATATTTGGAGTGACAGCAATGCCAATTAATAAGCCTATAAATGTACCTAAAATACCTATGATAAAACCTAAATTTATAAAAATTAAAGTAAGCTGATATCTTGAGCAACCCATCGTCTTTAAAATTGCTATTTCTTTTTCCTTCGTTTTTACAGTCATCACAATAGTAGACAAGATATTAAATGCAGCAACGGTAATAATTAAAAAAAGCATCAAGCTAATTAATCTTTTTTCTAGTTTTATTGCTTGAAATAATGTTCCATGAGTCTGTTTCCATGATGTAAAGTAATAGTTAGTGTCATCAAAAAAAGATTTAGTTAATAAATCAAAACCAATAGAGTCTGCAGCAAACAGATTGTTTGTTTTAATTCTTATTCCTTGAGTAACATTTGGTTGAAGATTAAGAATATTTGCTGCTAAATCATGGTGAATTAGAACAAGTGATTGATCCAGTTCTGCCTTAAGTTCAAATATACCAGAGACCTCTAATGTGATAGTTCTTGGGAAAGTTCCTAAGATAGACGAACGAAGATTTGTTGTAGTTATATTTACTACTTCACCAATTCCAACGCCAAGATATCTTGATAACCAAGATCCTATAATTACTCCATTTTTAGCAGTAAGATCTTCTATGGATCCTTCAATTAGAAATTCCGGAAGGATTGACATAGATTCCTCTAAATTAGGTTCTATTCCAGTAAGAAATACACCTCTTGATCTATTCTTCGCACTCATTAATCCTTGTGTTTCAATGTAAGGACTCGCCCCAATAATATTATCTGTATTAATTATTTCGGGAAGCAACTGATCATAATTATCAATACTCTCATTAGAACGAATAATCAATTGAGGAACAACACCAAGCACTCTTGTTTGTAATTCTTTTTCGAATCCATTCATAACAGAAAGAACTATCACTAGTGCTGCTACTCCCAAAGATAGGCC
>TARA_B100000674_G_scaffold148919_1_pt1 | contig 13843 bp, 4 predicted proteins | sample TARA_B100000674 | Tara Oceans TARA_B100000674 (sample SAMEA2622759) | marine metagenome | biome: marine biome (ENVO:00000447); feature: surface water layer (ENVO:00002042); material: "saline water (ENVO:00002010), including plankton (ENVO:xxxxxxxx)" | depth 5 m
GTGCTGATTCCGCTCTAACCTCGCTTACTACATCTTTTTGTATTGATATCATGGATTTTGAGAAAAAACCAAAATCTGAACAGGTAGTTTTTAGAAAAAAATCACATTTATTAATGTCATTTATTTTGTTTTGTGTGATTATGATTTTTAATCTAATTAATGATGATAGTGTTATCAAGTCATTGTTCACTGTAGCTGGATATACCTATGGTCCTTTATTGGGGATATTTGCTTACGGACTATTCACTCAGCACAAAGTAATTGATAAATATGTTCCTTTGGTTGCTGTGATTTCTCCAGTAATTTGTTATTTTATAAATATTTATCTAAATTTAGGTTTTGAATTACTAATTGTCAATGGTTTAATCTCTTTTATTGCGATGGATATTATAAGAAAAGGTAATTACTACTGGGAATAGTTCTGTTTTCTTTTTATTAAAACAAAGATTCCAATTATTCCTGTCAAAATTAATATTGAGGAAATAATTTCTGCCTGTGTAATCCCACCTAAAATATCGTATTTGGTATTTACTCTTATTTTTTCTATAAAAAATCGTTCTATTCCATTAAGAGTAAGGTAAATAAAGAATAACATTCCTGCAATCTTAATTTTTTTCCTAACATTCCATAAAAATAAAAATATAATTCCTGCCATAATAATTTCATAAAAAGGAGTCGGGTATACATTTTCCGCAAGTTGATAACAGAAGTTTCCTTCGCATCCTGGGATGGGTATTCCTTCATTTATAACATTATTAGGATAGTTATAACTCCACATCCAATCAGGTAAAAACCACCAATCTGGTTGGTTAGATGCGACAATTCCCCAATCACCATCTCCACTAAAATGACATCCAGCTCTACCAATTCCATATGCTAAAATAAGGCTAGGAGCAAACACGTCAATTAAATGTAAAAGTTTTATACCGTTCTTTTTCGCATAATAAATTACTGAAATTGCTCCAAAGATTAACCCTCCATAAAATGTAAGACCGCTAAAAGAGAATAATTGACCAATCGGGTCATTAATAAAACTTTCCCAATTCTCTAAATTAGCAAATACCTTTGCTCCAATAATACCACTTATCGCTGCTATCATTATCATATTGCCTACAAGTTCATGTGGACGTACATCTGTTTCTATCAATTTAGGTTCTGGAAGTTTTGTTTTTTCTTTTTCCTTATATTTTATGAATGAAGAAATAAGAGCTAATATAATTCCACCTATTATACTTCCCTTAGTTGAAAGAATAAATTCTTGAGGATTTTGTACTAAACTATCATAATCTAATATGGCTTCTACTAATTTAAAGCCTATTAAAAATCCTCCGATTATAGAGTTAAACCAATCTTTTATAGTTACACCTTCACCGATTAGTTTTTTTTGTTTGATTTTCGATACTAAACCTTCTTTTTCCTTTCTCTTAAATTCTTTAGAGATAAAATAAGCTCCAGCAATAAATGATAGAGCAACAAAAAATCCGAATGTTTGAATAGGAAGAGGAATATTGATTCCCAATAGGTCTTCCAATAAGTAACTTATTGTTGGATACATATTTTTTCTTTTATTTTTGATAAAACATTTCCATTCTCATCAAATGAAAGAAGTTTTAAATTTATTTTCTTTTGTACTAATTCTTCAGTAAACGGCACCTTTACTTTTATATAATTATCTGTAAAGCCAAATAAAAATCCATTTTTATTTTCTTTTTCTAACAATGCAGTTTGTGTACTTCCTAAATATTTTTGATAATAAGCTCTTTGTAATTTATCAGATAATATTCTAAGCATTTTACTTCTCTCCGCTCTTTTGTTTTTTTCTACTATACCTTCAAAGGTTGTAGCTAATGTATTTTCTCTTTCTGAATAACTAAATACATGTAAATAGGAGATAGGTAAATTTTTAATAAAGTCTAAAGTAGTCTTAAACAACTCATCTGTTTCACCTGGAAAACCAACAATTACATCTGCTCCAATACACACTTCAGGAATTGCTTTTACAATTTTCTCTAATTTTTCTTTATATAAATCAGTTCTGTACCTTCTTTTCATTTTTCCTAATATCTTATCACTTCCTGACTGTAACGGAATATGAAAATGTGGCATGAACTTTTTAGAATTTTTTACTGTTTCAATAATTTCATCTGTTATTAGATTAGGTTCAATAGATGATATTCTATATCTTTCGATATCCTCAATTTTTTCTAGTTCTTTAATAAGATCTGAGAACCTTTTCTTATCATCTCTAAACTCCCCAATATTTACTCCAGTTATTACTATCTCTTTAATTCCATTTTTAGCAATTTCTAAAGCATTTTTCAGAATATTTTCAATGGTATCACATCTACTTTTACCTCTAGCTAATGGTATAGTACAATAGGTGCAGGGATAATCACATCCATCTTGAATTTTTAGAAATGATCTTGTTCTTTCCTCCAAAGAGTAAGAGGAGGTGTAGTTTAAATTATTGATTTCACAACCGTGAATTTCTCCTATTTTTTTATTATCTAAATTTTGTAATAATTTAGGAAGATTAAACTTGTCATTAGCGCCCAACACCATATCTACTCCTTCCATTTCAGAAATTGATTTGGGTTTTAGTTGTGCAAAACAGCCTGTAATTACAACAAAACTATTAGGCGAAATCTTTTTTGCTTGTCTAATCAATCTTCTACATTCTTTATTCGCGTTTTCTGTAACTGAACAGCTGTTAATTATATACATGTCAGCTCCATTATTAAATTCAGTTTTTGTAAATCCAATTTTATTAAGTTGTCTAGAAATAGTTGAACTCTCTGAAAAATTTAATTTACAACCTAAAGTATAGAAGGCTACTGTTTTTCCTTTAAACATATTGCAAAAGTATTAAAAGAAAAGTTTAATTATAATTTGAAACCTATTTTATTTTCATATCGTTTTTAAAAATAAGTTTATTAACTTTTTTATATCAAAACCACTTAATTATGATTGAAAAATTATTTAACTCAATATTTAAAAAAATATTTAGAATTAGATTGAGATCATTTTGCTATTTCCTAGGTCTCATTATCATGTTAAACAGTAATAATGTCTTCTCACAACTTGTATCTGACTTTACGACTATAACTTCAAATACTGGATGTGGTTCCCTTGTAGTTGAGTTTGAAGACTTGTCTACCGGCAACCCAAATACATGGTTATGGGATTTTGGAAATGGTATTACTTCTAGTTTACAGAATCCGGTTGTTGTTTATTCTACTCCAGGATTTTATACTGTTAAATTAACAGTTTCCGATGCAACAAATCAGGATATATATACGCAAGTGGATTATGTAAAAGTGTATACTAAACCTACGCCAAGTATTACATTAGACGAAAGTGTTTTTTGTGTTCCTCAAGAAGTAAGTTTTACAGACCTTTCTTTTGGTGTTAATAATCTGGTTATTTGGCAGTGGGATTTTGGAGACGGTGGAAGTAGTACAAATCAAAATCCTATTTATGAATATCAAAATAGCGGGATATTTTCTGTTTCTTTATTTATTAAAGATGATAAAGGTTGTGAGAATATAATTGTTTTTAATGATTTAATTGAAGCAAAGGAGACTCCTCAAGCTAACTTTAGTTCAGACATATTAATTACATGTGATTCAGTTAAAGAAGTTAAATTTTTCAATAATTCTTCAAATGCTACAGATTTTAACTGGCATTTTGGAGATGGTAATACATCTAATTTAATTTCTCCTCAAAATAATTATTCGACCGGAGTTTACTCTGTATCACTAATTTCTAGTAACGGTGTATGCTCTGATACAATGATTCAAAGTAATATGATTGAAGTAGGAGCAAATGTTGTCTCAGATTTTGTTGTAAGCAATTCTTCTACATGTCAATTTACTGATATACAATTCTCAGATATTTCAAATTATAATCCCGATACTTGGTTTTGGGATTTTGGAGATGGAAATACTTCTATTCTTCAAAATCCTATTCATTTTTTCCAAGATTCAGGCACATATGATGTAAACCTAACTGTATCTAAAAATGGAGAATGTACTCAAAACATTCAAAAAATAAATTATATTTCAGTTTTTGAAGACCCTGAGATTATTTTTTCTTCAAATGATACCTACAGTTGTAATCTACCTTTCAATGTAGATTTTTCAGATAATACCCTAAATGCAGTTTCATGGCAGTGGTTTTTTGGTAATGGTGATTCTTCAACTCTGAGAAATCCTAGTATTGATTTTACTTCAATCGACGAGTTCGATATATCTTTAACTGTTACTGATAATAATGGTTGTGTTTCATCAATTACAGAAAATGATTATATTATAACAGACAGAATCTATCCATTATTTTCTGTCTCGGATTCTATTGTTTGTGAATCAGAAGTAGTTTCTTTTTATGACTTGTCAGTATCATCGTATCCTATCATATCTTATCAGTGGGAATTTGGGGATGGAAATAATTCTATTTTATCAAATCCTCATCATCAGTTTATAGGAATTAATTTATTTGATATTTCTTTAACAATTGAAAACAATAAGGGATGTGTTGAGGAATTGTTAATACAGGATTATATTAAGACTGTTGGTCCTGTACAAGCAGATTTTATTTCTGATAAAATCATAAGTTGTGCGGGGGAAAATATATTTTTTACGGATTTGAGTATCTCTGCAACATCTATAAATTCTTGGGAGTGGGAATTTGGAGATGGCAATAACACTTTTGTTCAAAATCCAATTCATCAATATAACAACATTGGAACATACACTGTCAAATTAGTTGTTGGTGAAGGAAATTGTAGAGATACAATAATAAAGGATAACTTGATAGAAATTATTGAACCCACTTCTTATTTTGTTTCAAGAAATAATTGTGATAATCCTTTAGAATTACAGTTTGAAAATTATTCTATAGGAGCAGATGAGATAGAATGGGATTTTGGAGATGGAAATGTGTCTACAGATCTTAATCCTATACATATTTACTCAGATACGGGAGCATATAATGTAAGACTAAGAGTTACAAACAACTCTACCTTGTGTACACATGAGTTCACAGAAAGAGTTATCGTAAATATTCCAATTGCAGATTTTTCTTATTTAATAAATGCTAATAATTCTTTCGAAGATTCAATAGTATGTCTACCTAAAAAGAGGTCTCATATAGAAGTTTTATCTTCAAATGTTAGAAATTATAGAGTTGATTGGGGAGATGGATATTTGGGGTTGAATAGAAAAGATCATTTGTACTCTCAAACAGGTGTTTATGATGTAACACTTATGATTACAGATGTAAATGGATGTAAGGATACTCTTACTAAAAATGATATGTTTAGAGTTACAAATGTTGAAAGTGATTTTATAATTTCAAATGTAGGAGGGTGTGATTCATTAATTGTTGATTTTGTAGATTTATCTTCTGTTAATTCAGATGTTTACTGGGATTTTGGTGATGGAAATAACTCAATTATAAATAATCCTCAACATACTTATACAAATGAAGGTTTTTATGATGTTACATTGTATTCAGTATCAATTGAGGGTTGTAAAGATACTCTTACTAGGAAAGAATATATTAAGTTTGTTTATCCTGTTGTAGACTTTGAGATAAATGATTCAGAAATTTGTATTGGAGAAAATGTTTTATTTACTGATATTTCTGAGGGAATTGGATTGGATTATAGCTGGGATTTTGGGAATGGTATAACTTCTCAATCTATAAATCCAATAATCAACTATAACACTGTTGGTTTGTTTCCTGTTACTTTGACTATTACTGATACATATGGTTGTAGTTCAGTTAAAAATTCTGATACAATTTATGTTCAAGAAGTATTTGCAGATTTTACTCCAGATATTGCTATATCAAATTGCCCTCCACTAATTACAACCTTTACAAATAATTCAACAGGAAATATCGTTGATTATATCTGGAATTTTGGTGATAGTACAATTTCAAATCAAATAAATCCTTCACATTTATTTTTAAATTCAGGATCATATGATGTTAGTTTAATCGTTATTGATAATTTTACATGTGTTGACACAGTTAAATATTCTGATCTTATTTCTATATATGGACCATCTGGAAGTTTTACTTTTACTACAAATAAAATATGTGATTATGACTCAGTAGAATTTATAGCTGATGTTAAAAATACAGATACTTATTTATGGGATTTTGGAGACGGAATATACTCAAACGATAGTAATCCAACTCACAGTTACACTAGTGGAGATATATTTCACCCCACTCTTATTATTGAGAATAATTCATCTTGTCAATTTATTATATCCTCTATAGACTCAATTGAGGTAATTGATTTAAATATTGATGCTGGATTAGATAAAAACTTATGTTTAGGGGATAGTGTTTTATTAGAATCAACAGGAACTTCTACTTATTATAATTGGGATTCTTCATCTTTTATTCTTAGTCCTTCGAATGCAAATACACTTGTATTTCCAACTTATTCTACAATGTATTATCTGAATAGTTCAGATGGAATGTGTTTTGATAGAGATTCAGTATTTGTATTTGTTGATTCAAATGTTCCGCAGCCTAATTTTTATACTCTTAAAAATTGTTTTAAAGATAGTATGGAATTTTATGGTAACTCTGGAATAAATGCATCTTCTTATTCATGGGAATGGACGATATTAGGTGAAAACTTATATTCTAAGAATGATTATTTTCAATTTGATACAATTGGAGTATATGATGTTAATTTACTTGTAACAAATTTAGATAATAATTGTGATGCAAATATTAGTCAAGTTGTAGAGGTTCTTCCACTTCCCGAAGTTAATTTTAGAACTAATGAGGTTTGTTTTGGTGAAAAAACAAATTTTATAAATCTCTCTGGAGATAATGTTACGTCTGTTTTATGGAGTTTTGGAGATGGATATCAATCTTCATTTAATTTAAATCCATCTTTTTTATTTTCATCGCCAGGTATATTTAACTCAACATTGGTAGTGAATTCTGATTTAGGTTGTTTAAATACAATAACAAAAGAAGTGGTAGTTCATGAAAATCCTAAAGTATTTTTAGAAATTCTAGAAACCTGTGAAGGTTCTGAAACTACGTTCATTTCCTCAATATTTTTAAATGATGGTTTTATAACAAATTGGAATTGGGATTTTGGAGATAAGAGCATATCCTCAGATCTTGAGAATCCTACACATATCTATGATGAATGGGGAGAATTTAATGTTGAATTAACAGTTCAATCAAACTATGGATGTGTTGATTCAGAATTCTCTTCAGCTATTATTCATCCAAATCCTATAGTTTTATTTGATATAGAACAGGTCTGTATAGGGGATGAAACAAAATTCACATCTCTTTCATTAATTGAACAAGGTGAACTGTTTTCTTATGAATGGAATTTTGGAGATGGAAATAATTCATTTTATCCAAATTCTTCTAATGTGTTTGCTAGTTCTGGATTTTATCCAGTAATTTTGACAGTTACATCAAATCAGGGATGTGCCTCTAATCTACAGAAAGACGTTCAGATTTTCTCTCTACCTAAAATAGATTTCTTGGTTGATACAGAAATTTGTGAATCAGAAGAGATTCAATTTGTAGATAATACTTTAACAGATGATGAAATAGTAGAAATGAAATGGAATTTTGGTGATAGAAATACGTCTATTTTAAAAGATCCTTTTCATGTGTATGAAAATTCAGGAATTTATGATATTTCTTTGTTAGTAGTGACTGAAAATGGATGTTCGGATGAATTAATACGAAATAACTTTATTAGTGTATTTGAAAACCCTGTAGCATCTTTTGATATGTCTGATAGGAGAGTTAGTATGTTGAAACCCGAAATAATTTTTACAAACAAATCAGATTCAAGTTTATATTTTGAGTGGGATTTTGATAATGGAATAGTAGATTTTGAATCTGTACAGAAATCGATTACTTTTGAAGAGTCAGGAATTTATGATGTATTATTGTATGTTGAGAATGATAATAGATGTTATGATGAAGTTGTACATCAAGTTATTGTAGATGATATTTTTTCTGTATTTGTTCCCACAGCATTTACTCCAAATAATGATGGTTTGAATGATGATTTTATTCCTTTGACTAGTGGAGTTTATGGTTTTGAGATGAAGATATTTAACAGATGGGGAGAACTTGTTTTCTTATCGAATGATAAAAATATTGGATGGAACGGGAGTTCTATTAATTCAGATAGGGGTCTTGAACCTGGAACATATATGTACAACATTTCTGTAACAGATATAAATGAAAAACCATGGGTTTACAATGGAGAGGTAAACTTGATTAAATAACAAATTTTTATTAATAAATTAGCCGGATTAATCTGCAATGTATGAAATTTAGGTCCGGTTTTTTTATTATTATATTTTTTCTACTATCATGTTCTGAAAAGTATGATAACTCCAATTTAAAAATTTTTAAGTATAATGAATCTAATGGAGTATCTACCTTAGATCCAGCATTTGCAAAAGATAAAGCTACAATTTGGGTAACCTCTCAAATTTTTAATTCACTTGTAAAAATGAATGAAGAATTAGAAGTTATTCCTTCAATTTCATCTAACTGGAAAATTTCAGAGGATGGATTGGTGTATACTTTTTTTTTAAGAAAAGATGTCTATTTTCACGATCATAAATTTTTTGAAAATGGAAAAGGAAGGAGAGTTGTTGCTTCTGATTTTGTTTATTCTTTTGATAGGTTATTGAGTTCTAAATTAGCTTCTCCTGGTTCGTGGGTGTTTAATAATGTTTCTTCTTACTATTCAGTTAATGATTCTACTTTGAGAATTCATCTAAATCAAGTTTTTCCTCCATTCTTATCATTGTTAAGCATGCAATATTGTTCTGTTGTACCTAAGGAATGTGCAGATTTAAACGAGTTTCGTTCTCATCCTATTGGTACTGGACCCTTTCAATTTCAGTATTGGAAAGATGGAGTGAAGTTAGTATTGAGAAAGAATAAACAATATTTTGAAAAGGAAAATGGTATAAATCTACCTTATCTTGATGCAGTTGCAATAACTTTTATAAAGGATAAACAATCTGAGTTTTTAAATTTTTTACAAGGAAATCTAGATTTTATATCTGGTTTAGATCCTTCTTATACCGATGAATTACTAGATAAAGAAGGGTCATTAAGTCAGAAATATAAAGATAAGTTTAATTTTAAAAGCCTTCCATTTTTAAATACAGAATATCTTGGATTCTTGATGGATGGAAATTCTGATTTATCTGAAAATTTATATTTACGAAAGGCGATACATTTTGCAATTGATAGACAAAAGATGTTGAAATATCTAAGAAATAATGTTGGTGTAGCTGCAAATCATGGATTTATACCTGTTGGTCTACCTACTTTTTCTAAGGAAAACATTAATTCATCTTATAATTTAGAGCAAGCAATAAAATATTTAGAATTAGCGGGTTTCCCTAATGGAAAAGGACTATCCCCAATTGTTTTAAATACAACCTCTTCTTATTTAGATTTATGTGAGTTTGTACAGTCAGAACTGAAAAAGATAGGAATCGACTTAATAATCGAAGTTAATCCTCCATCTACTCATAGGCAAATGATGGCAACTTCAAAATTAAATTTTTTTAGAGGAAGTTGGATGGCAGATTATCCAGATGCAGAAAACTACCTTTCTTTATTTTATAGTAAAAACTTCTGTCCAAACGGACCTAATTATACTCATTTTTATAATGAGGAGTTTGATAGATTGTATGAATTTTCAATTTCTGAATCAGATGTAAAAGAGAGAATTCAAATCTATCAAAGATTAAATAAAATTCTTTCTGAAGAAATGCCTGTAACACCATTGTATTATGATCAAATTATTCGTTTTACACATAATAATATTTCAGGATTTACTGTAAACGCTCAAAATAACTTGGATTTAACTAGAGTAAAAAAATAATAGAGTTTTTTTCATTAAATTTGCACATATTAATTTATTTCTATGAAAATTAGAACTACTTTATTTTACTTCTTTTTACTAATTTTTTTGAATGTTAAATCACAAATTGGCATTTCAAATAACGCTCCAAATAACGATCCTAATCACTTGATTAATAATGTTTTAGTGGGTGGAGGTGTAACTATTAGTAATGTTCAGTTCTCTGGAAATAATCAACAGATTGGTTTCTTTTCTAATGGAAATAGTATCGGAATGTCAAGTGGAATAGTAATGTCCTCAGGACACGCAGTTAATGCTGATTTAGGGGGGAATCCTGCTGCAAACAATACACCAGCCAATGGAACGCAATGTGTAAATGTTCCAAATTCAATTTGTAATGACTTATATTCAGTGGCTAATTCAGTACCACCTTTAGTAGGTCAATCTTTTTCTGTAAGTTCGATTAATGATTTATGTGTTCTTGAGTTTGATTTTATTCCAGAGTCTGATACTATAATATTTAATTATAGTTTTGGTTCTGAAGAGTATACATCCTGGGTAAATACTCAATATAATGATGTTTTTGGTTTCTTTATCAGTGGACCTGGAATCACCGGCCCATACTCGAGTCCTGCAGGATTTCCTAACGGTTCACAGAATATAGCTATAGTTCCAAACAGTTCTCCTCCAGTTCCCATTACAATTAGTTCAATTCATCCTGGTTATAATGGAAATTTTTATAATACTGGAAATACATCAATCTCTTACAATGGTTATACAGATGTATTTACCGCTATTGCTGTAGTACAACCTTGTCAAACTTATCACATAAGATTAGCTATAGCTGATGGTTCTGATGACTATTTAGATTCTGGTGTTTTTTTAGAGGCAAATAGTTTTACTACTACTTCTGTTAGTATTGATACAAATACCGTAAGTATAGTTTCTGATACTTTATTTGTTGAATGTATAGACTCTTCTCTTACTCTGGAAGCTGGTATAACAAATTCTAATTATTCTGTTTTATGGAACACTGGTGATACTACAATGTCTATATTTGTTGGTCCTGGTCAGTATTATTATACAGCTTCAAATGGAAGTTGTTCGTTATCTTCTGATACAGTTACTATTTTTAATCAAACTATAATTCAGAAAGATACTGTAGTTAATCAGATTTCTTGTTTTGGATTAACAGACGCTTCTATTAATCTCACTGTTTCAGGAGGAACTCCTCCATATAATTTCTTTTGGATCGACTCTGTAACTGGATTTAATTCTAATTCGGAAGATTTAAGTAATCTTTCAGAAGGAATGTATCATTGTGTTATTACAGATTCTAATCTATGTCCCACTCCAATAATATCAGTTAGTATTACAGAACCTTCTGCTTTACAAGATAGTTCCATATCTAACAATGTAAGTTGTTATGGACTAAATGATGCAGATATAAGTTTATTGTTGTCTGGTGGTACCCCACCATATAATGTTACTTGGAGTTCTTTATTAGGATATACTAATAATGGAGTCAGTATATCCAATTTACCAGCAGACATTTATACAGCAACAATTACTGATGCAAATAATTGTGGCCCCCTATTTGAAACTGTTTCCATATCAGAACCTTCAGAGATTACTATTTATGGTGTTTCATCAGATGTTAGTTGTTTTGGAAATGATGATGGTAGTATAGATTTGACAACTAATAGCACAGGACTCATATATAATTGGACTGGTCCTAATGGATTTAATTCTAATTTTGAGGACATTGATTCGTTATTACCAGGAACTTATATTGTAAGTACATCTAATATTAATGGTTGTATAGGTCCTTCTCTAACTTTTGTTATTTCAGAACCCACAGATATTTTAGTAAGCTATATTTCAAATAACGTAAGTTGTTTTGGAGGTAATGACGGAAGTATTGATTTAACAATTACAGGTGGTGTAGGTAATTACACAACTATATGGAATAGTCCTAATGGATATTTTAATATATCTGAAGATGCTTTTAGTCTAGTTGCAGGACCGTATACTTATAGTATTTTAGATGATAATGGATGTTCTCCAAGTATAAATAATTCTCCAATATTTATTTCTCAACCTATTAATGTTCAGATTAGTTCTGTAGTTACAGATGAAACATGCTATGGAGATGCTGATGGAAGTATTGATATGACAATATCTGGTCCAAGTACTTATACTTATTCTTGGGTAGGGCCTAATTCTTTTAGCTCCACTAATTTAGATATAACAAATTTAGCAGCTGGTAGTTATAATTTAATTATAACAGATGCTAATAATTGTCAGACACAGATTACTGAAAATGTAAATATTGGTAATATTATTTTGATAGATACATTTATAAATCATATAAGTTGTAATGGATTTAATGATGGAAGTATAGTTGTATTGGCGCAGAATTCAGTAAGCACAACATATTCTTGGACAGGACCCAATGGATATACTTCTGCTAACTCTCAAATTTTTAATTTAGCAGTCGGTGTCTATTCTGTTATTGTAAATGATGCTTCAAATTGCCCAACACAACTAAATGTTTCAATTCAAGAGCCAAATTTTTTATCATTAAATGGTGTTGTTTCAGATGAGAGTTGTGAAAATTATCAAGATGGAGAAATTCAAGTTTCTGTTTCAGGCGGAACCCCAGGGTATAGTTATGTTTGGAATAACGGAGTTACAGATTCAATAAATTTAAATCTAGTAAATGGAGAATATATTTTAAATGTTTTTGATAACAATAATTGTATTGTTTCAGATACATTCTATGTATCATTATTTTTATTTGATACAACAAGAACTGTTACTAATGTTAGTTGTTTTGGAGGGACTGATGGTAGTGTTGATTTAGAAGTTATTGGCGGAAATCCTCCATTTATCTATAATTGGAATACTGGAGCTACTTCTCAAGACTTAACAAATTTATCTTCTGCAGTGTATTCTGTTAACATAACTGATGCAACTAATTGTACAATATTTAGGGATGTAATTATTACTTCACCACAACAACTAGCTGCAGTTACAAATATCGAACCAATACTTTGTTTTGGTGATAGCACAGGAACTGCTAGTGTTCAAATAAATGGTGGAGTACCTCCTTACATTTTGGATTGGGGAACCACAGATACTACTTCTATGTGGGCAGGTTATCACTCTTACTCAATTATAGACGCGAATAACTGTAAATATACTGATTCTGTTGAAATTCTACAAAATGACTCTATGGAAATTGCTTCTTACATTACAGACATACAATGTCATGGAGATTTTACAGGATCTATTGAGATTCAAATAGCGCAAGGAACGGGAGCTCCTCCTTATAATTATAATTGGTCAGGACCTAATAATTTTTCTTCAAATTCTGAGGATATTTATAATTTAGAATCTGGCCTATATATTTTAACAGTTACTGATAATAATTTTTGTATAAAGCAACTTCAGTTATTTGTATCTCAACCTCAACAATTAACACAAATTACAAATATTTTAACTTCTAATTATTCTGGTTACCATGTGAGATGTAAAGGAGAAAATTCAGCATGGATTCAATTAGATATCAATGGAGGATATGGTCCGTTTTCTTATTTGTGGAACAATGGTATTCAAACTGATAGTATATTTAATTTATTTGCGGGTTCATATTCTGTAGAGATTACAGATTCATTAGGATGTAAGGAAAACTTAAGTATTAATTTATATGAACCATCAACCTATGTAAAAGCAGATGTTGTATCGACCTCTGATTTTAATGGATTTAATATTAGTTGTTTTGGATTTAATGATGGTTCTATAACAGTAGAGCCATCTGATGGAATAGCTCCTTATACTTACTTATGGAATACCGAAGAAAACACTAAATCAATATATGATTTATATAGTGGATATTATGAAGTTTTTGTTTATGATAATAATCAATGTTTAACCATAGAT
>TARA_B100000674_G_scaffold140535_1_pt1 | contig 13838 bp, 14 predicted proteins | sample TARA_B100000674 | Tara Oceans TARA_B100000674 (sample SAMEA2622759) | marine metagenome | biome: marine biome (ENVO:00000447); feature: surface water layer (ENVO:00002042); material: "saline water (ENVO:00002010), including plankton (ENVO:xxxxxxxx)" | depth 5 m
GTGGGTCAGATTCTGCAACTCATCGAGCGTTTTGATATAGCCGGGTTGGGCCTTGATCCGAAGAGCATGCATCTTGTGTTGGAGGCCTCCCGTCTGGCTTTCGCTGACCGGGCACGCTATATGGCGGACAGTGACTTCGTTGAAGTCCCCGTTGCGGGACTGCTGGATCAAGACTACCTGCAGGGCCGCAGTCAGCTGATCCAGCCCTCAAGATCAATAGGTAAAGCATCAGCCGGCAATCCACCGGGCGTTACCATCGCACACGCCGCCATGCAGCAAGTCGAACCTGCTGGCACCAGTCACTTCAGTATTGTCGATGCGCAAGGCAATATCGCCTCCATGACAACGACGATCGAGTCCGGCTTTGGCAGCATGCTCATGACACAGGGATTCCTCCTGAACAATGAGATGACTGATTTCTCTTTCAGGGCGAGTAAAGCCGGTCAGCCGATCGCCAATCGTGTTGAAGGAGGTAAACGACCCCGCAGTTCAATGGCTCCCACCATTGTCTTTGACAGGACTGGCGTGCCAACTCTGGTTGCCGGGTCTCCGGGCGGCAGCCGGATTATCTGTTACGTTGCGCAAGCTCTGATTGGCATACTCGACTGGCAGATGAACCCGCAGCAGGCGGCTGCCATGCCGCACTTTTGCAACCGGAACGGGACAACGGACATTGAATCCCATACGGGAGCAGAGAGGCTGAGCACAGCCCTAACCGGCATGGGGCACGAAGTCCAGATCCGGAACCTGAATAGCGGACTTCATCTTATCCAGAGACTGCCTTCCGGTGAACTCCTTGGAGGGGCAGATCCTCGACGCGAAGGCCTGGTACTGGGCGACTAGCGCTTAAGATTCAAAGGATGCCATCACACGGTGATGGTAATCCACTCCATCAAAGCGGCTCATCTCCTGAATTCCAGTCGGGCTCGTAATATTGATCTCGATCAACATCCCGCCGATGACATCGATACCGGCGAAACGGACGCCATGCGCCACGAGATCATCGCGCATTGCCTCACAGATATTCCAATCCTGCTGATCCAACGCTGACTGTTGGGCACTTCCCCCCTGGTCGAGGTTATTCAACTCTGCCCCTTCAGCATGAACACGAAGGATCGCGCCGAGCGGCTCACCATCCAGCAACAGGATACGCTTGTCTCCCTCGCGGGCTGCCGGCAGGTATTGCTGGGCTACCACCCAGTGCCGCCCTCCGTGAGTTGCCGTATCCAACTGCTGTGATAGCCCTTCTCCCTCAGCATCCAAAAATATGATGCCCTTGCCGCCATGCCCATCTACAGGTTTGACGGTAATCCGCTTCTGGTCACGAAGAAACCCGGCTATCTCCTGCTGACTTCTGGAGACCAACGTCTTAGGAGTGAAATCCGGGTAACGCAACGCGGCCAGTTTTTCATTCCAGTTTCGGACCGTGACAGGTCTGTTGATGATCTGGACATGCGCAGGCAGTTGATCCAGCAATAAAGTGACATAAAAGTAACTGCGGTCGAACGGCGGATCCTGACGGATCCAGACGGTATCCATAGTCCTAAGTGCGCAGGAGACTTTCGACTCACAGTCAAAAGGCTGTTCGTGATCCGCTGACACCTTGGCCTTGACCACCGTCGCATAGACCTCGTCATGGCGCAACGAGATTGTCGCCGGGTCCACGTAAAACACCTCATGCCCGCGCTCGTATGCCGCGAGCATTAAAAAGTAGGTGGTGTCCTTGTGCGGTTTGACCCCCTCCAGGGGATCCATGATAAAGGCGTGTCTCATCCCGGCAGAATAGCACCTTTGTCAAATCATGCTGCTAGGCGCGGCGCCTCCTCCCCTGGCGGCTTCGGCGTTTCTCTTCGACGGGTGCGGTCGGATAAGTACAGACATGGCGCGTGCCTGGGGTGACCGGCCCCAGTGCTGACACCACCGCTTCGATATCCGGCATGGGTCGGGGATCATGATTGAGTAAAGCGCGGTTCATCGCGGCAAGATGCAGCGGCGTGGTGCCACAGCAGCCGCCAATGATCCGCGCACCACAGTCGCGCGCCAATCGAGCATACTCAGCCATCAGTTCCGGTGTCCCGGTGTACTGTATCTCGCCATCGACAAACTGTGGAATGCCGCAATTGGCCTTGGCAACGAGAACGTCTTTGTCTTCGGCATGGGATCGCATGGAGAGCAGTGTCCCCACCAGGTCGGCCGCACCCACGCCGCAGTTGGCGCCAAAGGCTGCCAGGCGCGGTACAGTTTCCCGGTAGATATCCACAAGCTGCGGAGGCGGTACACCCATCATCGTGCTCCCGTTGGTATCGAACGTCATGGTCGCAACAATAGGCAATCCTGATTCGGCTGCTCCCGCGCCCGCAGCCTGGAGCTCCTCTTTGGAGGACATGGTTTCCAGCCAGATGACATCGGCTCCGCCGGCCGCTAGCGCCCGCGCCTGCTCAGCAAAGGCGCTCTTGGCTGCCTGAACTGAGAGCGTCCCAACAGGCTCCAGAATCTCGCCGGTCGGGCCCATTGACCCCGCGACGATGATATGGCGGTTTGAGGCATCTGCACACGAACGTGCTATCGCCGCGGCCTGGGCATTCAATTCCCCAACACGGTGTTCTGCCTGGTGAAGCTTCAGCCGGTAAGAAGATCCGCCAAAACTGTTGGTCAACAGAATGTCTGCGCCTGCATCAATGAACTGCTGATGCAGCAGTCTCACACGATCCGGATGCTCTACGTTCCACAACTCAGGCGCATCGCCTGACTGCAGACCCATGGAGAAATAATTGGTTCCCGTAGCCCCGTCGGCCAGCAGCCATTCGCGATCACGGAGAAGTTGCTCAAACCGGTTATTGGCCATAGCGTTTCCTCAAAGTTACCGATTTAAGCCGGTCGGTCACTCGAAAAAACCCCACAAAAAACCCGCACCGGCTTGGTTGCTAGAGCGGGTCCATCGGCAAGCACTCGCTTTAGCAAACTTGTAAAGCGCCTGCAAGCTGATCATCAAATCGGCGCTATGGGCAGGACTATAACATAAATCTGGTAAAATGTGGGCTATCGCCCATCTCTTATTTTCCTATGAAAATAGGCTTTTTAGAAGATGCTGGCCAGCGGATCACGGGGGTCTACCCCGGGCATAAAGGGCCTTCGCCGGTCGCGATCGGTGAGTTGGTAAATCGCCCCCAGCCAATTATTGAAAACGATTTTACCGGTATCGCCCCAGGTATTGTCGACAGGGACATCTTTTTCGGGAAAGGCGCGGACCTCGCTGCCTTTTTCTCGTGCGTGTTCTGCTTCCTGACGAAAGCCCTCCAATACCGGGAAAACATCTTCCGTGAAGTAGTTATCGGGGTACGGCGGGTAATCTTCGATCTCCCCTGCGAGATAACGGTTTACCTCACGCTTGTATTCTTTCAACAAACTGAAACTGTCGTATTCCGGATGACCCTGGAAGAAAACCAGTCGAAATCCATCCGCACTGGTCGCCAGATGCACTCCTGCGTCTGGACTTTCCACCAGCACAAGCTGGTCGACCCGGTTCATCTCGCCTGGACTAATGTCATTCCAGCGGGAATGCGGGACATCGAAGCGCGTGTTGATGCCGCGCACAAGCGGATGCTCCATCACCACACGATGGGGAAACACACCCCAGCGTTTGGCTGGCAACGGCTGACGCTCGATCCCGTGAAAATGCAGGAAAGCGGCATGGGTCGCAAGGCATGCGCATAGCGTAGAAGTGACCTGTTCAACCGCCCAGTCCAGCACCTCGCACATGGGATCCCAGAAGGCCTCATCGGGCAACTGATCACAGACCGGGTTCGCCCCAGTCACGATCAGGGCATCGAGGCCCTCTTCCTTCAGTCGATCGAAATCATAGTAATACTTCTCGATATGTTCGCGCGCCTCTTTGCCGCGGGGAACCTGTGGCGGCGAGAACGGGTAAATATGAAACTGGGCAATCCGGTTGCAGCCCCCAACCAATCGAAGAAACTGGCGTTCAGTCGGCTCCAAAGCGGCATCCGGCATATTGTTCATTAAGCCAATATGCATCTCGCGGATATCCTGCGACCCCGCGCGTTCCAGCGACAGTACGTCTCCCCCCTCACGGCGAAACCGCTCAAAACTAGGCAGCTCTGTGTTGGCAACAATCGGCATCGTTATTCCAGGGCGTCGCAGATCAATTCAAGGAATTCAGTTTCGCTATGGATGTCGTCAATCCTCGTTGCATCGAGCACCACGCCAAAGCGATCAGCGATCTCCTGATATCGCGGAAGTCGATGCTCAACCAGGCGCGGAAACATCCAGCGGAAATAGTCGTCCGGCACAATTTCCTCCGGCTTTGATAATCCCTGCTCTTCGAGATATTGGGGCAATACGCGATCAAGAAACTGATTCTGATAGTACATCGGCTTGGGCTCCTGCAAGGAGCGCTCAATGATTTGACTCAGCATCGCGTCCGAGGGCTTGAGATAAACGATCAGCGTATCTTCGGCCAGTTGCTCGAGCACACCCGGCTCGTCGAGTTCACACAGGCTGCCGCCTGCATCATTGAGAAAATGCGGATATCCATAGGTGTCATGCCCCTTAGCGATAAACGACCTGACATCCAGCATCGCATTGATCTCTGCCTCGCGATGAAGGCTCTGGCGGCGCTTGAATTCATCGACCGACAGCCCGCCCAACTCCCGATTGCCGATCATTCCCAGAAAACTCGCAATCGGCTTGAGATTGTGGACAGAAATATTGTGGCAAAGGTAGATGGAATCCGTCCGCAGCAATTCTGCTAGAAACGGCACCCGCATGGCCTCACGTTTGACGTTATCCAGTATGGGTTCATCGAGATAACGCGTTCCGATCCGGTAATCCCCGGAATAGTGGAACCAAGTCTGGCGGGGCAATCGGGATGCCAACGTGGTCTTTCCCACGCCTGACATGCCCAGCAGAGTAATCGCCTTGCGTGGAGACTTCCAGAACGCGGCGCCTTTTAAATTGTCACGGTACATAGTGGTAAAAATTAAAGTCTTCAGACAAGGCTCTGAAGGACCGACCGCACCGGCACTGACAAAGCACATGGCCTGCGTGCCTCGCGATCAACAAATACGTGGGTGAAACCACCGACCGCAGCGGCAGCCGCTTCGGCCTCAGCAAACATGCCCACCTCATAACTCACACTGCTGTTTCCCAGATCCGTTACCCGCAACCCGCAATCCACCCGGCCTGGATAAGACAGTGGCTGGAAAAACCGGCATTGTGACTGAACTACCAGCTCGATGGAATCGCTCTTTTGGATATCCAGCAACTGATGTTCAATCAAAAACTGATTCACAACACTGTCGATGTAGCTGTAATAGACGGCGTTGTTGATGTGGCCATAGGCGTCATTATCCTTCCATCGCGTGCTGACTGACTGCCAGTACCGATACTGCTCTCGCGAATGATCCGGGGTCGGGCTTTTCTCTTGGTTACTCAAGAACCAATCCTAATGACCGTTCGGCCGGTAACTGAACCGGTCAGATAATCATCAAACGCGCCCGGCAAATCATCAAATTCAATCGTTTTCGGCGCGATCAGATCAAGATGACCGGGGCGCAAATCTTCCGCCAGGCGCTGCCAGGCCCGGTTGCGAAGTGCTTCGGGCATTTCAATCGAATTGATACCGAGCAACGACACCCCGCGCAGAATAAACGGCATGACCGTGGTTTCCAGTTTGATGCCACTGGCGTTACCGATTGATGCAATATTTCCCCAGGGTTTCACCGTGCGGGTCAGCCACCCCAGCGTCTCGCCGCCCACGTTGTCCACTGCGCCGCCCCAGAGGCCTTTCTCCAGCGGTCTACCGCCCATTTCGAGTTCGTGTCGGTTGATAAATTCAGTGGCGCCCAATGACTTCAGGTAATCGTGCTGATCTGATTTCCCCGTCAACGCCACTACCTCAAATCCTTTTGCCGCCAACATGTCGACTGCAAGGCTGCCGACGCCGCCAGTCGCACCGGTGACAATCATGGGGCCGTGATCAGGACTCTGTCCGTTTTCCTCAAGCCGAATCATGGCAATCGCGGCAGTGAACCCCGCAGTACCAATGGCCATGACCTCTCGCAGATCAAGGCTGTCTGGCACGGCAACAACGCATCCCGCTGGCACACGGGCCATCTCAGCATAGCCGCCGTCGCGGGTCTCCGAGAGACCGCAACCACATACCAGCACACGATTACCGGACTTGAATCGATCACTTTCGCTGCTCTCGACCGTACCGGAAAAATCAATCCCGCCATTAAGATCGGGCACCCTCAGAATCTTGGCCTTCCCCGAGGCAGCCAAGGCATCCTTGAAATTGATGCCCGAGTAAGCGACGCGGACAACAACGTCCCCTTCGGTCAGATCGCCAACCTGCATCTGCTCAAACCCGGCGCGCACGCCCTTTTCCTGCTGGTGTATTCTGAAAGCCTTGAAAGACATCTTTTAAAATCTCCGGTTTATCGGGACTGTCTGCTATCTACTGATAATCCCGTGACAGCGAGGGCGGGATTTTAACGCGTAGACTATTATTCCGGACAGGCGATTGCCGGCGGGAAACTATCCCACCCCAACCAACCGCACACTACCGACCAGGATCCAAGATATGCACGAAGACACTCTGTTCAGCAAGATCGTTAAAGGCGAACTGCCCGCTGATATCGTATTTCAGGACGATCGCGTCACTGCGTTTCGGGACATTCATCCCCAGGCGCCAACCCATATCCTGATCGTGCCCAACAAAATCATTCCCACAGTCAACGATGTATCCGAGGAAGACGAAGCGACGCTGGGTCACATGTTTATCGTGGCGCGGGATCTGGCCGCCTCTGAAGGCATTGCTGAAGCAGGCTACCGGTTATTGGTGAATTGCGGCCGGCATGCAAATCAAGAAGTGTTTCACCTGCATATGCATGTTCTAGGCGGCCGCCCGCTGGGCCGGATGCTGCAGGGCGAATCCTAGGCCGATCAGGCGTTGCGCTTTCGGGCAATCTCCTGTTCGCGCAGTTCGATGCGGCGCACTTTGCCGGTTGTGGTCATGGGCAGTTCGCTGACGAACTCGATCTCGCGAGGATATTCATACGCAGCGAGACCCCCGCGGACGAGGTCCTGAATATTCTGAGCCAAGGCATCGGACGGCATCTCATTAGAAGCAAGCACAATAAAGGCTTTAACGATCTCTCCCCGAAGTTCATCGGGCGAGCCCACTGCTGCCGCCTGCACTACCGCCGGATGCTTCAAAATGCAGTCTTCAATCTCACCCGGTCCGATGCGGTGTCCCGCGCTTGAGATAACGTCATCCTTGCGCCCCACAAACCATAGATAACCGTCACTGTCACGATAACCCACATCACCCGTGGACCACCACGGGCCGATAAACTTGTCTCGGGTCGCCTGATCTCGCTTCCAATAGCCCAAAAACATTACCGGATCATCGCGCAGCGCGCACAACTCCCCGATCTCGCCATCGGCCAGGACATTGCCTGATTCATCGATCGGCTCGACCCGATGGCCGGGGTAGGATTTCCCCATGGAGCCAGGCTTAACCGCCATGATCTCGGAGCAGTTGCCCACGATGTAGTTGAATTCGGTCTGGCCCCACATTTCATTGATCTGGATACCCAGAGTCTCTTCGGCCCATTCGTAAATCTGCGGGCCTAACGCTTCCCCTGCCGACATGACGCTGCGAAGTCGTACCCCGCGATCCCGAATGTCGTCAACCTGACGAAGCATCTTCAGCGCCGTTGGCGGGATAAAGGCATTACGGACACGATGTCGCGCCATGAGATCACAGGCTTTTTCAGGATCGAAGCGTCCTCCGTCGTAGCCCAAGACCGGTCGACCATAGAACCAGGCCGGAATCAGCCCATCGAGCAGACCGCCTGTCCAAGCCCAGTCAGCCGGCGTCCACATCAGGTCATCGGGATGAGGAAAAAAGTTCTGCGACATCTCAAACCCGGTCAAATTTCCCAACAGACACCGATGCGCCAACACAGCGCCCTTGGGCGGGCCGGTCGTCCCCGAGGTATAGATCACAATTGCGGGGTCGTCAGCCAAGGTATTCAACGTGTCACACTCGACTTTCGCCTGCCCAAGTAGCGCCCAGAACCCGCCTTTATCATCATCGCAGTCGATGACCTTCTCAAGTGCCGGCAACTCATTTCGCAGCGACTGAATCTTCTCCAGTCCTTCCCCAGCGCCGACCAGAAGCTTCGCACCGCTGTCTTCGAGTCGATAGCGCAAGGCATCTGTGCCGAACAGGACGGAGAGCGGCAAGGACACCGCGCCGATTTTCCATGCCGCAATGTGACAGAGTCCCGCTTCAACCCGCTGTGGCAATAGAATGGCAACACGATCGCCTTGCTTGACCCCCATTGACAGAAAAACGTTGGCCAGCTGATTTGAGAGGCGATGCAGGTCGGCGAAGGTGTACTCGCTTGCGACACCTGATGCATTTTCACAAAGAAGTGCGGGATGATTCACTGCATCCCGATGGCGATCACAGACCGCGGCAGCAATATTGAATCGTTCCGGGATCTGCCATTTGAACCCTCGACCCATCTCGTCAAAATCAGCCACGCCCGAATCGGTCAGTGTCGTTAAGTTGCTGATGCTTTATCTCCCAAACAAGAAACCATCGACCCGGGTGGGTGCTTCATGAACGATGATTCTAGTACCGCCCACTGGCGACACAAGAGCCAGTCTCAAGGAGCCAGAAATACCTCACACCGGGTGTCATCGTGAGACAAAACATGCCACACAGGATATTCCGCGCTTGGGGCTTGCCGGGTCAATTTGTCGAAGAGCGCCTGCTTCTTCTCGCCAAAGATCGGCAAAATGATGCGCTTGGCGCCTTTCAAAACCCAGGGGGCGAGACTGATCCTTTCATGAGGGGCAAGCGGAGAACTGGACGCGACGACCTTTCGCCGGGTTTCCGAATTCTCGGCGCCTTGCGGAAAGAGCGAGGCAATATGACCATCATCGCCCATACTGACCAATAGCACATCGATCGGCAACAACCCTTGATCCAGTCGCTGCTCCACGGCGTCCAATGCCTCGGGAGCACAATCGTGGTGGGTTTTCAGTCCGACCACTGTGGCAGCAGAACCGTGATTCTGCAGCAAAGTGTCTCGTACCAGTTTTTCATTGTTTTGATCGCTTTGGGTAGCTACCCACCGCTCATCGATCAACAAAACATCCACCGACTCCCAATTCAGCGGTAACTCTGACAGCATCGGAAACAGGACTCCGGCGGTTCGGCCACCACAAACGCCAAAAGTGATCCGCTTATGGTTGTGCAACGCAGATTCAAGTATTTGCCCCAGATGGCTTGCAACGATTTCCAATGCCTCCGAGCGGGTTGGATACCTCTGGGTTGAGTACCCGGACATAGAAATACTTAATGCAACAATTTAGCTCTGGAGAGAGAAGCCAAAGTTGTGATTGCAAAAACAGCGGTAGCTGCGGTAACAATACTCGGACCAGTAGGTAGGTCCCAGTGAAAGGAACCGACGAGTCCCATGAAAACTGCTAAAACCCCCACGGTAACGGCGAAGACTGCCATCCACTCTGGTGTACGAGAAATAGGGCGTGCAGCGGCTGCTGGAATAATCAACATTGCTGTTATCAGCAACGCCCCAACAATCTTGATGGCGACGGCGACCAATACCGCCAGCATCAATGTCAGAATCATGTTTTCACGGCTCGTGTCGATTCCTCGCGCTGCAGCCAAATCGGCATTCAGAGTAAGCAGCAGCAGTCGCTCCCAACGCAGCCACAATGCCGCAAGGATAGCTACGGATCCCGCAGAAATGATCAGAAGGTCTGTATGTCCAACTGCAAGAATATCTCCAAAAAGATATGCAGAAAGATCTACCCTCACACCGGGAAGAAAGGTAACTGCCACCAGCCCAACCGCTAAAGCTCCATGCGCTGCGACGCCGAGAAGTGTATCGACGGTGAAGACCCGTCCTGAGAGCGAAAGAATCATGAAGGCCATAGCCAACGCTGTAATAAGTACTCCGATAAAAACTGATATGGAGAATCCGAGAGAAAGAACCACCCCAAGTATCGCGGCGTGGGCTGTGGCATCACCAAAATACGCCATCCGCCGCCAAACGACAAAGCAACCTAGAGGGCCAGAAGCAAATGCAACTACTATGCCGGCAAGCGCCGCGCGCCACAGAAAATCATCAAGCATCGCAACCTTCTCGCCCTGCGTGGTCATGCCGATGGTCATGTTGATGTCTGTATAAGGCCAACGCTCCTTCGGTGTCAAAACCGAAAAGGGACTGATACTCAGGTGCAGCAGAGACTCGCGTTGGCGTCCCCTGGCAGCATACATGTCCGTTTAGACAAATCACATGGTCAGACGAACGCATTACCACATGCAGATCATGGCTGACCATCAGGACAGCGCAACCCAAATCATCACGAACGCTTTCAATCAATTTATAAAAAGATGCCACGGCAGGCTGGTCAAGACCCTGCGTCGGCTCGTCCAGTACAAGCAGATTAGGTTTCACTAGGAGGGCCTCAGCAAGTAAAGCACGCTGAAATTCTCCACCAGAAAGAGACGACATCTGCTGCTTAAGTAGACTAGAAATTCCAACCTGCTCTGCGATCTGCAGGTGTGTCTCACTGTCTTTTGTCCCCGACAAAGCAAACCAACGCGCTACCGTCAGAGGCATGGATTGGTGAATTGCAAGACGCTGTGGAACATAGCCAATTTTTAGTCCCGCCTCACGAACAACCCTGCCTTCCGAGGGCGACAGTGCTCCGATCAACACCTTGAGCAGTGTTGTCTTGCCAGAACCGTTCGGACCGACAACTGTAACAATCTGACGTTTCTGAATTGAAAAATCTACATCACGCAAGATCCGTCGGGAGCCCATACGCATTCCCAGCCCCTCGGCCTGCATAAGGCTCATCAAGCAGTCCTTTCACGGCATCCAGCGCATAGGCCCTGAGCCTCCACTACCATATGATGAACATCAAAGCCCATGGAACGAGCCGTACGATCAAGCGAACTGCTCTGTGTTTTTGCTGAGGCCTCCGCAACCTGCCCGCAGTCATTACAGATCATGAACACTGGCGCATGTCCTTCACCCGGTCGGTTGCAAGCCACAAAAGCATTGATCTTCTCAATACGATGCGCAAACCCGTTTTGGACCAGGAAATCCAAAGCCCGGTACGCCACTGGAGGCTGCGCGCTGAAACCCTCGTCAGCGAGTTCTGACAATATCTCGTAGGCTCGAAGCGGCGCGTGGGACTTCAGCATTAGTTCTAGTACTTTTTCACGTACCGGGGTCAGCCGAAGCCCACGCTTAGCACAGAGAGTATGCGCGGCTTCCATCAGGGTACGGGCACACTCCTCGTGATTGTGTTCCCGAAACGCGTTTGCAGTGAAATCAGATCGCGATTTCCTCAAAGTCATATCAAGTTAGGAGCAGTCAGTGATTAACACATTCTGCAATCCCTAGAGCAATATTTTCAAGTAGCTGAGTATAAAGCCCCGGGCCAAGCTCCAGATCCACCCCAATCGGGTCTACAACACCTATATGCGGCTTGAACCCGCCAAAAACACTGGTAATTAGTTTCGCTGAATATTGGGGCTCCGACAGGACGCAGTCGATTCCTTCTTCTTCAAAATGATTTCTTAACTGCTGCAGTCTTTTCGCACTCGGCTTTGACGCGTCTCCCAGAGAAATAGATCCCGTCGCAGAGATGCCAAACCGATTCTCAAAATACTGGTAGGCATCATGGAACACAAGAAATCCTTTGCCTTGAACAGACTTGAGATGGTCCTCTAGGTGATGTATCTCATGCACTATCTGATCTTTTGCTAATTTGGCATTTTCTGCATAAAGCGCAGCGTTTTTAGCATCAATGTGTCCGAGTTCGGACGCGATTGCATCAAGCCACACTATTGCATTGGCTGGGTCGAGCCACATATGAGGGTCGTTATCACCATGGTGATGGTGGTGGTGATCTCCACCGCCCTCTTGGGCGATTGGCTCGATATCCGTACCGGCCGAGTCTTTCAGGTAATGCTGATCACGCTCAAATTCTGTAGGCACGTGCTGAGCAAAAGCCACAAGGCCAGTAATCCCAGAGGTCTTAATCGTAAAAGCCGAATCGTCACCGCTTCCTACATGTAGCTCAAAACAGGACCCAGCTGCCACGGGCGCCATCGATCCCCCATTTTCGATTACTTCGCATGAATCGCTACCGATCAAGTTTTCAGCTGTTTTTTCCAGCGAATGCATCGTCTCTTCGACAAGCGAGTCGGTCGGCATGAGTACGAGACGCATAGTGGGATCAGCGTAATCGCCACCAACCTTTTGCATCAACCAAGTGTGTGACGAATCACGAACACTGAAGATTCCAGCCCATTCAAATGCGCCAGCACCATGACTTTCCTCATCATGATCGTTGTGTGCCTCCTCGTCGTGATCGTCATGACCTTCCTTGTCGTGATCGTCATGCCCTTCGTGATCGTCATGCCCTTCGTGATCGTCATGACCTTCCTTGTCGTGATCGTCATGGTCGTCATGACCTTCGTGATCATCATGGTCGTCGTGGCTCTCCCCGCTATCAAAGACGGGTCCCTCACGGTAAGAAAGTTTCAACACCCCATCTACTTCTGATAGATCCAGAGCGTCAGCAGAAGTTGCTACTGTTTCGAACAACGGTTCCATCCACGGCGTCATATCGTGGCCAACATAAACCACCAGGTTTGCTTCCTGTAGTGCTTTGGCTTCCGAAGGGCGCATCGCATAATCGTGGGGCGACATATTCTGGGGGATCAGCAAACGCGGCTCCCCCACCCCTTTCATCACCATAGAAATGAGTGAGTGAACGGGGGCGATATCAGCGACCACATTCGGTACATCAGCTCTCAGAGCGCTGCAAGAGAGGATCATTGGTATTGCCAGTACGGGGCAGAGTTTCTTTAGCTTTTTCGAATTCATAGGTCTTATCCAATTAATTGGGATGCATTACTTTGACAGTTGTTACATCATAACACTTAGACGCGCTGGAAATAAATACTCGAGGTTCTGCCGTATTTCGCGAAATCGAGCGATAATTGCAGTATCAAGTGCGTTCGGAAATAAATAGGAATGCTCTCACTCAAATGCTTTAAGGAGGTAAATCAAGGTGGCAATTGAAGAAGGAGGGAAAGCCCCGGCATTCACTCTAGAAAACGAAAAAGGCGAAAAAGTACGGCTGACCGACCTTGCCGGCCAATGGGTGGTTTTGTACTTCTATCCGAAAGACGATACGCCTGGCTGCACTATCGAGGCTCAAGACTTCACCAGTGACCTCAAGGCGTTTGCAAAGTTGGGCGCCACTGTCCTCGGTTGCAGTCCAGATTCCGTTGAATCCCATCAGAAGTTTATTGATAAGTTCAAGCTGGGAGTCAGTTTGTTGTCCGATCCAAATCATAAAATGATGGCCCGCTACGACGCCTGGGGCGAGAAAAATATGTACGGCAAAATCTCAGAGGGTGTGATCCGCTCCACGGTACTGATCGATCCCAAAGGGAAGGTCGTCAAACATTGGCGACGCGTAAAGGCAAAAGGCCATGCCCAGGATGTGCACAAAGTGCTTGAAGAGATAAGAGCTGAAACCTCCACTTAATTCATGTCAATTTTCGAAGCGCTTCATCGGGCACTCAGCGACAGAGACACCAAGGCCTATATCGACCTGCTGGACGACGACTACCGTTTTGTCCGTCATCGATCGGCAACGTCGTTGAACAAAAGCCAAATGGAGCAACTACTCGGATCCATGATGGCGGCGGATACCTTCCGCTGGCCTCAAGACGCAAGATGCAT
>TARA_B100000674_G_scaffold489640_1_pt1 | contig 13832 bp, 9 predicted proteins | sample TARA_B100000674 | Tara Oceans TARA_B100000674 (sample SAMEA2622759) | marine metagenome | biome: marine biome (ENVO:00000447); feature: surface water layer (ENVO:00002042); material: "saline water (ENVO:00002010), including plankton (ENVO:xxxxxxxx)" | depth 5 m
AGGTGGATTAAATGTGGCAGAAGTGATATTTCTACCCGCCATTTGGATTGTAGGGCTGATACTCACCGCAAAAACTGGCCTCGATCAGTTAGCCATGTTAAATTGTTATCAAATATGAGAATGTTAGATCTTTTTGTAACAACTCATTGGCATATTCAGAACCATAGCAAGTACAGCACTCTACACGAATATCAATCGTGGCAAGTTATCAATTAGATGGCACAATTTTCCACTCTGCCGGTGATTTGATTGCTCCAGTATTTTCGCGCCATTCAGTAAGAAGGTGTCCGACGTGCATATTCACGATGACATTAAAAAGGGTGAACTCATAGCCGTGAAGGGAAGCACTAACAACCGTCTCTATACCTTGATTAAATCGATTATAGGCTTGCTGGACTTTGTGATTTGCATCTTCGTTGTTGCCATGTTTTTTCAGGGAACGATTCCTGGAGGTTCGCAGCTGCGTGAAGGCTTGCGCGAGGTTTATTCGTATATGTTAGATCCAAAAAATTTGGTCATCACCGTGATTATTGTTGTCCGGCTCTCGATTTATGGCATTTCAAAAGCTCTCAAGTAATAGAAGGTTGGCCAAAGTGTTTCGAAGAAATATAGGTTTCGTAGAGTAACGAAGAAAAACAGGTTAGGACTCTTGAGTAAAGCACCAACAGGAAATATAGCACGGCGGCATGATCTCGATGCACTTCGCGCCATTGCGATGTTGCTGGGGATCGCCTTGCATGTTGGGTTGGGGTATGTACCCGGTTGGATTATTACTGATGACGCAGATCCACAGGTGCTCCATAAAACCTCAGATGGCTTTCAGGTGATGTTTAACATTATCCACGGGTTTCGAATGCCTCTCTTCTTTCTCGTTAGTGGGTTCTTTACCGCGATGCTTTGGCGTAAACGCGGTGTAAGCTCTTTGTTGAAACATCGTTATGCAAGGATATTTATTCCATGCATGCTAGGCCTTGTTTTCATCCAGTCGATGGAAGACGCCGTCGGGAAATGGCGTGGTGAGCATGATCGGAAATTCTGGGAAGAGCAGCGTCAGGAGATGACGCTTATACAAGCAGCATGGCGTCAGGATCGCGGTTTGATCGAGGAACTGCTAAATAAAGGCGCTGATGTCAATCAAAAAGACAGTGATGGTTCTACAGCCTTAATGGCTGTCACTGAAATGCGTCGACAAGATCTAGTCGAACGATTGACGGTTCGGGGGGCAGACCCTGATTTGACTAATAATGATGGAAAGACAGCGGAGCAGATTGCCAAGGGGATCGGGCATTCAGGAATCGTAGATTTTTTTGAACGGGAACGAGTAGCCCGGCAAATGAATATTTGGGAAGCGGTGTCTCACGAAGATCGTCGTATGATGCATTGGAAGTTAGCAGTCAATCCTGACCTCGTTAATCAATTGCATCCGGAAACAGGTGAAACACCATTGCAGTTGGCGATCGTAAAGGGTGATTGGGAGAGGGTTGCCGACCTGTTTGATCGTGGTGCCGATTTGCGTTTGGAAAACGGTCAAGGGGAGTCTTCTCTTGAATGGCTGGATGATGCAACGGACCCTCAATTGAGATTTTTTGTTGAGATGGGGCATGGACTCCATAAAGTTGGTAGTGGAAGTCTGCCTGCCGGTGAACACTTCTTTGATCGGATTCGGAGGCATGACACGGGCCGTCTTCGTCGTCTGATTTTGTCGGGGATAAATCCAAATTCCGTTAATTCTGAACATGGGTATTCCGCTTTGGCTTACGCTGTTGCCACTGGTAAATATGGCGTTGTTGAGATGCTTCTCAATCACGGCGCGGATGTTAATACATTAAACACGGATGGCAGCAGTGCCTTGCATGCAGCGGCCATCTTTGCCAGACATGGCGAATTGAAGTTGCTCAGACGGTTTAACGTGGATGACACGATTGAGAATGAAGCAGGTTTGACTGCGGCTGAGGTGGTTTCGGCACCTTTTACGATACAGACTCGCGATACCCTTATGAACCTTGCGGCGGAGTTAGGTATGGGCGTTAGTCCGGAGGGAGTCAAGGGGCGTCGCTATGAGGCCGCTAGAATTCTTGGTGTTGAAGCTAAGCCGGACCCTCCACACGAAGAGGTCTTTGGGGATTGGGATGAAGATGAGTTCTGGAGAGAGCTGAGAAAAGAAGAGGAAAGGGTAGCTGGTGAGGAAGCAGAACCTCGTGGGGATAAACAAGTCGGTGCAATAACGCAATTTAAGAATTGGTACTGGCGACAGGTCAACGAAGCTGAGCATTACACAAACGAAGATGGCCGTGCACAGAATCTCTTTCACCAATCCCGGCTTGGGCACTTTTGGTTCCTTTGGTTTTTAGTCTGGCTGGTCGCGATGTTTGCGGTCTATGCGTTGGTTTGCGATTTGCTTGGGATTAATCGTATGCCAAAATGGTTAGTGCTTTCGAAAATGCGGTATCTGTATTTGATCCCCTTAACGTTAATTCCAACTCTGGTAATGCATAGTCAGTTTGGCCCTGATACGTCGACCCATTGGGGGCCTCAACCCCATTTGCTTGTTTATTACTTTATCTTCTTTCTTTTTGGAGCCTGGTATTTCGATGCAGATGATTCGGAAGGTAAACTCGGACGATTCTGGTGGCTTACTATTCCACTTTCAATTCTGTTGTATTTAGCATTTGGCTCAAAAGATGCTTGGCTTATGTCTGAGTTTGAGGACGCGGCATGGGTTGGTTCACTTACGCAACATGGATGGTTAGGAACCGAGGTGTATCAGATACAAGATCTGTTAATTCGTGTTGTATCTGTGACATATGTCTGGCTCATGACATTTGGCTGGATGGGGGTCTTCCGAAAGCTTCTAAACCACGAGAGTAAGGTGATGCGTTATGTCTCTGATTCCTCTTACTGGCTCTATGTCGCCCACATGCCTCTCGTTGTTTTTTATATCCAGATCCTTAAACCGCTACCGTGGCATCCTTGGCTAAAGTTTTCTGTTGTCTGTAGTTTGATCACCATAACTCTACTGGTCACTTATCAGTTGTTCGTGCGTCATACGATAGTTGGAGCGCTCCTTAACGGTAAACGAAGGCCGAAAGTGAAATCGTAGTCCCAATCGGATTGATAGTCGCTAGCCAGAGAATTCCACCGAGCGTTTTCGGAATATGCGAACTATTTGGAATTACCAGTACGCAAAAACAGGTAGACGGACGGATTAGAAGCCGTAAGCAAGGGAATAGCGAGGCTACGAAATAACGCACGGCCAACGTTTCAAGTTCCCGATAAGGTGTGGCCGCAGATTGGCGCAAAGGCGACTCCCATAGGCTGGAACTGCATTCCTAAAATCTCTTCGTCCTCTGCCATAAGTTTGGTGGAGGTCTTAATTAGCGAAGGAGGGATTACCGGTCCATGTGTTTCGCACGGTAAATATAGAATCCGGAAGGTGCGTGCTAGAAAGAAGGCACACGGAAAGGTTTCAGCAAGATGCCTCTGGCTAGTTCAGATGCATTCGCTGTGAATAACGTCGCGATCACTCTTTCAATTGAGAAGCGACTTGCCCCTTTCGAATAATCTCTTTCTTAAGACGGTCAAAATGCAGCACAGGATCACGGAAAAACTCATTCGGCATTTGACCATAATACTGCATCGAATCTAGCACCTTGTCCCAACCTGTATGTTGCGCCAAATCATAGGCCCGGAGTCCTTTGTCAATTCTCTCTTCGGTATTACTAAAGTCACGGAACATAAAGAATTGAAACTTGGGAAAGTAACTGAATCGAACGATCGGGTGCAAACATAGCCATTTCATAATTTTGCATTCGAATTCTGAAACTGCTTTTTTTACCCCAGGAGCTACGGTATATTCCTGCTCGCAACGAAACGACTGTTCAAATACATCTTTCTTTTCTGTGGCAGTCAATTGAACTCTGTTTCGTCTCGCATGGTGAACCCGATTCAATGCATCTAGCAATTCTGGCGGAAGGATTTCGTGTGCACCGACGGTTTCGCCATGAAGTTTCGTAAATTGGTAATTTGCATAAGTATCGATGCAAACCTGGCGATTGACTCTACGGAATGCTTCGGCGAATTCTCGTAAAATACCGAGACGAAACGCTTTCTCTCGAGCACTATAGAAATACCGATAGGCAACCAAACGTCCTAGACTACCGCCAGATTCAAAGTAGCCTAATCCCCAGAGAGCACCATGCGCAGCAATTTGAGAGAATGCATGGTTCATACCCGAATCAATGTAGATATGTGTCAAAATCGCCACGCGATGGCGAATATCCATTAAGTTGCCTGCGAGTACTTCTCCCTCTGCTTTAAGCTGTTCATATATATTGTGCAAATCGGTCATTGTTCAAAAGACTAGGTAGGCAAGCAGTTCTAAAACCATCGTTTAGTTTAGCGACGGCGAGGTCTAGCGTTAGCAAATATATAGTTAAAGTTAACCAAAATCTGTTTGTTGTAGCTTGCGGTAAGAACGAATTTCAGACGGTGTTACTCTGAGGTTTCAAATCATATTTTATGCGATTGGAACCTATGTTTGCATGTCGGGTAATCATTTTGATGAACCCAGGTGACGGCTTGCCCAATAAACACGCTAAAGGAATCGGGAAGAGTCCACAAATTAATTAGAGATTTCAAGGGAGATAGAGATTCCGGTGGCTTGATGACGAATACTGAAATGTTCAAAGAACCCAAGGTAACTGTAAATCAGGCTTTGAGACCAATCCCTTCGCAGAGGTCGGGGTAATTTTTTGTCTTGGGAAATAGATTTTATAAATGTTCACTCAGCCGGCGTCTTTTGCTGCACTAATTTGGCGCAGTCGTGCATGGATAATATGCAGGTATTAGTAACCGGTAAGCCTAAGGCCTGTCTTCGTTACATCAATCCAAAATCATCTAGGAGTTCTAAGTGCTTAATTCACTCAGCTTCGTGCACTCAATCTAAATGCGATGAGTATTTTCATCGGTTTTAATTCTCTTTGGCACGGGGCTTGCAGATATTACTAAACATCCACAACGAGACCTTTAATTCTTGGAGGGCAAATAGGGTGTTCAACATTTCTATACTTAGCCAACAGACAAGAGGGTTAATCTACACAGGAGCCAAGCAACGATTTCTTGGAAGGGCCGGCTTTACATAAGATGTAAGCCAGCGATCGCTTGCTGGCAAACTTGATTAGTGGAATGAAGCAATGGATTTACTCGTTGTATATTTCGAGTACGAATTTATATGGTTTGAATTTAAGGGAGTCGCTGTTTAATCGAGCTTCCTGATTCTGATCAAACAAAATATCCCGAGGGAATTTAAAGGATGATAGGCTTCTTAATTGATATGGACGGTGTGATTTATCGAGGTGGAGTATTAATACAGGGGGCAGACGAATTTATCAACCAGTTGATTGTAAAGGACATTCCATTTCGATTCATGACAAACAATAGCCAACGTACCCGACTTGATGTTGTTGCCAAACTAGGAAAACTGGGGATCTATGTGGAGGAACAACATATCTTTACATGCGCCATGGCGACCGCTAGGTATCTAGCAAGTCAGGACGCTAAAGCCACTGCCTTCGTCATTGGGGAAGGCGGTTTGCTGACAGCATTGCATAAGTGTGGAATCGCGATTGACGATCAATCGCCGGATTATGTCGTAATCGGTGAAGGCAGAACTTTTAACCTCGAACAGGTTGAGAAAGCTGTTGAATTTGTAAATCGTGGAGCGAAATTGATATCGACTAACCCGGATCTTAGCTGCCCCACTTCTACGGGAATCCGCCCTGGTTGCGGCGCTATGGCAGCCATGATCGAAGCCACCACTGGTAGAAAGGCATTTAGTCTTGGTAAGCCTAATCCGATTATGATGCGAATGGTTCGAAAGGATCTGGAACTCAGCACTAAAGAAACGGTGGTAATTGGGGATATGATGGACACTGATATCTTTGGAGCTGTTCAACTTGAGTACCATTCGGTACTTGTGCTTTCGGGAGGGACTAAGAAGAGCGATCTATCGAAATTTGCCTTCCAGCCCGCCGAGGTACACGAATCATTAGCCGCTTATGGAAGACATGCTGGAATTATTCCGGATGCTGCGATGACTCTCAGTTGAAAAGAACGGTCTACACGCAGTTTATGAGAAGACCTACACTCGTGAACTTCTTCTTCATACATATTCTGTGACGCTCCAATCGACGTGTCGGAAGTTACTAGCCCCCGGCTGAATAACTGGCGTGGATTCCATCCTGTTTGTTAAGATATTAGCCGATGGCAGTGGCTACACCTGTAATGGCAACACGAGACGGAATCAGATCGTCTAGGGATTAGAAGGCTGACAGGTGCGGTGGTACAATACTTCACTTGAACCTACGCCTCAGTGAGAAAACAAATTGAAACCAACAATAGAAAAAGTCACTGTTCTGATAATACTGTTCTGTGTTTGCTCATTGGCGTTTGGCGAAGATGCCCCCAGACTTAAGATCCCAAAGGACTGGAATCCATCTCATAAACAAAATGGAAAAACTGTTTCCGCCGTGGTTAGAGTCTTTGGCGTCGTAGAGAGGTCATTTAAAGATCCTAAGACCGAAAGACACGTCTTCCAGAGCAAAGCCCTTATCCTTGTAAGAAAGGGTAAGAAATATGTCCCTTCTCGTGTTCAGGCTTACCTGTATTCTTCGAAGTCATTGAACAACAATACGGATTTCCGAATCGTGGGGGAACTCTCTATCTTGGACAGTCAGGTAAAAGGCGGGGGGTATCCGGCGACGATTCGTATAACCGAGTTAGAACTGCTGCCAAGGCTTAAACCTGAGACCAAGGTGGCAACGGAACCCAAAAATTCGCTTGCTGGCCTGGGTGCGAGCGTGTTTGTTAACACCACACCTTAGTTGACGACTGCTACGGCGTTTGCAGCTTTGATTTGGCGATACAATATAGGTGCGTGGTGGATCGTAGCACAAGTGAAGCGTCTGAGACGGCGGGTGATGCGATGAACACTGCATCTAATTGATTTCGCGAGATCAATTTGAAATTCTTTGCGGAGGCTTCGACGACTGCGACTTCACCATATTTACTACTGAAGTATATTTTCCCATCGGTGTAGACAGGTGAAGCCCAATGGTCACCCCCTAAACGGCCTTGCCAGATCTCTGCACCTGATTGCGCATCGAGACATCGAACGATACCTCCTCGATCAGTTACCATAAAAAGCCGGCCAGCCACAATGACCGGGGAGGGGATGACTGGCGTGCCCCTCCTTGTTGACCAAACAATGTGCGTGTCGGTAACCTCACCGGTGCCGTTGGGGCGAATGGCTAATAGGATATTGTTTAAGCCACTGGTGAAAACGTAGACAAGTCCATTCGCATAGATTGGCCTTGCAGCGATATTGAACCCTCCGGGGTGTACCGTTCGCCACAACTCCTTGCCTGTGTCGGGGTCGTAGGAGATAACGGCCTCTGCTCCTGGTGCAATGAGTTGTCGCTTTCCATCAACTTTGATGAGTGATGCAGTGGCAAACGATTTTTTATTATCATTTGGCTTTCCACCTTTATTGTCAGACAAGCCACGTTCTCGCAGGGTTTCCTTCCAATCTGTGTTGGTGTTACGATCCATCTTCCAATGCGTTTTTCCATTCGTTTTATCCAAAGCGATGAAGAACTGCTGATCGGTCCCATCAAATGCAACGTAAAGCTTGTTCTCGTCGACGATAGGTGAGGACCCCTGGCGTACGGGCTGATAAATACGTAAGTCCCGACGGTACCAGAGCGTTTTTCCGGTTTGTCGATCTAAGCAGGCAATGCCCTGTGAACCAAAACTAACAAACACATGATCTTCTTCGACGACTGGTGTGGGCGTGGCTGGGCTGTTTAAATGAGGGGAGTCATTGACATAGGCGGGGTCGACTTTGCGCGGGATCATGTCAAACACCTTGATGTTGTGTTTGATTTTCCCAGTCTCAAGGTCGAGGCAAATCGTTCTTAACTCTTGCTTTTCATCGCTGCCAGTTGTGATCCAGACTTCGTCTTCCCAAATTACAGGAGAGGACCATCCGGAATCGTCAATGAGCGTCTTCCAGCGAACATTGTTTGTTTCGTCAAATTCAGTCGGAATGTTTTTGGCAAAAGAAATGCCGTTACCAGAAGGCCCTCGGAATTGATTCCAATGGTCTTCAGCGTTTAGCAGCAAACAGTTGAGAAGCGTGACAAAAAACAAAGTCAGGCGGCAGATTAAGGGCATGATGATTCCTTTTACTAATATTTTTATACTAATCCGTCGAATCGAGAGCGGCAACGATTAACGCCTTGGAGGAAATAGAGCTTCAGGCTTATTCCGCTGTAGGAAAGCCAACACGGACCCGAAGCAGCACTTTACCGTTTTTCTTCGTGCGGAGGCATTGGGCAATGAGGGACGCGCACGCGTATGCTTTGTAGGACGTTACTATATACGTCCGTATGGGGTATCCTTCTCCTGTCGATGTCATGTATTTTGGATTTCGGGTCTCCTCACCGGAAGTTGAAACCTTAGAAAAAGAACAGCCCATCTTTCGCTGGCATAGGGAATCTAATAAACTGGAGGTTAAGGCGGATTAGCGATGAAACCACATTGCCATGCAGTGGTTCATTTCTTTTCATCTAGCAAAGCATAGAGTCTAATGCTCTCGTATACCGCCTATTTACAAACGCTTTCAAATCCCGCACGCACCCACAAGGGAAGGCTGCTTCTGAGGCCTTCTCCTCTTAACGCGGGGTTAACCATAGAGACTGTTCCCGAGTGCTGTAATCGGAATCTCTGTCGAACGAGCAATAATTCACGCAGCTTTGAAACGGTATTCGCTTTTAGAATCCATCCGGAGTTTGCAAGCAATGATTAACCGATCTTTCAAGCCGGAAACTCGATTAATTGTCTTCACCGATCTTGATGCGACGTTGTTGCATCACCACTCATATGATTGGACTCCTGCCATCTCGGCACTTGAAATGGTGGAAAGCAAAGGCGCCGAATTAGTTTTGGCATCCAGCAAGACATTTTCTGAGCTTTGGGATTTTGCTGAGAAACTTAGTACGCAGGCGCCTTTCATTGGTGAGAACGGAGGTGTAATAGCCATTCCAAATAGCCATCCACTCTCTAGTCACACTCCTGAAGAACCTAATCATGACGGCTATAGGATTCTTACCAACGGATTAAGTAGGGAGAAGCTCCTGCGAACTATAGCCACTTTACGTAGTGAATTTGGTTTTCAACTAGAAGGTTTTGCTGATTGGTCTGCCCACGAATTAGGTAAGCTGACCGGCTTAAGCATTGCTCAAGCACAAAAAGCACTTCGACGTCAGGCGTCGGAACCTATTCTCTGGCAAGATAACGCCAAACAACTAGTGCTGTTTGAACGGGAAGTTGAACTCAGGGGCATGAAGGTAATTCGTGGCGGCCAATTTCTTCATGTTATGGGGCAAACAGACAAGGCTGATGCCATGAAACAACTGCTTGAGTACTATGAAGCCTCATTCCCTCAGGCAAAATTCACGTCCATCGCATTGGGTGACAGCGAAAACGATGTAGGCATGATTACGCAGGCCGATTTTGGTGTTGTTATACCAAATCCCAAACGTACTGAGCCTCTGGTCTTGGAAGGGAGAAATATAATATATGCCCCTCAATCAGGTCCAGCAGGCTGGAACACCGTCGTTTCCGAGTTATTTGAATCGCTCTAGATCTAACTATTGAAGGGTTTTTAATTTGGCTGATTTTCATCAACATGGGTTAGTTACAACACTTCATAACCTGAATACTCGACCTTTCGAATATCTTGAGGCGGAGCTTTTGCGGTTGAGCAAAGAATCCCCGATGGCTTTGGTGTTACCATCTCTATATTCAGAATTGCAATCCTCTGCGTTAAGCGGGATTGTCGACGAACTCTGTAAAGTTTCTTATTTGGACCAAATTGTGGTTGGATTAGATAGAGCGACGGAGGATCAATTTAGACACTCGCTTGAATATTTTGCCCGTTTACCGCAAAAGCCTAATATACTTTGGAACGATGGCCCGAGGTTGAAGGCGATAGACAAACTACTCGACTCTTATGGCTTAGCACCAATCCAAATGGGAAAGGGTAGGAATGTCTGGTATATGCTTGGTTATGTACTCGCCACCGGAAGAGCCAATTCCGTGGCGTTGCACGATTGCGATATAAAAAGCTATCACCGATCTATGCTTGCAAGGCTAATTTATCCGGTTAGCAACGTGAACCTAAGCTACAAATTTTGTAAAGGATTTTACGCAAGAACCGCGGACAACCTTTTGCATGGCCGCGTTTGTCGATTGTTGGTGACCCCTCTGGTAAGGGCGATGGAGACCGTTTGTGGAGCCAACCATTATCTAAAATATCTCGACAGCTTTCGCTATGCCCTGGCTGGTGAATTTGCGATGCAACGCGATGTAATCGAAAACATGCGGATCCCATCGAATTGGGGGTTGGAAATGGGGATTCTCTCAGAGATGTATCGTAATTATGCAACCAGTCAAATTTGCCAAGTAGACATTGCCGATTCTTACGAGCACAAGCATCAGGACCTATCGAGAGAAGATCGCAATGCAGGCTTGTCGCGAATGAGCATCGATATTGCAAACTCGCTTTTTCGCAAAATGGCAACCCAAGGTCATGTTTTCCAAGTAGAAACTATTCGCACGATCAAAGCGGCCTATTACCGCATTGCCCTCGATCTGGTAGAGTCGCATGGCAACGATGCGATGATCAACGGGCTGACGTATGACAGACATACCGAAATAAATGCCATCGAGATGTTTGCTGAAAACATCATGGAAGCCGGAAATGTTTTCCTAAAGCAAACAATGGATCCCCCGTTTACTCCAAGCTGGAAACGTGTCGTATCCGCCATTCCCGATATTTTTGAAATGCTGGCTGAAGCGGTCGAAGCTGACGACGAAGAATTTTCAATGCCGAAGACCATTGCAGCGCGTTCTCAAGGCAAATCCAATCGACTGCGAGCATTAATCCATTTACATGTTGCAGAAATTTACGGGGAAGCGGAGGCTGAATCGCTGACGAACCGTTTGCTAAATGAGTCCGGCTTAAAGGGCTATAGCCGCACTGTCGCTCCATTGAAAAATAAATGGGATGAGAAGGACGCTGTGCTTATTACTTATGGTGACTCGATCGTCAGTGATCAGCAGATGCCGTTAAAAACACTTAGCAGATTTGTTGCGCAGAATTTAACCGACACATTCTCAACCGTACACGTCCTTCCTTTCTTCCCGTATAGTTCTGATGACGGTTTCTCTATTTCGGACTACAAATCGGTGAACCCGGAACTTGGGAGTTGGGAAGACATCCTGTCGTTGGGTAAAGACTTCAAACTCATGTCCGATCTTGTCTTAAATCATTGCTCTAGCCAACATCGCTGGTTTCAGAACTTCCTTCGCCGAGTCTCTCCCGGCGTTGATTATTTCATCGAGTCGACTTCGCGATCCGACTTGTCCAATGTTGTGAGACCACGCTCTACACCCTTGTTCACGGCATTCGAAACCGCTGATGGAGAACGGTCTGTGTGGTGTACTTTTGGGCCGGATCAGATTGATTTAGATTACTCGAATCCCGAGGTGTTATTTGAAATCATCAACATCATTAAGTCGCATGTAGAAAAAGGGATTCGACTATTTCGTTTAGACGCAGTTGCGTACCTTTGGAAAGAATCAGGAACCAATTGCGTACATCTAAAAAAGACGCATGAAATCATTAAACTCCTGCGATTGATCATAGAGAATCTTGCAGAGGACTCGGTTATCATCACCGAGACTAATGTTCCAAACCGAGAGAATCTGGCCTATTTTGGAAACGACAATGAAGCTCATCTGATCTATAACTTTTCGTTGCCACCGCTTTTAATACATGCTCTGTTGAGCGGTGATTGCAGCTATCTTAAGACATGGATGATGTCCATGCCGCCTGCTCGCACCGGTCGAGCATACTTTAACTTCCTTGCGTCTCACGATGGCATTGGAGTCCGCCCGACAGAGGGTTTATTGACAGAGAATGAGTTGGAAGAAATGCTTGATACCATGCGAGCATTCGGCGGTAGTATTTCAACGCGTACGATGCCTGACGGTCGCGATGTCCCTTACGAAATTAACATTTCACTTTATGATGCCTTGCGTGGGACGATTAAGGGGGGAGCCGATGAATTTCAGATCGAGCGTTTTATCTGTGCACATACAATCGTGTTGGCGCTTGAGGGGATCCCCGGAATCTACATCCACAGTATGCTGGGGACTGAAAACGATGATGATCTAGTAAAAGCTACGGGGCGGGCGCGTTCAATCAATCGGCATAGCTGGAGCGAAACGGAACTGCTTGACAACCTAGAAGACTCAAACAGCCATTACGCCAAAGTGTTTAATGAAATGCGAAGACGAATTCAAATCCGTTCGCAGCAAGAAGCCTTTCATCCAAACGCCACACAATACACGCTTCACTTCGACTCTGGAGTATTTGCATTTTGGCGTGAAAGCCCTGATCGCCATCAGAGTGTGTTTGCGATTCACAATATTACGAATCAGATGCAGCGAGTTCCACTTACTGAATTGAATTTGATTGCTACTGAAGTATGGACCGATGCTCTCTCAGGCAAGCTTTACGATGATTTGGATGAGGTTATTGAAATTCCACCATACGGAGCAATTTGGATCACGAACTCGCGGAAATAATCAGAGTGTCGTTAGGCTATCGGGGAGGCTGGATTGGATTTCTGACACACCTCCAAACGCTCTTGTCAAATGCCTAGCGAGTCATCCTGACGGAGCAGTCGAAGTTGGGACACCCCCCCCGATTAATTTAAAGTATTCCATAGTTTTACCGCCTACAATTTTAAGCCGCTGCATCTCTCTAACTATAGTGACGACGTTTATGTGCAATACACGCATCCTTGAAAGCAAGGGTTTGCATCCGGAGTCCGGCACTTAGTAAACCATTAACGGTGATTACGGCCTCATTGGGGAGAGAAACAATCATGAGTAATCCATACCAAACACCAACTGCTGATTCGCCTAGAGAGGATGGTGTAGATTTATCAAGAACAACAGTCGGATTATGGAATCCAAGAAGGTTGGGGATTTTCGCCTTCTTCTTTGGGGCTCACGTAGGCGCATTTTTACAGGCGCAAAACTGGAAAGCGCTTGGGAATTACGAGGAAGCTAAACGTTCTTATCGATGGATGGGGGCATGGTTTGCCATTATGACTATAGGGGTTATCTCTGGGCTAAGTGAATTGGCTCTTAATGGGGTCGGACTTGTATTCTTTATAATTTGGCTTTCTACTCTAAGCCGTCAAAGTCACTATTTAATGACGGGGCAAATCAAATTCACTAAGAAAAGTTGGATTATAGCTGTTGGTATTTGGGGCTTGCTGACCCTGGTCTTCTTGGTGCTCAACTTCATTCTGAGCTTCGTTTATCTTACCGTTACTGAATCGATAATTGCTTCTGGCGGCTTAATTCGAGTTAATTCTTAATGAGGCTTCTCTTATGCTGACAAATCAAAACTCATGGTAAAGTTGCAGGAAATGCGATGAAGAAGGTTCTGTTGAAAGTCCTACTAGGCACCATAGTAGGTTGCTTAGTTGGAACCCTCCTTGCCATCGGGGGTACAGCAGTTTTAATTGCGTATTTAATGTCCAGCAATGCGGGAGGGGGGGCCCCTATCGGTGCCGGGATCGTCGCGATTGCTATCTTCATCCTTTGCTTGCCTGTTGGCATAATTTGGGGTGTGATTTCCGCGGTCAAAGGTTGGTGGCCGTTTTACAAAGGTTCATTCTCGGCGGTCAAAG
>TARA_B100000674_G_scaffold401394_1_pt1 | contig 13826 bp, 14 predicted proteins | sample TARA_B100000674 | Tara Oceans TARA_B100000674 (sample SAMEA2622759) | marine metagenome | biome: marine biome (ENVO:00000447); feature: surface water layer (ENVO:00002042); material: "saline water (ENVO:00002010), including plankton (ENVO:xxxxxxxx)" | depth 5 m
AACTAAAAAAAATAGCAGTTAATCAGTTAATAAATTTAAAAATGAAAAAAATAGAGTTAGCTAAATATAATTTAGAAATTGATAGAAATAATATAAATTCTTATTTAAAGAAAATTTCATCTGGAAATATCCAAGAATTAAAAAACAAGTTTAAGATTAATAATCTAGACTATAATATCTATCTCGATGAAATAAAAACTCAATTAACATGGCAAAAACTAATTTTTTCTCTATACAAAGATAAAGTTATTATTGAAGAAAAAGTAATTAATGATGATTTAGAAAAATCACTCAAATTAAACTCAACAATCAAAGAATATAATTTATCAGAAATGGATATTCTTTTAGATGATAACACTGAATTAAGTAAAAAACTCTCTGAACTTAATTTTCAAATTCAAAATTATGGTTTTGAAGAAACTGCAAAACAATTCAGCGGGTCATATTCTGCATCTGACGGTGGGAGACTAGGATGGTTAAGCGAAAAATCTTTATCAAATAAAATTTTAAATACAGTAAATAAATTAAAGATTAATGAAATCTCAGATCCGATAATTAGTGGAAATAGTTTAATGTTGATAAAACTAAATAATGTAAGAGTTAAACAAGTTAAAAATATCAATACTGAAAAATTGAGAGAAAATATTATAAAACGGAGAAAAAACGAATTATTTTCTTTATATTCTAATAGTCATCTTTCAAAAATAAAAAATAATCTTTTGGTGGAATATAAATGAATAAAAAAATTATTATTATAGGTGGCGACCCTAATAGTATAAATTCTGAGATAATTTGCAAAGTTTGGAGAAAAATAAGTTCTAAAACTAGAGACAAAATATATTTAATTACAAATTATAATATGTTCAAAGCCCAAAAAGATAAGCTTAATTTCAAAATTAAACTTGAGAAAGTAGAGAATATTTCCAAAAAATCAAAATTAAATAATTTAAAAATTTTAGATATCAATTTAAAATTCAAAAATCCTTTTAAGGTGCCTAATAAAGAAAGCGCTAATTTCGTAATAGAAAGTTTAAATCTTGCACATAAATTAGCTCTTAATAAAGAAATAAAGGGTATTATTAATTGTCCAATAAAGAAAATTTTACTAAAAAAAACTAAGAAAATTGGAGTTACTGAGTTTCTGGCTTCAAAAAATAATGTTGAAAAAGATAGTGAGGTTATGCTGATCTATAATAAAAAATTTTCAGTATCCCCTTTAACTACTCACATAAATATAGATAAGATTACGAAACGAATTAAGAAAGACTTGTTAGTCAAAAAGATTAAAACTATTAATAAATCATTTAAAAAATTGTTTAATAAAAATCCTAAAATATGTGTTTTAGGCTTAAACCCACATAATTCAGAGTATAGCAAGAGCTCAAAAGAATTAAAAATTATTAAACCAACTATTTTAAGTCTTAAAAGAGATGGTCTTAAAGTTTTTGGTCCTTACTCTGCCGATACTGTATTCATTAAGGATTATAAATTTTTTGACATGATTCTAGGAATGTATCATGACCAGGTTCTTGGTCCGTTTAAATCTATTTTTAAATTTGATGCTATAAATATAACACTCGGTTTACAATACATAAGAGTCTCGCCAGATCACGGTACTGCAACTAATTTGATTAAAAAAAATAAAGCATCACCTTTAAGTCTATTAAGGTGTGTCGAATTTTTAAATAAAATAAATTAATGTTTAATTCAAAAAAATCTCTCGGCCAAAACTTTTTGGTAGATAAAAATATTATAAAAAAAATAACAAATCTTGTTGATATAAAAAATAAAAACGTTTTAGAAATTGGTCCTGGGAAAGGATCGCTTACGAATGAAATTCTTAAGAAAAAACCAAAGGGTTTAATTTTAGTAGAAAAAGATAATCACCTAACTAAAAATTTACAAGAAAAGTATAATAATGAAAAAAATATAAAGATTTTTAACGACGATATATTAAGATTTAATATAGAGAGGAAAATAAAGCCAAAAACGATAATTTTTGGTAATTTGCCTTATAATATTTCTTCTCAAATTCTCGTTAGATTAATCAAATTTGAAAAATGGCCACCGCTTTATACTGATTTAATTTTAATGTTTCAAAAAGAGTTAGCTCAAAAAATTACAGGAAAATTTATGAGTAGTAATTATGGAAGAATATCGGTTCTTACTTCTTACCGATTAAAATTAATAAATAAATTTTTTGTCTCCAATACTTGTTTTGTACCTGCGCCAAAGATTATGTCCAATGTATTGCATTTAAAGCCAATAATTAATAATAAGGAAAATATTAAGAAGATTGATAATCTAGAAAAAGTAACGAATGTATTATTTTCTAACCGAAGAAAGATGATAAATAAAAATTTAAAAAAACTATTAAATGAAAATAAAATCAAGCTTCTCAATCTTGATCTAAAAAAAAGACCTTCAGATCTTAAGCCTCAAACTTATTTTAAAATCACAAAACTATTTGAGTCATCTTAGTCTCTTTGTGAGATAAAATTATCTTTTCTATTTGTTTAAAACAATTTTCTAGACTCTGATTGATTACTATATAATCATAATCTTTCCAATGTTTAATATCTTCATCAAAAGCTTTGAGTCTTTTATCTAATTGATCAGGAGAGTCCTGATTTCTGTTTAAAAGCCTATCTTTAAGATCTTCTTTTTTAGATGTTACTAAAAAAATTTTAATCAAATTTAAGTCTTTAAAATTTGATAATTGTTTTGTGCCCTGCCAATCAATATCAAAAATTATATCATTTTCTTTTAGTGTTTTATCGACTATTTTTTTTGAAGTTCCATAAAAGTTTTCAAAAATTTGCGCGTATTCGTAAAATTCTTTTTTTTTAATCAAATTTTTAAAATCATTTTCAGAAGTAAAAAAATAGTCGACTCCATCAACCTCGTTAGAACGAGGTTTTCTGGTTGTGTGAGATACTGAAATTTTAAATGTATTATACTTTTGTTGAATTTTCTTAGTAATCGTTGTTTTGCCAACTCCAGAGGGAGAGGATAAAATTACCATGATATTTTTTCTATCATGTAACATTCGGTTAATAAAAATTATTGACTTGATTTGCTCTCAATAAATTTTACAGCATCTCCAACGGTTAGAATTTTTTCAGCTTCGCTATCTGAAATTTCTGATCCAAATTCTTCTTCAAAAGCCATAACTAATTCTACTGTGTCTAAGCTATCAGCTCCAAGATCGTCAATGAAACTTGCCTCATCTGTCACTTTCTCTTCCTCAATTCCTAGGTGATCAGCTACTATTTTTTTAACCTTGCTTTTAACGTCTTCTGACATATTTTTCCTTTGTAAGTTTGTTATAATTTCTTAATAGATAATTAAAAAGAATTGTCAAGCCATATACATCCCGCCATTGACATGAATAGTTTCACCATTAATGTAATTAGCCATATCAGATGCCAAAAATGCTGCACAGTTTGCTACATCCTCACCTGTTCCAAGACTTCCAGCTGGAATTTTGTTAATTAGCATTTTTTTAAATTCTTCATTAATTTTATTTGTCATCTCTGTTTTAATAAAACCTGGAGAGATACAATTTATATTTATATTTTTTTTTGCATATTCAATGGCAAGAGTTTTTGAAAATGCTAAAATTCCTGCTTTAGAGGCAGAATAGTTTGCCTGTCCCAAGTTTCCAGTATGACCAACGATTGAAGTAATATTTATTATTTTTCCTGATTTGTTTTTCAACATTTTTTTTATAGAATATTTACACATCAAAAAAGTAGATGTTAAATTTATATCAACAACTTTTTTCCAGTTTTCTTCCGAAAGTCTTATTGATAAATTATCTAGTGTAATTCCAGCGTTATTAATTAATACATCTAAACCATCTAATTTTTTAAATACTGTATCAATGAATTGTTCTATTTTGTTATGGTTATCTAAGCTAAATTTTTCAGTATGAATATTAAATTCATTTTTAAGTTTATCTAGCTTTTCCTCATTGGTGCCAGTTCCAAAAATTAATGAACCATTATTTTTAAATTTTTTTACTAAACTATGACCGATACCTCCGGTCGCACCTGTAATTAAAACTTTTTTATTTTTTAAATTCATTTGGAATATTTTTCATATCATTAATTGAATTTAGACTAAAGCAATTAATATCTTTTAATGTCCTTTTAACCATTCCAGTTAATACTTTTCCAGGACCAATTTCAAAAAAATTGTTAACACCGTTTTTGGAAATATTAATTATACTTTCTCTCCATTTTACTGTTGAAAAAATCTGTTGTATTAATAGTTTTTTAATTTCTTCAGGATCTTTAATTGGAAGAGATGTTACATTTGAGATAATCTGAAATGAGGGTATGTTAAATTTTGTTTTATTAATTAATTCTTCCATTTGAGATGCAGCAGGTTTCATTAAGGAACAGTGAAATGGTGCACTCACGCTTAAAGGAATTGTTCTCTTTTTATTTTTTATTAATATTTTTTTTAGTTCATCAATACCTTGTGAATTACCGCTAACAATTGTTTGGCCCTCAGCATTATCGTTTGCTATCTCACAAATCCCCCCAGGTGAAATATCTTTTAAATAGTATTCTATGTCACTAATTTTTTGACCCAATACTGCTAACATACCGCCTGCTCCAATCGGCACAGCTTCTTGCATTGCTTGACCTCTTTTATAAACTAGAGAAAGAGCATCACTAAATTCTAAAGAGTTTGAGCTTACTAGTGCGCTATATTCTCCTAGGGAGTGTCCAGCAAAAAACTTTGTTTGCTCAAAATCAAAATTAAATTCTTTTTTTAAAACCGTAAAAATTGCAAAGCTTACTGTTAAGATTGCTGGCTGTGTATTTTTTGTTAACTTTAATTCATTATCTGGTCCTTCCAAGATTAATTTTGAAATTTTAAAATCTAGTTTTTGATCTGCTAATTGGAATATTTTTTTTACTATTTCAAAATTATTATAAAACTCTAGTCCCATGCCTACAACTTGAGAACCTTGGCCAGGAAAGATAATAGCATTCATATTTATTGACTAGATTACCTAATAATTATTGTTGATATAAATTTTCTTTATAGTATAACCCTTCGAAATATGTACTTTAAAGCAGAGTAATTAACAACTTATAATTTATGGCGTTTTACGAAAACACAATTATTACAAAACAAGACCTTCCAGTTTCAGAAATAAAAAAAATTAGGGAGAAATATAACGAATTAATTAATAAAAATTCAGGGAAAGTAATTAAAATAGAAGAATGGGGCTTGTTAAACCTGTCAAGAAAGATAAATAACTACAAAAAAGGATTTTATATTCATTATAAGTTTGAGGGAAATAATGAAACTTTAGACGAAATTAATAAAAAGATTAAAGTAGACAATTTAATTATAAGAAATTTAATAGTTAAATATAAACAGTTGAACCTTAAAGATGAGTATTTCAAAAATGAAAAGAAATAATAAAAAATTTAAAAAAAGATCTGATAATTCATTAAATAAACTAAGCCTTTTTCAGAAAAGTGACTCTATGTTTTCAAAAAAATGTCCATTATCCTTGAAATCATCTCCTGCAATTGACTACAAAAATCTTAGTTTGTTAAAAAAATATCTGTCAGAAAATAGAAAAATTGTTTCATCAAAAATCTCTTCAGTATCACCTAATAAGCAAAGAGTTTTAACGAGAGAGATTAAAAAAGCGAAAATTTTGGGTTTATTATAATTATGGAAGTTATTCTACTTGAAAATATTTTAAAGTTAGGAAATATCGGAGATAAAGTAAAAGTTAAAAACGGTTACGGAAGAAATTTTCTTTTAAAAAAAGGTAAAGCTCTAAGATTTAATAAAGAAAATCTTGATTTAGTGAATAAAAAAAAAACTGAGTTAAATAAGAAAAACGTAGAAATTAAAAATCAATACGAAAAAGTAGCAAAAATAATTAATAAAAAAAATATTTATTTTAATAAAGAAAGCAAAGAAAATGGTGAAATGTTTGGATCCATTAAGCCAAAGGAAATTGCTAACTCAATTAATAGCTCCTTTAATACAGATGTAAAACCGTCTCAGATTATTTTAAAAAATGAACTTAATAAAATTGGTTCTTATAAAATTGATGTCCTATTGCACTCAGACGTATCAGCCTCAATGATCGTCAAAATAGACAAGATTAAGTCTATATAACTTTTCCACAACATGAGAAAAAAGTGTGTAACTTTTTTCTTTTAAATATTTGCAATAAATTTACTATCTTTTTATGGAAGAAGTTAAAGTTGCACAAAAAAATGTTTCCAATAAACAGCCGTCAAACATCGAAGCTGAACAAGCTTTGTTGGGCTCTATTCTTGTCAATAATGATATAATTGACGAAATTTCATCAAAAATAACTTCTTCAGTTTTTTATGATCCTGCACATATCAAAATATATGATGTAATTGAAAATTTAAACAACAAAGGAATGATAGCCAACCCGATTACACTTAAAAATTTTTTTGAAAAGGATAACATGTTGAACGAAGTTGGTGGAACTGAATATCTTGTAAAACTTACTAGGTTTTCAGGTTCAACTAAACAGGCTTTAGATTATGCAAAACTCATACACGAAATGTATTTAAGACGAGAGTTGGTATCGATTTCAGAAAAACTTTCTTATGATACTTTAAACGCAAATACCCAAGAACAAGATGCAGAAAATATAATTGAAGATACGGAAAAATCTCTTTTTAATTTAGCTGAGCGAGGTAGTTTTTCGCAAAGTTTTATCGAATTTAAAAAGGCAATAGATAAAACAATTGAAATGGCGACTCTTGCAATGCAAAGTGATCGAGGAATAGTTGGTGTTCCAACAGGGTTAACTGATCTAGATGAAAAATTAGGTGGTCTTCATAAATCAGACTTAATAATTTTAGCCGGAAGACCTTCGATGGGTAAAACAGCTTTAGCTACAAACATTGCTTATAATGCAGCTCAAAATATTTTATCCAGACAAGAAAAATCTTCTGTTGCTTTCTTTTCTTTAGAAATGTCTTCAGAACAATTATCAACTAGAATATTGTCTGAGCAAGCTAGAATTAAATCGGACGCAATTAGACAAGGAAATGTTACTGAAGAGGAAATTAATAGATATATTGAAACTTCAAGAAATATTTATAACTTGCCTTTATTTATAGATGAAACTCCGGCTATCACTATTGCCACTCTGAGTAATAGAGCTAGAAGAATTAAAAGATTAAATGGATTAAGTTTAATTGTAGTTGATTATATTCAATTAATGAGATCTAGTTCAAATAAAAATGATGGTAGAGTTCAAGAAATATCAGAAATTACTCAAGGATTAAAAGCAATAGCAAAAGAGCTATCTGTTCCGGTATTAGCTTTGTCACAATTATCAAGAGCTGTTGAGCAACGAGACGATAAACAACCACAATTAGCGGATTTAAGAGAGTCTGGGTCAATCGAGCAAGATGCAGATGTAGTTATGTTTGTTTATAGAGAAGCTTATTATTTAGAGAGAAAACAACCAAAATTAGGATCAATAGAGCATGCAGAATGGCAGTCTAAAATGAATGATGTAAACGGTTTAGCAGACATAATATTAGGTAAACAAAGACATGGTCCTACGGGTACAGTTAAGGTAGAGTTTGAAGGAATTTACACAAAATTCAAAGATTTGAGCAAAAATTAATTTTATTTTTTTCTTTAGTTATAAGTATAGTAAGATATATCTGAAATATCTCCATGTTGTCTTACATTTATAAAAAATTAGTAATAGACTTTTCTAAGTTAACGCTTTCAATAATAATTACGATAGTATTTTTTTCATTATATCAGGCAAAAAACTTTAATTTAGATGCTTCATCTGATGCACTTTTATTAGAGGGCGATAAAGATTTAAAGTATCTCAGAGAGGTAAATGAAAGATATGGATCTAAAGAATTTTTAGTTCTAACATACACTCCAGTTTCAAGTTTTAAAAAAAAAGAAACAATTCTTAATTTACAGTTATTAAAGTCGAAAATAGAGAAATTAACTTGGGTTGATAGCGTAATAACTGTAATCGATGTTCCCCTTTTAAAAAGTACAGATGAAAATTTAATGGATAGGTTAAAGAATTATAAAACGTTAGCATACCCCGAGATAGATAGAGAAAGAGGTTTTGATGAAATAATAAATAGTCCAATTTATAAAAATTATGTAATTAGCGAAGATGGAAAAACATCAGGAATAGTCGTTTATTTAAAAAAAGACGAGAGATTAGCTGAGTATATAAAAGTTAAAAACAAATACTTTTATCAATTGAATGATACTGGTCTCTCAAAAGACGAAAAGGTAAATTATAAAAATTTTCTTAAAGAATATGAAGAATATAAAAATTTATATAATATTAGAAATCATCAAAATATTTCTGAAATAAGGGATGTAATCAACAAATACGGTGAAAACGCGAAAATACATTTAGGCGGAATTCCAATGATAGCAGATGATATGATGAGCTTTATAAAGAGCGATATAATAGTTTTTGGAATTGGAGTATTTATTTTTATAGTTATAACTCTTTGGTTCATTTTTAGAAATTTAAAATGGGTATTAATGCCTCTGCTGGGGTGTGCAACTTCAGTGGTAATCATGATAGGATTATTAGGTTTTATTGGATGGAAAGTTACAGTTATCTCCTCTAATTTTATTGCCTTGATGCTTATACTTAATATGGCAATGAATATTCATGTTACTGTTAGATTCTTGCAACTTAGAAAAGAATTTCCAAATTATTCAAAAGAAGAAACGATTTTAGATGCAAGCAAAAAAATGATGCTTCCAATTCTTTATACTGTTTTGACTACAATTTGCGCATTTCTCTCATTAATTTTTAGTGGAATTAAGCCAATTATTGATTTTGGGTGGATGATGACTCTAGGTCTGATTGTTTCAATATTGGTAACTTTTTTTTTAATACCAACTTTGATAAATATTTTTTCTACAGAAAATGAGATCAATGTAAAAGATACAGAAAAATCTTTAATTACATCGATGCTAGGTTCAGTTGCAAAAAAAAATAGTATTTTTATATTTTTTACGACTTCTGTAATAATTGTGGCAAGTGTAATTGGTATTACAAAGTTAGAAGTCGAGAATAGTTTTATAAACTATTTCAATAAAGAAACTGAAATTTACAAAGGGATGAAAAAAATTGATGATGAACTAGGAGGAACAACTCCATTGGACATTATTTTAAAATTTCCTTCAAAAAAAGTAACTAGTAAAGATGATGATGAATTTTCCGAATGGGAAGAAGATAATGAAAATGACGATGACAAATCAAAATATTGGTTTACGAGGGACAAAATGGATAAAATATTAATTGTCCATGACTATTTAGACTCTTTACCGGAAATAGGCAAGGTATTATCTTTTGGTTCTATTTTAAGAGTAGCGGAGGATTTAAATCAAAAAAAATTGCAAAGTTTAGAAATTGCTGTTCTCTATAGTAAGATACCTAGTGAAATTAAAAAAGAGATAATTTCCCCTTATATATCAGTTGAAAAAGATGAGGCTAGAATAAATGTAAGAATAAAAGACTCTCAAGAAAATTTAAGAAGAAATGATCTTATTAAAAAAATAAACTCTGATATCAATCAAAAATTAGGCTTTGAAAAAGATGAGTTTAAATTAACTGGTGTATTAATTTTATTTAATAATTTGTTACAAAGTTTATTTAAATCGCAAATTTTAACTTTAGGAATTGTGATTTTAGGAATTTTTGGAATGTTTTTTATTTTATTTAGAAATATAACTTTATCTTTAATCGGGGTAGTGCCAAACTTTTTAGCAGCTTTCTTTATACTTGGGATAATTGGATTAATGAAAATTCCTTTAGATATGATGACAATTACAATTGCTGCAATTACTATTGGCATAGCAGTCGATAATAGCATCCATTATATCTATAGATTTAAAGAAGAATTTAAAAAAATAAAAAATTACGAAAAAACTTTAGACAGGTGCCATAATACCGTTGGTATAGCCATTCTTAATACTTCAATAACCATTGTTTTTGGTTTTTCCATTCTTGTTTTGTCAAATTTTATTCCTACAATTTACTTCGGGGTATTCACAGGTATTGCTATGCTTTTGGCTATGATTTCTGTTCTCACATTGCTTCCAAAATTATTATTAATTTATAAGCCATTTAATATTAACGATTAAAAAATTATATGTTTTCAGAAATTTTTGAGAGTTTTTTTAGTTTTTTAAATGTGTTTGATATAATCGTTTTTTCAATTATTTTTTTCTTTGTTATTCAATGTTTTTTAAATGGCTTTTCTTTAAGTTTAATCTCGTTTATGAAATGGATAATTTCTATGATCTCCACAATAATTTTGGTTCCAAAACTTCAACCTAGAGTTAGTGATTATATTGAGTCTGATTTTATAAATAGTGTAGGTCTCGGGGCAGCAATATTCATTTTTACTCTTTTTATTGTTATAGTAATCGGTAAAACCATTGGTAAAACGGTCAAGTGGACTGGTGTTGGCTCAATCGATAAGTCTTTTGGATTATTATTTGGTTTTTTTAAAGGCTACATAGTTGCGGTGTGTATATTTTCAATATTAAATTGGTTTTATCCTTACAAAAATTGGGGTATATCAGTTGAGAAAGCTATTTCATTTAACTTTATAAAAAATGGAAGTGAAATTTTGATTGAGGAATTCCCTTCAAATGAAGACTTCATTGATACGAAAGAAAAAATTGAAAAAATTTGATTCAGATAAATTGAGAGAAGAGTGCGGTGTATTTGGAATATCAAATCACAAAGATGCAGCAGCTTTGGTTGCTCTCGGGTTGCATGCACTTCAACATAGAGGTCAAGAAGGTTGTGGTATAGTATCCTTTGACGGTAAAAATTATCATTCTGAAAAAAGACAAGGATTAGTGGGTGATCATTTTACTGACCCTGATACTTTAAAAAAGTTGCCTGGTTCTTTCGCAATTGGGCATAATAGATATTCAACGACTGGGGGTACATCTTTAAGAAATATTCAACCTTTTTTTGCTGACTTGCATATGGGTGGTTTAAGTATTGCGCATAATGGTAATTTGACGAATGCACTTATTTTACGAGAGTCACTTGTAAAAGATGGTGCAATTTTTAGAACAACAACGGATACCGAAACAATAGTTCAATTAGTAGCAAAATCTAAAAGAAAAAAATTTATTGACAAATTAATTGATGCTCTCTTTCAAATTCATGGAGGTTATTCGTTAGTTTTAATGACAAATAAAAAGCTTGTTGGCGTTAGAGATCCTTTTGGTATAAGACCTTTAATAATTGGAAAATTAAAAAATTCATATATTTTTGCCTCTGAAACATGTGCTCTGGATATTGTAGGAGCAACTTTTATTAGAGAAGTTGATAATGGTGAAATAGTAATTGTAGAGGATGAACAATTAAAAAGCGTAAAACCTTTTCCCAAACAAAAATCTCGGCCATGTGTATTTGAATATATTTATTTTGCAAGACCAGACAGTATTATTAACGGAAAATGTTCATACGAATATAGAAAACAACTTGGTGCTGAATTAGCTAAAGAAACTGATCTAAAAGCTGATTTAGTTGTTCCAGTCCCGGACTCTGGGGTGCCTGCAGCTTTAGGTTACGCGGAATATTCCAAAAAAAAATTTGAGTTGGGATTAATTAGAAATCATTATGTTGGAAGAACTTTTATTGAACCTTCACAAAATATTAGAAGTTTAGGAGTTAAGTTAAAACTTAGTTCAACAAAAACAATAGTTAATAACAAAAGTATTATCTTAATTGATGACTCGTTAGTAAGAGGAACTACGTGTCTGAAGATTGTAAAAATGCTTTATGAAGCTGGAGCAAAAGAAGTTCATGTGAGAATAGCATGCCCAGAGATTAAATACCCAGATTTTTATGGAGTAGATATGCCAACAAAACAAGAATTGCTTGCGCATGAAAAAAATTTAAAAGAAATGAGTAATTACATCAAAGCGAAGAGTTTAAAATTTTTAAGCATAGAAGGCTTGTATAGAGCTTTAACTGGTGGTGCCAGAAACAATTCATATCCACAATTTAGTGATCATTACTTCACTGGTGATTACCCTATAAAACCAACTGACAACATTGAAGGTTTGAGAATAAAACAATTATCGTTACTTAGTGGTAAATCTAATAATTAATTTAAAACTAAAAGTTTATTTTTCTGGTCTAAATAAAATATGGAATTATTGATAAATATCGGAGTTGAATGAATTTTAGATGGTAGCTTTCTTACCTCTTCAAGTTCACCAATAATATTAAAAATTACAAGGTAGTTATTTTTTAAAAAAATAAATATTTTGTTATTGACTAAAAAAATACTTTGCGGCTCTACTTTCTTTTTCTTTAAATTTAAAAATTCTGCAATTTTTCGATTAATATCATAAGAATAGACAATTTTTTTGTTTTTTAGATTAAGACAAATTAGAAAATTATTTTTAGTAATCAAAAATAAATGACTGTTATTTAAAATTGGTTTTACACTAGAAATAAAATTTTTTTTATATAATAATGAACCGCTCTTTTCGTCAAAGATATAAGTAAAATTATTTGATGATGTGACTAATTTGCCTTTATCATTAATGATTTCTTTTCCTATAAATAAATTACTTGGATTTAAATCTAAAGATTGATTGATATTTATAAACCATTCAACACTCATCATGTTAATATTTATTGAATAAAGTGATCCATAAGTATTTAAAAAGAATAGGTTGTTCTTAGATATTGATAAATTGTTAATAAATTCATTCTTAACTAATGTCTCTTCCGTAGGTATTTTTTTTATTAAATCTCCATTGGTTTTATTAAAAAAAAATAAATCATTGTTTTGATTGGCTGCTATTAGTTTATTTTGATATAATTTTAAATTAGAGCGGAAAGGAATTTTATAATTTTTAGCCCATATTACTTTATCCTTTTTATAATTAATAGCGTATAAATAACCTAAATTATCAGAAACAAAAATTATGTTATTTGCAACCAAAAAATTAATTTTCTTTTTAATTTTTTTAAATTTATTTTTATAGAAGTTATATTTTCTTATAATTCTTTTTTCGTTTATTGAAAAAATAAATAAGTTACCGCCATCATCACCTAATATTATATTGTCATTTTCGTATAATTTATATTTATTTATATTGTATTTTGAAAATTTTTTACTTTTAAAAATTAATTTATTTAAATTTTCATATTTGAAATTTTCGTAATTATTTGAATTATTGTAGTATATATCATTCCATTTTTTATTAACTATATTTTTTGAGAGATCAATTAAGTAATTTTTTTTTATTTCAATTTTTTCATTAAAAAAATCTTTAGTTGTAGATAATTTTTTAAAATCTTTAAAAACACTATCTTTTTTTTGTATGTCATTTTCGTTTTGCCATATACCTGATTTATTATCAAAAGAACAATGTTGTAAAATAATAAAAAGAAATAAAAACTTTAAAATATTCATTATAAAACTTTTTTAGTTTTTAATTATGTCTTGTGCCAAAGATTTGATGCTTGAGTTGCTACTTATTAAATAATTCAAAATTTTTTCTCCCTCACTTTTATTATTATTTTTGATAAGAAATAAAGCTTTTTTAAAAATAATTAAATCTTTTTGATCTTTAGACTTTTCTACTTTTTCAACTATTTCAAATAAATTCAGAACCTTTTTTTCTTCTTTAATAAGATTTTTTTCAATTAAAATATTTAAAGCCAATTTTGAATAAAATTTATTTTTACTCAAAACTATTTTTTCAAGAATCTTTTTCGACTCATCTTTTTCATTAGATGATAA
>TARA_B100000674_G_scaffold230408_2_pt1 | contig 13801 bp, 10 predicted proteins | sample TARA_B100000674 | Tara Oceans TARA_B100000674 (sample SAMEA2622759) | marine metagenome | biome: marine biome (ENVO:00000447); feature: surface water layer (ENVO:00002042); material: "saline water (ENVO:00002010), including plankton (ENVO:xxxxxxxx)" | depth 5 m
GGAGGACGTCGAGGAAGACGCGAACGAGGCCTCGTTCAAAGGAGAGACTTTGAAGTCTTCATCATCCACTCGTCCGTTCGTCATGGGTGAGGACGAGAGAGAGACATGGGAGTGGGAGTACGGACACGTCGCTGGAGCGTGCGATATCGCGCACGGGCGAGTGGACGGAAAGACGAAGATCGTGACGTGTGGGGCGGACAGTTTGGTGTGCGTGCGAGACGGAGAGACCAAGGAGCCGGAGACGACGTTCGACGAACATGAGGATTGCGTCAACGCGTTGGCGATGTCGCCGTGCGGGACGAGGGTGGCAACGGCGAGTGGGGATTACAGCGTGAAGACGTTTTCGTTGGAAACGAAGGCGTTTGAAGGGAACGTGACGAGATTTACGCTACCCGTGCACGCCATCGCGTGGAGCGCGGACGGCAAGTACGTCGCCGCGGGTGGGGAGGACACCGACATTAAAGTCATCAAGATGGAGGATAAGTCAGTACAAAATGTGCTCGCGTGTCCGAGAAGTAAGTGCATCAAGAGCTTGGCGTTCGATCCACGCGGAGATTTTTTGGCGGCAACGGATGACAACGGTACGGTTTTTACATGGGTGCTCAGACCTCAAAGCGATGATGAGGAACAAGGGGACGTCAAGTTCTACGCCACGGAGGCACCGACGGCGACTGGAGACTCGCCGCTTTTGAACGTCGTCGCATGGAGACCGGACGGTCAGATCTTAGCCGTTCCGGGTCGTGAGAACAATGTGACGTTTTTTGAACGCAGTTCTTTCAAGACGATCGAGTGGGAACTGAAGGGTCACACGGACGCGATTTCTCTCATCCGTTGGTCGCCGAATGGCAAATATCTCGTCACTGCGAGTGCAGACAAAACTGTCATGGTTTGGGATGTCAAGAAGAAGCTCGCAATCGCAAAGATGACTGACGCGCCGGAGCTCGTGTGCGGTGCTTCTTTCAGTTCTTCTGAGAACACCTTGGCGCTCATCACCGGTAACGGTGAATGGACTGAATGGAAGGATGTGGTGCCTTCCAAGTACGCCTCCCCTACGGCGGCAGTCTCGCCGTCGGAGATCGATTTCATGAGCACAGTGGAGGAAAAGAGTGCGGAAGATTTTCTTGACACTGAGGTGGACGCTATGGATGATGATCTCGAAGAAGAAGATGACTTTGTGGAATACGACGATGACGCCAAAGGACATCGTCAAAGTCTCTCAAAACAACAAATCGTTCATGTGGAGGCTGGTCCGAAGCCGCAAGCGGCGTTCCAAACCGGATCCGTTGCGCCAGTTCCGGGAAGTAGTAGACGATTCCTTTCATACACCATGACTGGTTCGTTGGTGAGCATTACGGAGGGAGAGTTTAAAACGGTAGAGTTCCAATTCCATGATACTTCTAGAATGGGAAGGATTGCCCCCATCACGGACTACAACGGGTACACGATGGGTTTTGTTGGAGAGGCGGGGTGCGTGCTCGCGAGCCCAATGAAGGAATCTGAAAGCGAAAGCACGCTTTACTTTCACCCTTATGAAAGTTGGACGAATGAAGGGGAATGGGAGATTACGATGCCAGCCGGGGAAGATATTCTCTCGGTCGCTTCGGGATCTTCCTGGGTTGCTGCAGTGACGTCGAAGCGTTACCTGCGAATTTACTCACTCGGCGGTGCCCAGAGGCAAATCATTTCTCTCGAAGGCGCACCAGTATCGATTACCGGAAAAGATGACTGTTTGGCCGTCGTGTGGCATGAAGCTGCGCCGATTGGTCCGGCACCAGGTGACCAAGTGCTCGCTTATGCTATGTACAACATGCGATACTCAACGCAACTCGCTCGTGGTCGAGTGGCGCTCTCTTCTCAGTCAACTCTGACCTATCTTGGTTTCTCCGAAGATGGTATGTTGTTGACAAATGATAGTGCCGGCACGGTACGCGTGCGAACCGATGCGTTCGGTGGTTCTTGGACGCCCATCTTCCGCTCCTCCGCCGCCCGGGCCACAGATGGTAAGCACCACTGGGTCGTTTCAGCGTCTGCGTCTACCTTGTATTGCATAATCACGAAGACGAGTGCTGGACCGACCACAAGTCCGAGTCCCGTTGTTCATCACTTGCCGTTATCTCTACCGATCATCACCCCGGAGCAGTCAGTTGGTGACTTGGAGGACGAAGTGGCGACGGCAAACCTTGGAGTGGCAGTTGCACAGACGGCCGGTGAAGACACTCGATTGGCTATGGCTTCGAGTGAAAAGGCTGCCATCAAACTCTTCCATACCGCATGCAAGAGTGGAAAGCTCGCTCGCGCCGCAGACATTGCCGAAACATTCCGGCAGCCGAACAGCTTGCGAGCTGTTCTCAAACTTCCCGCTGTCGCGCGTCACTCTGCGCTTGTTAGGCGAATCAACGATCTCATCGAGACGACCATCGATCCAGAGCCAACTCAGCTGACTCAGGGATACACGCAAACGGAGGCTTATACGCCGGCACCGGCTGTGCGACCGTCAGCGGTGCCCAAGGGTAACCCCTTCGCTCGCAAGAGTGAGGCGTCGCCCGTCGTGAACGCAAACGATGAAAACAAGGATACGAACGAACGAGAAGCGAAAAGAGACGGTGATGCGACGCCGACGCCATCGAAAGCTAAGAAAACGAAAGTAGCTGCGAATCCGTTCGCGAGATGAGGTTGGTTTAATATCAAATCAATTATTGAAAACAGCTAGCCCGTTTGTTCACTCGTTTACTCCTCCTTCGCCTCGTCCGCCGCATCCTCCTTCTTCTGCACGGTCGGCATAACCGGCTTGTTCTTATCATCGTACTTTCTGTCCAAGTAAATCTCAATCCCGATGAAATAGCCCGCAGTGAGCACCAAGAACTGCCACACCTCAATGTCACCGAAGACGGGATCTCTGATCGACAGCGCCTGGGCTTGTTCAGGGAACGTCGCTTGGAGCGCGGTGGACGCAAGCACACCTCCGAGGACCGCAGTCGACGCAAACATTTCGCGCACACCTCTGGTCTTCGAGTCTTCACCCTGCGCCGAAGACTTGACCTCTTTGGCGCGCGCAACGACGGACGCTCGGATAACGCGCCCGGTTCGCTTCACCGAACTCGTCTTCGCGGTGAAAGACGCGGAGACCGAGGACAAGGACGACGCGGCGAGAGACGAAGCAATCATGATCACAATAGCAATTTTCGACCGTCGGGGAACCGCAGGAGCGTGAGTGGCGTCGGCGTCGCACCTGATGAGTCTGGTCTATCTTTCACCTCAAGCCTTGAAGATTTTCTTCGAGGGGGCTAAATGACCGTACACGACTCACCAAAGTATCCTCCACACATCTCAGTGAGACGAAGTCTTCCAGCCGAGAAGTCGTCGTGTGGAGCCTCAGACATTTTCGCGTCGTCGTCGCCAGTACTTCGACGCCGATGTCACCGGCAGTCGCGATTTGTTTAGAATCATCGTAGCGACGCAACGATCACCTCCAGAGCGCTGACAAAACTCGGCGGTGACACTTGGCTGCACAACGAAAAATATTTTTTGTCTCGGCTGAAAGTTGTGTGACCGAATGTATGTCGTATGGGCGGCTGAGAATTTGCACAGCACACGTAACTATTTCAGTTAAATGCTCGCAGGCGACTTTGGAAATAAAAGCGTCCGATCCCAGAAGTATCGGGACCGGTGAAAATGTAATTAATAATCACATGAAAATAATTAATTATTCCATTACCGCAGTTCCCGGAATCCCAGAGAACGGGTCATGTGCAGCCTTGAGACAGTGACTAAGGGTCTGCTACTGATGGTGCACGACATCATTGTACCTAGAGGGTCGGAGATGCTCATTCTTGGGCGGATGTCGACAGCATCTCGATGCCTGGTCAGTAAATTATTATTTTTAATTCAACATGCGCGCTGTGTACTAAATGCTCGTAGGTACACCTCGCGCGCGTTACAATAAATTAACTGACGTAAGTAGTGTACGTATGCTTGATTGAGCACACGAACTACTTTTGGAATGTCGAAATGTACAATTATTTTGCATCATGGAATTATGCACACAATTAATTCACGACTCAGCCTGAAAACTTTCTAGCTGAAGTGAAGTTATAGCGTCAGTGAAGAGGTGTGTATTCAGGAGGTGCAAGAGAACAATGTTCTAAATGAAGCGCATCGTATATTAACAACTTCACTCGTCAAGATGTGCTCACAAGGGTCGAATATATTCTAGATTTATTACATCGAATTAATTAAATCCATTCTTCAAACTAGCGTCGTTTTCGCCTTAATGCGAAGGAGCGCTTCGATACTTGTTCATCGCTGTGTGCGCATTTGCCTCGTCGTTTGTGCCGAACGAATTCCTGTCGTTTCTCCGTTTCGGGCCGACGCGCTTCGAATAGAATATGATAATATTTTAATTAGACGCGCTGCAGTTTTAGCGATATCAAACGTACAAATAACAAGGTTGCCCACTAGGCGTGGCGTGGTTAGCGCCTTCATTTCTTACTTATGGCGTTTGCGACCTTCTCAGAGAACGTCGAAAACCGCTTCAGGTCTGCCGCTAGTATGGACTCAACGAGCGGCGAAACTGCTGACCCAAAGGGTACAAGCGGAGCGGGGACTTCGTAGCTAATCTCCATCTCCAGCTTTGTTCCGTTCGGCGCCTTGCTAAAGTTGACCGAGCCTTTGTTCTTCAGTCCTTCAAGTGACTCCCAGGAGATCTGCTCGTACTTGACGGGTTCTAAGTCTTGCGCGAGCCAGGAGAACTCGAAGTGCTGTCCAAATTGGTCCGTCGATAGCGTCCACTTGGTTTTCGTTTTGTCTTCCGGCAGATACGAGACAGAGGAGATCCAAGGCATCCAGTTCGGAATCCTAGTCCGATCTTGCCACAGTTCCCAAGCCACCTGAATCGGCACCGGCGCTACCACGCTCGCCTTGTTTTTCACCCACCCGCCCTCCATGCGGGCGCTCGATCCTTTGGTCGCCCACCCGCGGTGACCGCCGCTTCTTCTGCGTCGCTGTCGAGACTCAACACCCTGTTTACGCGTCCCGATCGTCGTTCCCACGTTGAATCTACGCGCGGATGCGGTCGCCATCGTCATCGTCGTCTCCGCGCGCGCGTGTGCGGACCCACGTCTCACTCACGCGTTCGTTCGTTCGGTTGGTGCGCTCCCTCAGATTCCTCACTCGTCCGCGGGCGAGTCCGAGCGTGAGAGCGCCGATCGAAGAGAAGGAGTGCGAAAGCGAGATTCGGTCGCGTGTGGATCTCGTGCGATGGGCGGACGCGATGAAGGCGACGAAGTCATGCTTCACCGCTGCCAGTGCGTGTCCGCGGTCGCGGGGGCAAAGACGCAGGGTGAGGCGTGTGTGCGGTCGCAAACGGTGACGTGGACGCCGTTAGACGCTGAAAATCTCACCGGGGTGAAAAAGATAACTTTACTCTCCGTCACCGCGCATCAGAGAAATAAACCGGGAAGCGCAACGGCGAGTCTCAGGCTGGTACCTGATAATGATGCCAAGAGGGCGCTCGTGCTGATGTTTTCGGCGGAGAGCGATAGGGATGGTTTAAGTGACGCTATTAAAGCTCAGATCAGGAAATTAGAAGAAGAGATGAAAGGGGTACCGAGCGAGGCAGAGCTAACGGCGAGGCGTGAGCTGCTGCAAACAAATGCAGAGATTTTGGCTCTCTACGAAGAGACCGTCAAGGCTGGAGTGATCAGTGATGAGGATTTTTGGGAGGCACGTAGGAACTTATTCACGGACGTAGTGGCACGTAAAGCGACGGGTCAGAAACGTGGGATAGAGAATGCGCTCGATGCTGACTTGAAAGGCGCTCGTGATGGGATGTCAGATACGGTGACGTGCAACTTGACGAATGAGAAAATGCACAGAATCTTTGCGGAGAGACCTGCTGTCCGTCAAGCATTTTTGGACAACGTGCCGAAAAAGATGACAGAACGTGAGTTTTGGACTAGATTCCTTCGCTCAGAATATTTCAAGCAGATGAGAGCGGGAGCGCCGCCGCAAGGTGAAGAAGAGGCTGCTGATTTAGCACTGTTTTCGCGCAAACCTCCCGATGTCGAGACTGTCAAAGCGCAAATAAAAAGAATTGAGCCGACAGTCAACTTGAAAGCGGGTTTAGATGATGAACTTGGCGAAGGTTACGGGTTATTGAGGGATGGATCTCGAGATGTACGGCGTCCAGCAGAAGCTGGTCCACTTCCTGAGGTCTTCTCCGAGCTCAATCACCACGCCGCTGTGGTCCTTCGAGGTCAACCCCGAGCGAATATAGTAGATGCGCGAACAGCTGCGATAGCAGCTCGAGATCACGAAAAAAGTGTCGAGGGCGCGCAAATAGGCGTTGAGGCGCCAAATTACTTGATTGACGATTTGGCTGGAAAAGAGGTAACCCGGCCAACGAAAGAGCTTAAAATCCGCGATTCACACCAGTATTTCTCATCAGTAGCGGCTGAGGCTTCAGCTGGAAAACCCTCAAAAACGAAAGCATTGATTGAACCGTTCCAAGACGCAGTCAGGTCGGCTCTTGAACCGCTTCAACAGGTAGACAAGAAGCAAAAGCGTGTATTGCAGCCCGATGTCGCGTCACAAGTACTCAGAGACGTGACCCAGTCACTCGCCAAGGTTGAAGACCTGAGCGCACAGTTTGCCTCTCATCAGAGTTTTACTAGTGCAGAAGACGCCGCTGCGTTTCCTGAGGACGTGGATGTTCAATTGAAGCGAAGTGCCGCCACTGGCGGGGAACTTTTGAAACAGTTCTGGATGGCAACACCAATGATCACATCAGTGAGGTGGGAGAAAGCGACCAAAGTGAGCAAATCCATCGAAGTCCTCTACGACAGACTTGAGAGTCTCAAAGGTTCACTGTCCTCCACGCATCGGCACATCGCCTCGCAACGTCTTCGGCCACTCCTTGGCGCTTTCGACAGCGCCCTGACGTTTTTCGACGATGAAAAAGCTCGTCGCCCTCAGGCTTACGCGGACTTTGAAAAGTCGTCACAAAAAAGTTGATTTAGCCATTCGAATTCGATTCGAATTAGACTCACTAGGAAACGAAATCAGAATAGTTATCTCACGTAGAGGCGTCGCCTTCAGAGAGTAGGGCTGATGCCAGCAGCCGCACTTTTAGTCGCGTGCCCGGGCCGTAACGAATACTGAGATCGCTCATTCGCTTCTAGACGTCTCGATCGAATGTTTCGACGCGCCATCAACGCCGCGCGATGCGCGCGCGTACCGGCATTACGTAGGATTTTAGCGAAGCATGAAGTGAGCGCCGTCGAGGAAGCCGGTGGGCTTTCTTCCTTCGGAGCCTCCGCGAGTGGGCGCTACATCGATGGATACGGGCGAAGATTCATTTCATCGACCGCGGCTACCTCGAATGCGTTATACGGTTCGATGCTGGTGGAGCGTATACCGGTGGTGATCCCCGAAGCCCCAGAGTGGGAGAGAGAGTACAAAGAGTGGTCGCAGGCGAGACGCGACAAATTCAAAGTCAAACTTCCCGATCAAATAGTCGAAGCAAAGGGCTTATTAGAAAACCTCCCAGATTTTGAGCCGGCTTCTCGAGAAACTGAGGCCGATCAGACGGGAGACAGGAGCACCATTCATCGAAAGCTCGCAGAGTTCCTTTTCCTCGTCGTCAAGGACAAGGATGGAAACTGGGGATTTCCGAAATGTGAGCACAGTGAGGGAGAAACGATGCGTCAAACTGCGGAACGTTCACTGAAAGATTTTGCGGGGGATTCATTAGAGTGTTGGGTCGTTGGGAACGCTCCCCAAGGTCACTATAAGGAGGCGAACGGCACGACATTTTATTATCGTGGGTCTTACCTTGAGGGTGAATTGGCGTTGCAGGGAGGTTATACCGATCATCTCTGGCTGACGAAAGAAGAGCTCGGTGAGTTTTTTGATGCAGATCACCACGATTTGCTAAAAAAAATGCTTTAGAAGCACGTCGCAGTCGCTAGTATAGCATGCAATACATTTAGTACAAGACAGTCGCCAATCTATCTAACATTTGATACAAAGAGCAGCAAAAGCTGATACCGACCGATGTCGTTACACCGTAGGGGCCGTCCACTGAGTTTTGTTTGTCAACTTGTTGTGGTAGTACGGTCTTCCGAGTTTGTCGTAATACATCACCCAACCCGCAGCGATGGCGGGCTGTCCCGCGGCACCGGACGGTTCCGTCTTCACAGGTTCCTCCTCACTATCCGAAACCTCTTCCCCCGCCGCTCTTCGCCTCTCACGTTCCTCTTTTCGCATCTTCGCCTTCGCGTACGCCTTCGCGTCTCTCGCCATCTTCCTAAAGTCGGGTTCCTTTCTCAGCGATATCTGCGGCGGTTCGATGATGAAACACTCTCGCGGCCAGCGATTCGCCCAATCAACGCTTCCATTCATGCAGAACGCCGCCTGATGACCCTCGACACCGCATATGTTACACCCGTGGATGCTCGAGCCCTGCGGCCGGCGGAGTTTGTGGTGCTTCTCCATGATTCCACCTTCTCACCGCCTGCGAGCACGTTTTCCGACGATTGTTCGGTTCGCGCGAGCGTGCGCGTGGCAAAAACTTATCCTTCACCGCCTCGCGCGCCTCAGTTCGACGACCGCGCCTCTCGCGTCCGCCTCTGTCGCGACGGGCGCGAATCTGCTCGAATTTTGACCTCGCCTAGGGTTGTGACCCAGGATCGTTTTTCGAGCGAGGTCGAGGTCGAGGTCGAGGTCAAGGTCGAGGTCGCGCGCGATGGCACCGACGTACGCCTCTCTGCGGCGCGCCAGTGTGTGAGAAATGGTGAACGTAAGTGAACGATCGCGAGAACGAAATAACGCGTCGTCGTTTGCCGCGTCGTCTCGTCGGCGTCGACGGCGTCTCGGCGCGCGACGCGCTCGAAGCATCGCACGCTTTAGGGCTCTCGCGAAGATCGCGCGCAGAGACTGACCGAGGATGATGACCGTTTCGCGATCGAATAGGTGCCGAAATCGAAGAAGACCTACTGCAAGGGGTGCAAGAAGCACGCCCCGCACAAGGTGACGCAGTACAAGACTGGCAAGGCGAGCCTCTACGCGCAAGGTACGTGTGATGTGAGACGTGCGATGGCACCGTGAAAACCCTACGAGACCGCGTTCGAACGGATCGGGGGTCTCTTGTGGACCCGTCGACGTCAAATGGACGTAAACTCGACGACGAGGGCGTGTCATGTGTTATTATTCCTCGTTATCCGCTCCCGCACTGACCGAAGCCGTGTTCACCGCACACAGGGAAGCGTCGTTACGATCGCAAGCAGTCGGGTTACGGTGGCCAAACCAAGCCGGTTTTCCACAAGAAAGCTAAGACTACGAAGAAGATTGTCCTTCGTTTGGCGTGCGTGACGTGCAAGGCAGTGCACATGCACCCGATCAAGCGCTGCAAGACGTTCGAGATTGGTGGTGATAAGAAGAAGAACAAGACTTCTGCTTACTAAGCCGGAAGGCGCTTAGCTCGTAGTTGCGTTCTTTCTTAGTGGTGGCGTCGGATAGATGAGGTCGAGGGCGTTCATGTGGGCGAACGCGTGTTGTAATGCTCGAGACATCTCATAATCAAATTCTTTTCCCAAGTTCGCAGTCGCGCGTCGAGAACCTCGCGCGTACGCGTCCTGCTTCAACCTCTCGCCGCGACTCTGCGCGGCGAGGCGAGAGGCCAACACCATGCCGACTGTAGATGTTTCCTCACACACCGCCGCGACGTCGGGAAGTGTCAGGCATGGCGAAGTACGAGCCGATTCATCACGCAAAGTCGGATGATTCCGATTTGCAACAAGCGAGTCCGAACCAAGATGCGCTCGACGGCGAGAAGCCGACGCATCTTTGGACGAGTGCGCGGGTGGTGGGAATCATCTTGTTTTACTGCGCCATCGGAAGTTCTCTGAGCGTGCTGAACAAGGTGGCCGTGACTTACATTCCAGCACCTAACTTTATCCTATTCTGTCAATTTTTTGCAACCGCCGTGATGCTCATCATCGCGCACAGTTTGAAATTGGTGGAAGTAGAACCTCTGACGAAGGAAATTGCGATTGCGTTCATCCCGCTAACGGTGAGCTTCTTCGCGCTGTTATTGGCTGGGATGGAAGTGATGCAACGTGCACCATTAGAAACGTTCATTGCGGTGAAATCGCTGACTCCGGTGGTGTTCTCACTGAATGAGTACCTGTTCCTTGGCAGAGCTTTGCCGACGTCGAAGTCTGCACTTGCGTTGACAGGGATCGTCGTCGGAGCGATCATGTACGTCAACTTGGATATCTTCTCTTCACTTAGCGCGTACGGATTCTGCATGCTTTTCATAATCGCTGCTGTTTCAGAGGGTTTGATCGCAAAGCACACAATCGACAAGATCAAGCTGAATAACTGGTCGAGGTCGTTCAACATTAACGTACTGAGTGCTCCGTTGGCACTCGCCCTGTTCACGGTGTCCGGTGAAGCTGTGAGCCTGAAGGAGACCGAAGTTACTAGCAAAGCGTTGTATGTTTTGGCTGCGACGTGTTTCATGGGATTGGGGATGAGCTTCTCGACGATGTGGATTCGCGAGACGCTCTCTGCGACCTCTGTCTCTGTGGTGGCAACTTGCAACAAGTTCCTCTCAGAGCTTGTGAATTGGGTAATCTGGGACAAACACACGACGATCGAGGGCACATATGCAATCTTGCTCATTATGACTTGCGGTATCTTCTACGAGCAGGCGCCACTTCGCGTTCCTGGACAGGGATACACCCGCGAGAACATTTGTCCGTGCTTGCCAAGGAGCTGGGTTGGTGGCAAGAAGAGCGAAGCCGGTGCACTTGATTCCGCGATGTCTACCGATAGGGTACCTCTGATACAAAAGTCGTGAAATAGTAGAGCTAGCTTTGTAGAACAAAACAAACGATTTAGAAAAATGTTGTACCTCAAATTGAAAACTCTAGTAAAGACAAAAATTGGATTCTAATCGACGCATCGAGCTCATTGTCTTGTTTCCAATCCACATCATCGCATCATCGTCCTTCACTTGATGGAGATCTGCTTTGCGGTTGGAGTTGAAGTTTCTTGCTTGCCGAAGATCATCGTGAGCGTGCCGTCATCGAACGACGCCTCAAGCTTGCTGAAGTCCGTGTTACTCGGCATTCGCATTTGTCTCTGAGAGTACTCCATCGTATCACGACGTTCGGCCCTAAAAAGTGATGAAAGTCACGCGTGTTAGTGTTCGAAACGCGAGCGACGCAGCGGTCGATGTTTCCTACCTGTGGTACTTGTACCCTTCATCTTCCCACTTTTTCGTGTCCTTCTTCGTCGCGCTGATTCGAACAATCTGACCGTCAATTTCAACATTGACGTCTTCCTTTTTCATGCCCGGAAGATCGGCGCGCAAGACGTACGACTTGTCGTCTTCGAGAACATCAACCGGGATGACGCGGAGTCCGCTAGTCAGCGGCGCGAGAGAGCCGCTCGTGCCCGGCGTGCGCGTCACCATCGGCATGAAAGGGTTTCCCTGAGGAGCGAGATGAAAGTTGGAGAAAAACTAACGCGCATTTGACCGCGTGATTTCGACGCAGTCAGTCTCTTCTTCTTGCAGACATCTCGATGACGAGACGAGACGAGACGAGACGAGACGAGAATGTCAAACACGACGTTCCAGCCGCGCAAAAGCGCTCACGCGACCCTTACGCACGTCATCTGCGTCACGGAAAATATCGCGGAAAAAGGTGTCGGCGTCTCTCGCCATCTTTTCCATCAAGCATCGCTTCGTCAGTCTCACAAAGCTCTCGTTCCGTCCGGGACCCCAATCGCCAACCGCCACGGTGACAAAATCAAGTTCACGCGTCCACGCGTCTCGACGCGCGAGCGCACCGTCGTCGAAAGTGCCATGATGCCTGGCTGAATTTCTGTTTCGCTGTTTGATTTGCGTGGAGTTGGTCGTTCACGTTCGCAAAGTCGTCCGCTCCGCGTGCGTCGTTATGCGGTCTCGTTCTCGGGTTGGTTGCCTCCTCGGTGATTTCGGCGGTGACTCCTCGGTGATTTTGAATACGGTATTAAGTAAACGACTACTCTACTCTAAACGTATCATTTTGTACAAAAATGTAATGAGAAAATAATAAAAAATATGATTTGACGATGAACCTGAACTTTCCATTCACGAAGAGTGCGCGTCTACTCCGCCGCGCTCTTCAGTTTGAAAATTTCGGCAGTGACGAGGCCGCCCGTCACGATGAGAGCTCCGCCGAGATAACCCATAGGACCGAGGAATTCACCCAGGCAGATGGCGCTGAACAAAGCGGCGAAGAGAGGTTCTCCGGCGAGAATGACTGAGCTTTCGGAAGCCGAGACGGTTTCTTGTCCCTTGGCCTGCGTCAAATCGGCGACGCAACCCGGAATGATGGCGCTGAAAGCAATTAGGGCCCAAACCTTCCAGTTTTGCCAGTCTGCCCACGGAATGGAAGCTCCGATGGCACCAGAACTGTACGCGTACACATCAGAGAGCGCCCACGCTCCGTACATCACTCCGAGGAAGGCATTCTTCCAAATTTGTAAACCTTGGCCGGAGAAACCCTGCTTGGCGAACGAGCCGATGCGATAAATGTACATTGAGTAAGACGCCGCGCCAGCGAGCGCGAGCCAGTCACCGAGGTTAAAGCCACCGCCGAGTTCAGCCGCAGCGGTACCTCCGTCCATGCCCAGAATCGCGACGCCGACAAAGGCGAGCGCACATCCCAACCACGTCATCGTCGACACTCGATCGCCTCCCAAGCTCGCGACGAAGGGCGTAAACGCGATGGAAGCTTGCGTGAAAAAGCTCACTCTCGTGGCGTCCGTGAATAAAAGAGCGACGTTGCACAAACCTTGATTCCCGAGGTTCCAAAACGCCAACTCCGCCGCGCTTCGCCAAAACGCCGGTCCAGTCTTATCCCCCGGACCTCCCGTCGAGTTCTTCGACGCGAGCATCGGCGCGAAACAGAGCACCGTCATCAATCCTCGAACACCGCCGAGAACCCCCGCCGTGGGCGCCCCTTGCGACTCAAACACTAATTTCAGCGTCACCGTCAGCGTCCCATACGCCATGGCGACGAACACGAGCAATAATCTCCCCATCGCCACCGACCCCGTCGCGTCGCCCTCCTCCTCCTCCTCCTCCTCGCTCCCCGCCCCTAACACCGCCCTCGCGCGAACCTCTCGCCCTCGCCCCTCGGTTTCACCCACCACCACCGACCGCACCACGCGCGTCATCCCCATCACCACCGGCTCCTCTCCTCCTCGTCGCGTCCCCATCGCGCGCGCCGTCGTCCCGCGCGCGCGTCCCGCGCCCTCTCGCGTCCTCCTCGTCCCCACCGCCCGTCGCTGTCTCCTTCTCCCCGTCCCCGTCCCCGTCGTCGCCGTCGTCGCCGTCGTCGTCGCGCTCGTCCTCATCATTCCCCTCTCTCTCTCTCTCCGAGTCGCGCGCGCCTCGACGTCACGCCCGTTCACGTCGTCATTCATTCATTCATTCATTCACGGTCATTTTCATTCAAACCTCACTTTCATTCAACCCGCGCGAGACTCGTCGCGGCTCGTCGGTCGTCCTCCACCGCGCACGCGTGGATTTTGACTCGTGTACGCCATGAAGAGTGGGGTTTTTTATGACCGTTCATGACTCAAGGATCTTGACGGGTCATAACTCACCGACCGCCCCCGACAGGCAAAACAAAGCGTCAAGCAGGGGGGGGAGGTGCTGCAAAATTGCACAAGGAGAGAACAGACGTGTAAATCATACTGTTTACCCATATGTAGAGATACCTTGAGTCATGAACGGTCATAAAAA
>TARA_B100000674_G_scaffold499410_1_pt1 | contig 13782 bp, 12 predicted proteins | sample TARA_B100000674 | Tara Oceans TARA_B100000674 (sample SAMEA2622759) | marine metagenome | biome: marine biome (ENVO:00000447); feature: surface water layer (ENVO:00002042); material: "saline water (ENVO:00002010), including plankton (ENVO:xxxxxxxx)" | depth 5 m
TTATTAGATGATCTTTCGACTAGATTTACCTCAAATATGGAATTTACCCGAGTTGTTCTATATTATATGCTCGTTCATGAGTGGTGTTATGCTGCTGGCGACTCTGATAAGTGCAAAGTTATTATTCCTAATCCTCAAATTCCCCCTAATCAATATGGTTACCTACGCTATGTAACTCATGAAAATATTATTGTCCCTCCATTTTATAGTGTCACTGAAACCTCCGATAAGCGTATTGCCTCCGATCTAAAAACTTATTTTTCAGTTGAAAAGCAATTTCGTCCTCTGCTCAATTTCCGAAGCTCTATCGTTCGACAATTGGTGCTTGGCTTCCTGCTTGGTTATAAGACTATATCAGTATTTGGACTAGACCCATCTGTTAATTCATATTGGTGGTCTTTAGATGAATCCTTAAATCGCAAAGTCTTTTCTGATGAATCCTATGAGAGGGTTTCTCAGGTCTTGGAACATTATAGTAGAGCCGATTCTCTATGTAACGTTAACTATGCTAACTGTTTTGACGTTGAAAGTGTCAGAATATTCGACTTCAACTCATCCATTTTCGCTGTTTTACACCTTTTGCTTCGAGAATCACCTGATGTTCAGGTAAATTTTTATTGTTCTGACCCAGCAATTGCAGAAAGATCTAGCTGTTTTCTCATGGACAGATTTAGCAATTATTCTCTGATTACCTAATTTTCTCTTATTCAAATGAAGCCCTGGCTTCTTTCTTCGCGTATTTTATTATTTTTCCTTCCCTTATATGTTTGTTTTCACTGAGCTTATGGCCAAGTTGATCCGCGAACAGTTCTAGTTTAAACTATATTGCCTCTACAATGTCCCTCTTTACCTTTTATCACCCCTAGTCTCCTTACCAAAATCTTAGTTCCTTTCCCTTTCCCATCCCCCTCATCTCCTTTTTCTCTGCTCCAGCACCGCCGGGATCATTTAAGGACACCATCCCACTCTTTCTGAATCCTTAGTATTTTGGTCAACAGGTTTCACTAATTATTCCCTCCTCTCCCTCCTCTCCCTTCTCCTCCATGCTTTTTGATTCAGGTTCCTGCATCTTGATTACTGGGGGTACAGGCAGCTTCGGTAAAGCTTTTATTGCACGTGTTCTACACGACTACCCAGATGTACGGCGTATCGTTGTGTATAGCCGCGATGAATTGAAGCAATGGGAACTTCAAAAGCTATTTCCTCAAGACAAATATCCACAATTACGCTTTTTTCTCGGTGATATTCGTGATCGTGATCGGCTTCGTCGTGCTCTTGAGCAGATTGATACTGTTGTACATGCCGCTGCTTTAAAGCAAGTACCCGCTGCTGAATATAATCCAATTGAATTTGTTAAAACTAATGTTCTTGGTGCTGAAAATCTTATTGAGGCCTGTTTCGATACTTCAGTGAAACGAGTTGTTGCCTTAAGTACTGATAAAGCTGCTGCTCCTATTAACCTCTACGGTGCAACCAAGCTCTGCTCGGATAAGCTTTTTACTGCGGCAAATAACATAAAGGGATCACGTGATATTTCTTTCTCTGTTGTTCGATATGGCAATGTTATGGGATCTCGAGGGTCTGTTATCCCCTTTTTCCTAAGTCAACTGTCATCAGGTGTTCTGCCTATAACTGATCCATCTATGACCCGATTTAATATCTCTTTGCAAGATAGTGTTGATATGGTTTTTTGGACACTCGATCATGGAATTGGCGGAGAATTGTTTGTACCCAAGATACCAAGTTATCGAATAATGGATATGGCTGAAGCACTGGGACCTAACTGCAAAAAGGAAATTGTTGGAGTTCGACCTGGTGAAAAGATTCACGAGGAGATGATTACTTCCTCTGATAGTTTTTCTACTATCGACCTCGGTCCCTACTTCGCTATTTTGCCTAGTGATGGATCCGTTCATGCTCGTTATCATGATTTGTCGTTACCTGTCCATCCTGTAGCTCCTGGTTTTTCCTATAACTCAGGCACTAATTCACATTTTTTAGATGTAGAACAGCTTCGTACTCTTATAAAACTACATGTCGATCCTTCTTTTATTCCTTTCTAGAACACTTCTTTTCTTCTTTTTATAGAATGACTAATAAGGATACCTACCTTCCATATGGTCGTCATACTGTCACTGAAGCAGACAAGCTGGCCGTTCTACGCGTTCTTCAGAGTTCTCATTTAACCCAAGGACCCGCAGTACCTGCTTTTGAAGAATCTGTTGCTTCGCATGTAAATGCAAATCATGGAGTCGCAGTTAATAGTGCTACGAGCGCTCTTCATCTTGCTTGTCTTGCGTTAGGCCTTCAGCGAGGTGATTATTTGTGGACATCTCCCATTACATTTGTTGCTTCCGCTAATTGTGCTCTTTATTGCGGAGCTAATGTCGACTTTGTTGATATAGATCCTGTAACAGGTTTGATGAGTGTTGATGCTTTATCTTCTAAGTTACATAATGCAGAGCTTTCCGGAACTCTTCCAAAAATAGTCGTACCTGTACATTTATGCGGCACTAGCTGTGATATGGAGAGAATTTTCTATCTTTCTAAACGTTATGGTTTTCATATTCTAGAAGACGCTAGTCATGCAATTGGTGGCTTCTATCAGAATCAACCAGTTGGTAATTGCCGTTTTAGTGATATTTGTGTCTTCAGCTTTCACCCTGTCAAGATAATTACCACGGCTGAAGGAGGTCTTGTGACTACAAATAATCCAGATTTTGCTCAACGTATTGTCGACTTGCGTAGTCATGGCATTATTAAGGATCAAGCGCGTTTTCAAAACTCCCCGCAGGGGCCTTGGACATATGAACAGCAATTACTTGGCTACAACTATAGAATGAGTGATATTCAAGCCGCTCTTGGATTAAGTCAGTTGGATCGAATCTCACAGATCATTTCTGAACGTGCGCACTTATTTCGCCAATATCAATCACTGTTGGCTGATTTACCTATTACTCTTTTGCATGTACCAGAAAATGTTGCCTCTTCCCATCATTTAGCGGTAATCCGTCTATCTGATACAAGCTCTGCTCTTCATTTGCATGTGTTTGAAGAATTACAGGCTGCTCAGATAGGGGTTCAATTGCATTACACCCCTGTTCATTTACAGCCCTACTACCGCAACCTTGGCTTTACCGAAGGTGATTTTCCTGAGGCTGAGGCTTATGCTTCAAACGCCTTGAGCCTCCCCTTATTTCCAGGCTTGAAGAATGATGATATTACGCGTGTGGTAACCAAGCTTCAGGCTCTTCTTTCTATTTAAACTTGCTACCCCATCTTTGTTTAGGCACAGTTCAGTTTGGCCAGCCCTATGGCATAACCAATCATATTGGTCTTGTTCCCGAGCGAGAGGTTAATCGCATTTTGCTCACTGCATCAGCGTCAGGTATTCAATTCTTAGATACAGCACAAGCGTATGGTATGTCAGAAGAAATATTGGGGCGTTGCTGGCCTCCTGGTGCTCCTCGTCGTCTAATTAGTAAATTGCCCTCAGGACTTCCTAAGGACAAATGGGATGATTGTTTCTACCAGTCACTTGACCTCTTACAGGCTTCTAAGCTGGACTCTTTCCTCCTACACAGTGCTTCTGACTTATTGTCAGATCAAGGTGATGATCTTTTAATTTGGTTAGAAAGTCTTCGTGAACGCAATCTTGTCGGTCGGATTGGAGTATCCATTTATGACACTGCAGAACTGCAGAAACTCCCATTAGAGCGTCTGCAAATAGTCCAACTTCCACTTTCTGTTTATGATCAGCACTTCATTAACGATGGAACTATTTCTACATTACACAGTCTTGGAATTGCAATTCACGTCAGAAGCGTTTTCCTTCAGGGTTTAGTACTACAAGCGCCCCAATATTGGCCTGATCACCTTTCTCCAGCTTTTAAGCATCATCACACTAAATGGATTGATCATATTACCGCCCTCGGTCTTTCACCTCTTAAGGCTGCCCTTTCGTACGTCACTTCGTGCAAATATATAGAAGCTGTGCTTGTTGGAGTTCTTTCCCAACGAGAACTACTAGAGGTAATACAAGTTTGGAGCCATCTTGATTGCTCCTCTACCTATTCCTTCGAATCTTGGGCTTGGGATATTTCGCAGGATCTCGATCCTCGTCTTTGGCCCAAACGCTCATGTTGAAAGACTTTTAAATCTTCCTCAATCTTAGTATCCCGCTTCTTTCAATATACTATCTACCACTTGTTTGCACAATATCTTTTTTAAATATCTGCTAGGATTTCTGCCCCAAACTTACTATAAATATCTAGTGAATAACTGTCTTCTCCTGATGAACGCTTGTCTGCTATGAAGTATTTGTCTGTTTTTATGCTTGAGAAATAAATCGCACAATATGCGTATGTGCTATAAGAACAGAATAATGCCCTTGACGCAATCATCTCTAAAAAGTCTAAGCAAGGATCTGTACAAAATGTTGTCTCTGCTATTCTGTATATTACATCCCTCTTTGTTTTTTCTGTAATCTCTTGCACTAGTGACGCAAATTGTTCCACTGAACCCTCCGAATAAATACATATCGGCCAATCTTCAGGATACCTCGAATGATATCTTACTATTTCTGCTGCATATCTTGCATCACTGGTATATAGAGAGGTGGACTTCTTGTCCGACACATCACCCCTTCGTATATGTACAGCTATCTGATTTATCAGTTTCTTTCTTTTGACAAGCATATTCCTTACCTCGTCTCTGTACATTGGTAAGCTCATCATAAGTCTTCTATTTGCCCACTGATCTATAGGAGGCTTAATGCAGTAATTGTTGGATTCATCATTTAGAACACGATAATAAAACTTGAGATGTTCTTTTGTCATAAGTCCACCCTCTTTCGTTATCACTACAAGTTTTTTATTATTGCTTATAGTAACTCCTGGTAAACTTATATAGTCATTCCAGCTTGAAGAGTTTCCGACTAATCCACATTTAGCAATATCAACACCAAAAAATTTTGATAGTAGATAGCTACTTAGATAATTATGAAACTGATGACCAAACCTGCCCAGTGGATTTAATGAAGGTATTATCATTTCAATCCTTCTTGCCGATTAATCTATAACCCTCGCATGTTATATTCGATCCTATCGATTTCACTATCCTTTCTCTTTTTGCTGGCTCTAGTTCAGCCAGATCCTTTTGACCTATTAAGTTGAGGGCAAGTATTCTGAAACTCATATTCTCAAATACTCTATTCCACTCCCGTGGTGATAGTCTATTGATCCTTGTTGATTTATATATCTGATGTGCATGTATTTCTGATTCCCCCAAATCCATCTTTAATTCATTTCTGCACCATTCTATGAATTCATTGTGTGACAAAGACAGGTGTATGTATGGAGGTAATATCATTGGGAAATAGCTCCAGTGATGTCCATTTACTGCAGACCATACTGGTGTAAAGTATGAATACAATAATGCACCTTGCTTGCACATCTCATATGCCTTTTCAATCATTAGGCTTGGTAGTTTAAGGTGTTCAAATGCAGCAACACTAAATACACGAGTGAACTTTCTATCTGAGTTATGTAGACTATGTTGATTATAATATTCAAGTATTCCCAGGTTTGATTTGTAGTAATTTCTGCTTTTGTTTACAGTATTCTCAATACTAGGTCTTGAAGTCTCATCTATATTGTATTGATAATCTACATCGTAAATATCTGAAGTCACGCTATGCCATCCTTCTGGTTTAATACACTCCTCTACGAAGCTTTTCTCTAGGCACCCCCCTAGTTCAAAGACGTACTCTCCTCTAAGACCAACATTATGGTAGCAATCTAGTATGTGATGCAAATCGCCGAATGACAGTCCATACGGCCTGTCTCTATCAATTTCTGAACTCTTTTCATTCAGTCGACGTATTGCTTCCGGGAATCCAACAGGTTCAAAGAGATCTGAAATCATAGGCCAATCTATTCCAATCATTAGCTTAACAGCTTCCGGTCATTACTCTCCTGTTCTCAGGTTCCTGTCAATACCTCAATACAACTATTACTGCCTTTCTCATTTGTTTATGCCTTTTGTTAGATCATTTATCCCATCATGTGTTTACTCGTTCTTTACTTCTATTAATTAGTGTTTTTACTTATACAATGTATCAATATACTCTCTTTGTCTCCTAAGAGTGTATTCGTATTTAACTCATTCATCTTACTCTTTTTGTAATATCCCTATCCACTATTTAAAAGCCCCCTAGGAGGTTCGTCTCGATGTCATTTGCTCGCTAATCATCCTGCATGTGTTAACCTATATTAGTTGCCAAAATATTAACTCTTGTCTTTATGCGCAATCATTTTCACTATTACCTCGCTTAAATTATTGTGAGTATACCTTCCCTCAAGTTACACCTTGGATGTGGAGAGAAGCATATTGATGGCTTTGTTAATATTGATTCAAGAGATGGCCCAAATGTTGATTTGGTATGTGATATAAATCATTTGCATTATCACCCATCTTCTGTCGACACAATTTATATGTGCCACAGCCTAGAGCATATTCCTATGCTAGAAGTCGTCTCGACTCTTAAGCGACTTAATTCTCTTTTGGTACCAGATGGTCGTTTATATATATCTGTCCCGGACTTTGAAGTCTTAGCTTCTTTATATCTCTCGCGTAGAGTGACTCTCTCTTCTATTGTCAGGGCTATACACGGTGGGCAGGAGTATCCTGGCAATACTCATTATATGAGCTACGACCACTCAATTTTGTCTTCTACACTTTTGTCTTGTGGTTTTTCATCTGTAATCAACTATTCACCACAAGAGTTTCTGCCCATAGGGTTTACTGACACTTCCACTTACAAGATTGGCGGAAAATTTATTAGCCTCAACATGTGTGCCATCAAATAGATGAATAGTATTCCGCCGTGTGTCGCAACTTTTATTATACATTTTTCTCCTTTAGCTCAAAGGTTGCAGTTTCAAATCAACACTTTTACTTGGAACGTTCTTTCTCCAAAAGTAATTACAGAAGCCACATTAAATGATTCAATCCCTGCGCTCCATGTTTTCCGTAATCTTGACGCTCATGTTAAAGCTGAAATTTGGGCACAAACATCCCAGATACAGCATATTCTCCAACATCATACAGACTCTCTCTCACGGAATATATTCGAAATAACCCCCGCTCCTGAATTCTTTTCACGCACTCATTTTACTCCTTATGAAATATATCCTTTTTATTCTCAGGCTATATCTGCTTACAGTAAAAAAAACCATGACCTTAGCCTTCAGCATATGAACGCTATTTTAGCTTTCCTAGATAGTTCCTTAGATTATTGTCTAATACTCGAAGATGATTCTATACCCCTACTTTCAGATCATTCAGCTTTCCGTATTACTATTGATAGTTGTCTACAAGCTATTGAAACCCTTGGTGAAGGCTATTTCGACCTTAGCGACAGCCTTTCCCTTTCAGCATCTGATAATTCTCCTACAGAATTGGACCCTTCATTCTCCCTTATGAGTTCTGGTCAGACTAGATGTTCATCAGCTTATCTGTTAACTCGCAATGTAGCCAAATCTTTGATTAGTTCGTATTTCCCTCTTGTTCTACCGGTTGATTGGCACCTTAGTTATCTTCTTAGCAGTTTTGCAATTCCTACCTACTGGTATAGTCATCCCATCTTTACACAGGGCTCCCAGACAGGACATTTCGATAGTAATCAAAAATTAAGGAATTCTTAGAACCCTCTAATCATCCCTTCTATCTCTTTTTTAATTTCCTCTGGGTCTATGTAAAAGTCTGACAAGAAGTTTGGCTTTTCATCAACTGCATCTCCTTTCATATATTTCCACTGCAACTCATTCATATATGCCAAACTATAGTCATGTCCTGACATATATCCTGGTCCAAATAATTCCAAAATTTTACACGATTGTTTGCAAAATACCATATTTACAAATGCTGACCCATGAGCACCTACAATTATATCTGCTCTTGAGAATATCTCTGCTTGTTTCCTTACGGTCAAACCATCCATTTTCATCGCTTTAAACCCTAATCTGGATAGCTTTTTTATCAATTCATTTTCATTTATAATTCTTCTTCCATTACGAGCTTCCCCTCTTAATAAATATATCCGTTTTGGATATTCGCAATCATTATTTGTTTTTTCTATTTGATCTGACAACATTTGGTTCTTTATTGCAGTAATCATATCTTTATCATGATGTGCTGGAAATGGGGGTGTTATCCATAGAAGGTTTTCACATAGTATCGGTGATTTATAACTTTCGTACTTTATGTTTCCCATTCCCTTTAGTATAAGTTCAATCCATTCCTTTTGGAATGAGTTCATTTCATCTCCTATATTTATCAAAATAATATTTTTAAAGAGTTTGTTTTTCTTCGCTAAATCTTTTAAAATTATTAGGCGTGGTAGCCACTCGAATGTCCAGTGCCAGTAGTTATTTGCATCCTCATGATTTTTAATTATGAACTTTATGCTCTTGTCCAGTAGGTTTATAGTTCCGCTAAATCTATCCGCATTAATTTCATTTTTAATATTTCCTGATACCTTGTCAACTGAGGCATTATGTGCTGTAGGGAACCAAGTCTTCCAATCTTTTCTTATTTCAGCATCCGGGTAGGAAAATAATCCATCAGCTTTCCATGGTGCAAGAAAAAGTTCATAACTATTTGGAATAACTATTGCTCTTTTGAGTAATGTGCATTTACCTCCGTAGCATATTAACTCTTTCTTGCTTCTATTATATATACTCTTTGGTTGAGAGGCAGATAATAAGTCTGTAAATACCTCATCTGAATCTAACGATGTTGCAATATATTTGTAGCCATAATTCGACTCTTCTATGCAATTACACCTATCCTTATTGTTATCATATATAAACTCTATTGTTTGGGTTTCATTGTTTTTCATTGTCTTCATTGTAGTTTATGTTATGTAAGCTTATTCGTCCGCGTTGTCATCTTTCTCCGCTTCATTTTCATTTACTCCATTTCTTTTCATTCTAGCGCACAATGTGCTTAAATCAGGATGGCTTTACTTTCTCAAATCACATTATCCATCACCTTTACTTGCTCTTGACTTATTTTCACTTTCTTCTATATGCTTCTATTACTGATCCATAAATATTTGAAAAGCCTTCATTCTTTCCCGCATGTTGACTTTTACACGTTAATCTTCTGATTCCTACTTCTTTATTCGATTTTATCAGCACTTGGCCTTCCTAATTAATCCTTATTCTTATTTAATTCGTACCCCCTTAACTTTCTTCTATATCCGCAGGCACGCTAATAAATCGATTACCACCTCCCTTCTCCATGCAATAGTCTATAGCTTCCATTACTTTATCTTCTGGAGCTTCGTATAAATTTTCTGTTACTCCATACTTACTGGCAAGTGTATTTAGATATTGTCTGTATTCGTTCGTTCCTTCTCCCCTATCTACATTCTCTTTTTTCGAGATTCCTACATATGCAAGGTTAAGTGCGCATCCATAGACAGTATCTTTCCTGCCAAGGCATGAATCGTATCCTGGACCTACACCCTTGTATGGAGCACGGTCTAACACTATCGCAATATCGTTTGCTAACACGCATCCATATATTGACCCAGAGCCATATTGAGATATACACAAAATTCTTGTTGATTTCCTGCACATCGCATTAACTATTTTTTCCGTTAATGACTTACCTACTATGTTTGAGGCTGAATGAAATTCTGAAGAACATCCATCTGTCAACTTTTCTGCAAGTTGCATGTGCTGCTTCTTAGTCTCTGATGTATAACTATCATCCGTTTCTGAGCCTGTCCAACCATCTACTATTAATTTTATTTTTGCGTCATTAAATTTCGACCTAATTTTGTTTTGAGCTTTTAATATTAATTCCTGATAGTTTAGGCATACCCCTCTCTTTGTTTCCACAGGTGATCTCACGTTGACCCATACAATTACCTCAGATATAACTTTGTTTTCGTCCTCCCGTCCCTTTTCTATTCTTCCCCACTGTTTATCCCTTTTTATACTTTCTTTTGTCTCCAAGTATTTATCAGCAAATTGACCAAAGTATTTTCCATATGCATCCAATTTCATTACAAAGTCAAGAGGTTTAAAGACTGTGGTTGGAAAAAATAATATCTTTTCTGCTATATCATGTCTCCTGTAGTCATGAATATTTTCTCTTTCTATCATCAAGCTTAATTCCTCATCACTAAGTGCACTTCCGAGTATTGTATATGGAACTCGAATTCCATTTAGATCATATCCTTTTAGTGTACTCTGTCGATAGTATGTATATAGACCGCTGAGATCATTCCACACTGCATGGCCGGCTGACTCTGAGCTTCCTATTAGTATATATCTATTCATTTTCCGTTTTCTTGACTCCAATCTATACTTCTCCTGGCTTAGTGTTAGAGATAGTTTTTTAAGACTAAACTCTGGTTTATAGCAGTTTGTACCATTAGGCGGCAATAGATCTATTGCAATGCCCCTTGATGGCACGAACATATGTGTCCACCAGCTAAATACATCCATGGTCCCAATTATTATTTCACATCCATCCGTATCTATAAACCCCCACATAACAAAGATAGATGAGTTACCTCTTTGAGTCTTTGTATGCCCTCCACCACGTGATATTAGTGTAAAACTACTTCGTATTTCTTTGCCACTGAATGGTGAAATTATCGTATATGCACCATCTAAATACGCGTTAATATGGTATCCAAATAGTATTGGCATGTATTGATCTCCGTGCTGTATTGTGTCCCTCCATCCCTCATGTGTAGGTGCTTCTGAATTTTGTTCATATCTGATGCTTGCTAAAAAGTCTTTTAAGTAGTCCATCATTTTGATTATTTTTCGTTTTATTATACTTCAATCCGCTTTCAAATCCAAATCATGCTCATCTGTTTCATACGTTGTCGCTTATAGTCTTATATTGTCCATATTTTGCTACCTCTTTTTCTTTGCATTTTCTCTACAATATGATCTCCTCCTTTTTGCCATATCTTTTAATCAACCTATTCTTCGTTGGTAAATTTATTGGGCACCTCGTACGATAGAACTGTTCTTCGAAAACCTTCTTTAATACCTGTTGTAGGTCGCCAATCTATTCTTTTGATCTTCTCAATCGAAGGGCACGATCTTTCTATTGGGCTTTTGATATATTCGTTAGATTCAATTGGTATCTGAATCTCAACTCTTAGGTTTCTATCTCTAAATACTCTAGTTAGTGTCATCGCTAGATCTTTTATTGTCGTTTCAGCGTCAGGATTCCCTACATTATAGGCTTCTGTTTTCTCGCCTTTTAGCAACACTGTTAGAAATCCTATTGTGGCATCTGCTATATAGCAAAATGGCCGACTTGCCATACCATCACTTTTCAGCACTATATTCCTCTTGCTTACTATATCTGAAACAAAGTCGGCAAATACACGTCCATCATCGAGTGCCATCCCCGGTCCGTAGGTATGGAATGGCCTCACAACATTAGTGTGGATACCATATTGCTTTGCCCAGGCAGCGCACATTGTCTCTCCCATTCGTTTGCTTTCTGCGTAGCATGATCTTACTTTCATACTGTCCACGTACCCATAGTCTATTTCAGTTACCTGTTTTTCATTGTTGACTGGCTTACCGTAGACTTCACCACTACTAAAGAACAGGAATCTTTCACATCCTTCTTTGACTGAATGATTTAGTAAATTCTTGGTTCCTTCAACATTTGCCATTAGCGTACCGACTGGATCTGTACCGTAATATTTCGGACTGGCCTGACTTGCACTGTGTATAACGTAATCAGCTCTAGGGAAGTCCTCCCGAAGTGTTTTACCTATGTCTTGCTCAATGAATTCTAGGTTTGGGTGATTACTGCAGTTGTATAATCTTCTATTTACGTTCTTTCTATTTCGTATTACACAGATTACTTTTAAGTTTAGGCCATGCTTTTTATTTGCTAGTAGTAGTGATTTAACTAAGTATGATGCTAGGAATCCGCTCCCTCCTGTCACCATTATTATTTTATTTGACAGCTTACTCCAAGGTAAGTTTGCTTGTGTAATCCTTTCTAGATCTGATAGAACGATCCCATTTTGTTCAATTAGACTCATTTTTATCTCTCAAGGCTTTTTGAGATTTTCCTAGCTATATATTCGAGCGTTTTCAGATCACGTTCTGCATCGCATGTTTGCCAGTCACCCTTATGCTCATATGCCGCTAGTTGGCCTGAACTTGCAAGTTGTTCAAGTGGTTCGTTCTCTAGAGCAACTAAATCATCTATTCGACCTGTCTGATCCCAAAAAGTTGACTTGAATATGTAATAACCTCCATTGATACTTGCTGCCTCTATGACTGGTCGTGAGGCGAAACCTCTAACAAGTACCTCGCCGCTTCTTATTCCGAGTACACGAAATCTGACTGGTAGCTTGGCAGCAACCATCGTTGCGATTAAATCTTGTTTTTTGTGAAATTTCATTTCTGCTTCTAGATCGACATCACTTAGTGTGTCGGAGTAGGTAACTGCAAAATCTTTATACTCACCGAATCTCGTTAGAGCATCTCTGCAACCTATTAGTCTTCCACCGGTACTTGCATCTTCCCGTGTCTTCACTAGTTGTACTCGACATGACACGCCAGCTAGATCCATTATGTATAGGCTTCCTGCTCCCTCACCTTTTTTTGCCCCAGTCTTCTCAAGAGATTCCCCGAATATTTCCCATTGGAACCCTGCACTGATAATGAATTTGCTTGCTCCATGTAACGCGTATGTTTGCATCACCCAATACATAAGTGGCTTGCCATTTACTTGTATCAGCGCTTTATTCTTTCGCTTGTTATTCTCTTCGTCTAGCATCACTCCTTTACCGCCGCAAAGGATTATCACAGGTATTTCTGAAAATTCATTGGATCTTGGCATTTCCCTCAACCCCATAGGCCTTCGTTTTTTGCATATTCCACCAGTTTACTTGCTACCTCTCGTGAACCGACTATGTAGTCCGTCGTCAAGTTGTCCTTTTTCTGCAAGTACACCTTGCATCCAGCAGCTTTAGCCACTGCCAATCCTCCTGCTATATCCCATAGTCGGGCATTGAATCCATAAGCCGCTTGTAGCTTCCCTTTGGCAGCCCAACATAGATTCAGAGATGCGCTTCCTGTTCGTAGGCAGCCTCTTGTCCTCTCATTAATTATTTGGAATAGTTTGTACTGCATATGGCTACCTTTTGCAGCAAAGCTGGCAGCTACTAATGCTTCGTCCATACATCTATGTATGTGTTTAAATGGTTTACCGTTTAAAAGAGCTCGATCTGGCTTAAGTGTGAAATATAGTTCGTCCATAGCTGGTACACATACCACGCCAAGTTGACATTCACTGTTTTCTACCCAGCCTGCGGATATTGTGTACTCTGGTAGTTCATGACTGTAGTTTACTGAACCATCAATTGGATCTATTAACCAGAATTCCTTTGGAATTTTATCTGTAATCTTTTCTTCTTCGGAAATTACTTTCCAGCCATTTGCAGTTAGCTTTTGAGTGATCGTATTGCTGATATCTAGATCGGCCTGTGTAACGATGTCTCGCAGATTCCCCTTTTGTGACACCGAGACTCTGCTTTGACTTTTCTCGGCCAGTTGAGCGCCAGCTAACACCGCTGACAAGCCATCTTTAATTAGCTTGGATGCGCTTTTTGTTTCTGTCATAATTCTCCTTCTGTGATTTCACGTAGCTCCATGGTGATTGCGTCCATTTGATCGCGCAGCATTAAGTCCAGTGGCTCTCCTAGCCGAAGCCCGA
>TARA_B100000674_G_scaffold246214_1_pt1 | contig 13779 bp, 14 predicted proteins | sample TARA_B100000674 | Tara Oceans TARA_B100000674 (sample SAMEA2622759) | marine metagenome | biome: marine biome (ENVO:00000447); feature: surface water layer (ENVO:00002042); material: "saline water (ENVO:00002010), including plankton (ENVO:xxxxxxxx)" | depth 5 m
GGAGGTCCTGACCGTTGAACTGATTGCCGAAGTGTTCGGCGTTGAGGCAGAGGTTCGAGAAGATTCGGGATCGCTTCGAATCACCATTCAGCATGCACTGAAAAACGAGTAAGGTGATGGAAAATGAAAAAATTGACGATATTATACGGGACGGAAACAGGGAATGCAGAATTATTAGCCATGGATGCTGGCAAGCATGCCAATGAGCAGGGATTCGAGGCGGATGTTCGAGGCATGGATCAAATCGATGTTGATGAACTTTGCAACGTTCGGAGGTTGCTCATTTTTTGCAGCACGTGGGGCGATGGTGAACAACCGGACAACGCCCAAGACCTGTTCGATGCAGTTTCTGCTTGCGGAACCGGTACCTTTTCTGGTCTCAATTACGGTGTTCTCGCCTTGGGAGATACTGCGTTTGATCTCTTCTGCGAATCCGGAAAGGAGTGGGATGCGGTGCTCGAAGAAAAAGGTGCAAATCGATTGATTGAACGAATGGATTGTGATACCGATTACGAAGACGACGCTGCCTATTGGACGGAATCTTCAATCAACGAAATGAAAACGATTGAATGAATTCAGGAGATGAAAAAATGACCATAAAAGAACAACCAAAAAACAGCGGCCACACCATGGCCGATGGAAGCAAAATGAAGCCACAAAAGCGACTTTACGACCCCGAAACTCGGCGTTCGTCGCATGCCGAAGAGGCGAGAACGCTCGCCCAGCAGCACGTCACAGCGACGTTGTGCAGCATTTCAAAACAACACGACGGCCATCCTTATGGCTCCTTTGTGACCTATGCGATGCACGAAGGCCAGCCTATTTTTCTGATCAGCGGATTGGCAGAGCACACCAAGAATCTGATGAAGAATCCAAAAGCTTCGCTTCTGATTTCGGAAAATTCAGCGGAAAACCCACTCGCATCGGCTCGTGTGACGCTTGTTGGAGCCTGCCGAAAACTGGATGAGGATGAGGTTGGGGCGGCGAGAGAGACCTACCTTCGCCACCATCCATCAGCGGCAGCCTACGTCGACTTCCGGGATTTTTTCTTCTTCGGTTTGGAAGTCTCTGCTGTCCGTTACATCGGTGGCTTCGGCAAAATGTCTTGGTTTGAACACGATGACTGGATAACAGCAGAGCCCGACCCCTTGTCGGAGCACGCACACGAAATCATCACGCACATGAACGAAGATCATGAGGATGCCATGGTGCTGTACTGCGAAACCATGAGCGATGCCCAAAACGTGCAATCTGCCGTCATGACCGGTATTGATCGCTATGGTTTTGAGATGGATGCAACGCAAACCGATGGCGTACACCCAATCAGAATCGCCTTTGCCCGTGAAGTAGAAACGCCAGATGAAGCCCGGATTGAACTCGTTCGCATGGTCAAAGAGGCCAGAAAGAAACTCGCATCCTGAGTGAAATGAGAAAGTTTAGGGAAGACTAAACTTGAAAAGGTGTTCCCTTTCGTTTGAGGTGGAGAGGACCTTTTGAAAACCGAACTCCTCTCTCTTTCCGACCTCGTTATCGGATATGACGAGCCCCTCTCTGAGCCGATCAGCCTCACGGTTGGCCGCGGAGAAATTGTCGCCGTTCTCGGCCCCTCCGGGATTGGAAAAACCACTCTGCTGCGCACCGTTGCAAATTTGGTCATGCCGTTGGGAGGGCGTTCGGAACTTCACGTGGAACCGGTCGGTGGTTTGGGGTACATTCCACAAAATCTTGGCCTTGTCCGGCACGGTACCGTAGCGCACAACGTCGCTCTTGGAGCGGGGGTGCGAATGAAATGGTCCCTTGGAATGTACGCTGAGCGTCGAGAGCGAGTGATGGAAGCACTCTCTGCGGTTGGTATGCAGCACAAAGCCACCGAGCCGGTACGTCGGCTCTCAGGTGGACAAAAACGGCGTGTGGCGACAGCTCGGACCCTAGCGCAGCGCCCCCAACTCATCCTCGCCGACGAATTCCTCAGTGAACTGGATGACGCCAACGCAACGGCCGTGATGGAGGCCGTGTTCCCCCTCCTCGCAAAAGGCACCAGCCTCATCATGGTTGAGCACCATGAGGAACATGCGCTCAAGTACGCAACACGTGTATGGGAACTCATCGACGGACAATTCCGAGACCTATCTGTTGAGGCGTGGAAAGAACGCCAAGAGGAAGGTGAAGAGGAATGAAAATCCGTCTTTTCGTCATCATCGGAGCTTTGAGTTTCCTAGCGTTGTCACTTCTCGGCGACCTTGCCGGTGGAGATTGGGGTCGATTTGGGGGTGGACTCAGCAACCTGGTTGTCTTCTTCACCGAGAGTATGTGGCCACCCGATTGGAGTGTCCTTGAAGCAAGAACCTACCCTAAATGTGAGGCACGCTTCGAAATTACGTGCTCCATCGGATTTATTGGAATGGTTGAGACTTTGAAAATCGCTTTTGTATCGACCATCCTTGGTTTCCTTGGCGCAATCCTCCTGTCGCCACTGGCTGCGAGAAATCTTCAATCGGCCTGGATTTCAATTCCAGTTCGGATCATTCTTTCAGCCGTGAGAAGTCTGCCAAGTCTAATCTGGGCAATTCTCTTTGTTATTGTCATCGGTTTCGGCCCCCTTTCAGGCGTGCTGGCCATGACATTCTACACGATTGGGTACCTCGGTAAATTGCAGTATGAAACCTTCGAGGGAATGGATAGTGGGCCGATTGAAGCGGGACGGGCCATGGGGCTCTCGAGCAGAGCTATCGCGGCCAATATCGTCATCCCTGAGAACAGTAATCATCTCCTAAGTCAGTTAATTTTCATGTTTGAATACAACGTACGCCACGGTACCGTCATCGGTATTGTTGGGGCTGGTGGTATTGGCTACCACATCAACAACTACCTCAAATTTCTGCAGTACGACAAGGTCTTTGCACTGTTGATACTGATTTTCGTGGTTGTTATTCTCATTGATTTGATCTCGTTCTTCGCTCGCTCGTTTGTCAACGAACAGGGGGACGTGCGACGTCCAACTTGGATGAACATGCTTCTACGGAAAGCCGAAGACCAATCTTCGGTTGAGACACCGGAGTAGTTCAATCGGCGGCGATGTGAACAGCGCCGTCCTTGTAGAAAATTTGGATCTGGTCGGCGGCTTTCTTGGAGAGGGCGGCAACGGCGTCGTACACCTCATCTTCCGAGACCTTGAACGCCTTGGCAGCGTCCTTGGTGGACCACGGTTGAATGTGGAAATCGCTCTTGATGAGCCACTTCAGCAGTTTGCCTTCAAACTCCGTTAACTCGTCGGCCATGCCTTGAGCACGGGCGCTCGCCTCAAAATGTCACCGATGGCCATCATCCAAGCGCCACCATACGGCGGCAGCATTCTTCGGCGTCGATGTCGCCGTTAAGCAGGGTGTTCAGGGCTTTGGTGAACGGGATGTTGAGTCCAGCATCCTCCGCTCGTTCGACAAACATTCGCGTCGCACGAACACCTTCAGCGACCATGTGCATCTCCTCCAGTGCTTGGTCGAGGGTTCGGCCGGTGCCAAGTTTTTCACCCATCGACCGGTTTCGACCGTGAGGCGAGGTCGCCGTGACATACATGTCGCCAAGTCCAGCAGGGCCAAAGGCCACTTCGGCTCTCGCACCCAATTCGGCCAAGAGCAGGCAACCTTCCTTGAAGCCTGACATGAAGATGGCGGCCTTGAGGTTGTCACCGCCCAAGTCACCGACCTGCTTGAGTCCATCAACGAGGCCACAGGCCAGGGCGACGACGTTCTTGTAGGCGCCCCATAATTCAGCGCCGACCGGATCGCTGGCCGGATGAAGGATGAAGCTGGGTGTGCTAAGGGTTTGGGCGAGACGCTGTGCGATGGCCTGATCTTCGCTCGCTACCAACGCCGTGGTCATGACACCACCGGCGGCTTCGGGCGCAATGGTCGGGCCCGTCAAGACGGCCAAGGGGTTGTTCTTCCCTTCCTCTTTGAGGCGGGTGTGGATGGCTTCGGAAATGAGTCGCTTGCCAGGGGCGAGTCCCTTGGCCAGGTCGAGCAACACGTGGCCCGGTTGGAGATGAGGGAGCACGTCTTCCATGACGTCAAGAATCACCGATGAAGGCACGGCGAGGACGACAATTTCAGCACCCTCCACGGCTTCAGCAAGATGCATCGTGGCGTCAAGGCCGGGAACAGGGTGATGTGGCAGGTACTTTTCGTTCGTCTCGTTCATGGTGATGGACTCGTACACTTCCTGCTCGATGGTCCAACCCGTCACCTTGTGCCCTTCCAACAGCCACAGTCGTGCGATGGCTGTCCCCCAGTTTCCCAATCCCAAAACAGCGATGTGTGCCATGTCAATCGTCAAAGTCGCCTCTTCGGGTGTTTATACCATTTCGGGCACGACCACCGTGGAAAAGAGGGATTTGACGGGTGAGCCAAACGGGCCACTCAGAACAAATCGTCGTCTTCCTCATCGAAATCAAAGACGTCGTCTTCGGCCTTCTCCTCAACCTTGGTCTCTTTCTTGGGGGCCTTGGCAGGCTTGGCAGCCGGCTCTTCCTTTGGCGCAGGCACTGCTTCGGGTTCCGCAGGCGCTGCTGCTGCCGATGCGGTGGTGCCACGGGCGGCAGCGATTTGTGACTCCTTGGTCCGGAGTTCTTCCTCGCTCTTGCCCGTTTGCAACGAAAGGGCTCGCCGTCGGTCTTCTCGGGCTTTGCGCTCGAGTTGCTTGTGTCGGGATTTTTCGATGTTCTGCATCATGTACATGGCGTCGTGCTCGAGCAAGGGGGAGTCCGAGATCAGGGTGATGTCAAGCCATCCGCCGTCTTCTACGATGAATTCAGCCAGCGGCTCAAAATTCAGGTCAGACTTCTTGATTTGGGTGTAGTGCATGGCGTTCCCGGTTCGGTGTTCAACCCCCGAGAAGTGGCAGTAGAATTCCTTCGTACCGATGCTTTCCCTCACCATGTCGAACAGTTCGCCGTAATCTTCCGACGTTCGCATCTGGCCGTGGCCGCGAGCGTGGATGTGGGCGATGTTGAGCACGGGGATGGTGCCTTCAACGTGGTTGACCACCTCAAGCACTTCCTCGAGACTGCCCCAGAGTTCCTGTCGGCCAGAGGTTTCAACGCCAATCTTGGAGGGCGTTCCGTTTTTGATCCAAGGGAACACGGGGAATTCATCCTCATCGTCGTGCCAGATTTCGTGCACGCGGTCGACGATCCCCGAGAAGACGTTGGCAACCTGTTGGTTGGCAGCCTGGCCACGACCAAAATCACCGTAGTGGCCGGTGTGCAGGGTAATGTGGCGAGCGTTGATGGTACGTGCTGCCTGGAGGGTCGCTTCGATTTTTGCAAGGGAACGTCCACGTTCGACCTTCCCTCCAAGGAGTTCGGAATAGTACGGGCCGTGGATGTTCATCTCAAAGTCGGTCTTGTTGGCGAGCACACCGGCTTGCCAGTACTGCTCGAAGTGTTGGGGAGCGACCATTCGAACGGTTTGAACTTCCATGGTTTCAAGACCGAGGGAAATGATGTCGTCCATCCCTTCGACGATGGTGCGGCCTTTGCAAGAGAGTGGGACGCCTGCTGGACCAAGTTTGACTGCCATCTGTTCCCCTCCCCCGAAATAGACCCAAGGGCCATCACATGATAATCCCTTTCTGTTGGCTGTCCGCTGAATCAGCCATGCCGGGTCGTTTTCGAGACTGAAAGCATACGACTCTTCATGAAGGTGAGTCCGAAGCGCAACCCATGGAGCCCCACGTCCAGCGCGCCATCGCAGCGTTTCAATCGGGCCAACCCGTCTGCTTGTTCGATTCAGAAAAGCGTGAGGGGGAAACCGACCTGCTCTTTCCCGGTGCCTCCGCTGTTCCAGCCACGATGCGTCAACTTCGCCAGGACTGCGGCGGGCTTCTGTTCTTGGCCATCGGCGATGAGGTTGGCGAATGTTTCGGCTTACCGTTCCTCCAAGACCTGCACACCACCGAGGACGCCGTTGAGCGAAACCCGGTGCTTTCCCACTTGATCACCAATGACCTTCGCTACGATGCACGCTCAGCCTTCACCCTCTCACTGAACCACCGAGACACCTACACCGGCATCACCGACCACGACCGAGCGTTGACCACCCGAAGATTTGCCGAGTTAGCAACCGCTTGTTTGGAGGCTGGCGAGTCGGGTGAGCTGGCCATGAAGCGCCTCGGAGAGGAGTTCCGAACCCCCGGCCACATCCCTGTATGCCGTGAGGCGAAAGGCGGTCTCGGCGTTCGCCAAGGCCACACCGAACTCGCCGTTGGCCTCGCACGCCTCGCTGGAACGGCGCCGGTGGTCATCGGAGCGGAGATGCTTCAACCCGACGGCGACCTTGCCCTATCCGTGGCCGATGCTCGGGCATGGGCAGCGGCGAACAACATTCCGTTCCTCGAAGGCGCGGATGTGATCGCCGCTCTGGGCCTTTGAACGGGACCGTCATCCTCATGAAGCAACAGCCCAACCCAAACTCGGTGGTCCAATGAAGCGCATCCTTGCCGTTGGTGTCTTTGACCTGCTCCATGCAGGCCATCTCCACTACCTCGAACAGGCCAAATCGTTGGGCGACCATCTCACCGTGGTCGTGGCACATGATGACACGGTGCGCAAGCGAAAACACGAACCGGTCACCAACCAGGATTTGCGCAGGCGTATGGTGGCTGGCCTCAAACCCGTGGACGAGGTCGTGGTCGGCAACCCCCCGGAGGTGCCCATCTTCGACATTCTTCCTCACATTCAACCAAACGTGATCGCACTTGGGTACGATCAGGAGCACGCAGAGGACAACATTCGCAAAGCACTGCACGAGCGAGGCCACGACGACATCGAGGTGGTTCGTGTTGAGGGCCTGAGCGACGACCTGGACGGGACTCGAAAAATCATCGCACGCATCCTCGAACGTGCTGAGAAAAAGGGGGCATGAACATGTTCACAGGTATCGTCCAAGGATTGGCTAACGTCCATTCTATAGAAAAGGGCGAAGCAGTGTGGACCTTTGCCATTGACCTGCCCAACACCGCTGGATTGGAGCGCGGTGCGAGCGTGGCCGTCAACGGCGTTTGCTTAACGGCGACCGAAATGGATGGCGACCGTGTCTGGTTTGACGTGATCAACGAGACCCTCGAACGCACCAACCTTTCCAGCGTGCAAGAAGGTGATGATGTCAACGTCGAACGCTCGCTCAAAATGGGCGACGAGATCGGCGGCCATTTGCTGTCCGGCCACATCATGGGCTTGGGTCAGTTGACCCGACGGACGGAGGTCGGCGAGGGGTTCGACTTCACGGTGGAAGCCCCTGCTACGATGATGAAGTACATTCACGAAAAGGGCTACATCGGCCTCAACGGGGCTTCGTTGACCATCGGTGCCGTTGAGGGCAACCGATTTCACATCCATCTCATTCCAGAAACGCTTCGCTTGACCACCTTCGGGACCCTTCAGGAAGGTGAACAGGTCAACATCGAAATCGACGCCATGACCCAAACCATCGTGGCGACGGTGGAACGAATAATGAAACAGGAGAACCCGGAGGGCCACGCATGAGCAAGCGAGTTGGATTGGTGTGCGGTTCGTTCCACCGGGACGAGGTTGAGCGGATGCTGGCCTTTGCCACGGATGAAGCGGAACAGCACGGGCTCACGATTGGCGATGTCGTCTGGGTGCCGGGTTCAATGGAAGTCCCACTGGCACTCGACCGCCTCCTCATCTCTCACGATGCAGCGGCCTGCCTCGGTATCATCGAGAAGGGCGAAACGCAACACGGACTCGCCATGGGTCAAGCCGTCATCAAAACCATCCTTGATCTCCAACTCAAGCACGACAAGCCCATTGGCCTCGGCATCATTGGTCCAGGTGCCAAACCCAAGCACATCGAACCGCGTTTGGAGCCGCACGCCCGTGCTGCGATCACTGCTGTGCTTGACAGGTGATGTTCTTCTGCCATCAAGGCGAGTGAACGTCCAGTTCGAAAATCGTCCCACCCCACGTAAAGATGAGCAATTCACCTTCCAGTCCTTGCCCAAACCCTACGAGCAGGTTGTCGGTGTCCACGACATGCTGGGTCTGTGCTGTTCCGTTTTCAGAGGGTGAAGCGAGCCAAATGTCTCCGCTGCAGAAGTCGCCGTAAATGAAGCCGTTTCGCCAAGCTTCGGGCCCATAATCCGTGTACATCCCACCGGTAATTGAGCACCGCCCCTCTTCATGTGTGTACACGAGCACAGGGTCTGTCATCCCTTCGGGCGGGTCGGTCGCAGGTTTGCTGCAATCGTCGGGATCGGTGAATTCTCGGTTTCCCTCTCGGTCAGACCAACCAAAATTACTCGGTTGAAGCACGGGAACCATGCTTATCTCCTCGAAGCAGTTCTGGCCTACATCGGCAATCCACAAACGCCCTTGCGGGTCGACGTCAAACTTCCACGGGTTGCGGAGGCCTCGATGGAGTGTGTAATCCTGCACAGTGCCTGTGGTGTTGTGCAGGGGGGCCATCGTGCCGTTGGAATAATGGAAGTGTTGGATGGTTCCGAGCGGCGACGTTGTGTTTTGCCCGTGATTGAGGGGGTCGTTGGATCCTCCGCCGTCACCAACACCCCAGAGGTAGGACCGGTTGCCGAGGCCAAGAAGGTGCCCACCGTTGTGGTTGCGGTACGGTTGCTCTATTTCTCTGAGCGTTTGGATGGATGTGGGCTCGAGGCTCCCATTGACCACATCGCCAACTGCAAGGAAGAGGTTGGTCACTTCCTTGGTTTCACAGTTCGCTGTGCCGATGTAGGTGAACAAAACCTGAGGGTTCATCGTGTAATCAGACACGAACGTGAAGCCCAGAAGGCCGGCCTCAGTATGGCAGTTTGAAATCAGTTCACTGATGTTGCCAACCTCACGGGTGTTTTGGCCGTTGAACGCCACGATTCGACCGTCCAAATCGGAAATCCAAATTTCGTCTTCCGTCGGATGATGCAGTGCATTCGTTGGGGTTGTAAGTCCGCTGAGGTACTCTTTGCAGGTGATGTTGATGTCCACCGGGTTGCAATCTGGCTGACTTCGATTTTCCCACTCAAACCCCGGTCGCTCGTCTGGCTCCTCAGCATTGAGGCATCCAGCGAGGGTGCAGCAGACCATGGCCGTCGCCATCAATACAGCAAGCACTCGGGGTCGTTTCATCGATGATTACTCCTCAGATGAGGGCGCTTGGTTCACAGGAAGTTTGGGTTCATCCTTTCGATTCTTTACCACGTAAATCACTGCCCCGATGGCGCCGATGACCAAGAGGGGTACGAACAAGGGAATGCCGTCATCGGATGAAGCGACCTTCACTTTGTTGACCTTCTCACCGAAATAGGCCACGATGCCGGGTACGTCCTCGATCGAGTCTCCGTATCCACCAAGGTGGTCTTCCGTCCCAATGATGGTCATTCCTGGTGTGCTCAGCACGTCATCGAGGATGGTCAAATCTGCATCGTTGCCGTTCATGGTGGTAAAGGCATCCCGCAAGGATTGCACTTCCTCTGGTGTAAACACATCGGGGTTGTACATCACCGGGTGGCTGGGGGCCCTTCCAAAGCCTTCAGGGGCCATGATGGGGTGGAAGTCGCTGGTCTGCGTGAAATCACCTTCAAAGCACCATGATTCTGGGTCCTCCCCGCAATAATCGGGGACGGTTGGGTCCTTTGCGAACGAGATGTAATCGGTTGCATCACCGAGTGCATGTTCTGCAAGGCAACGCAGGGAACCGATGTAGCGATAGTAGGGGGTGCCGCTGTCGGGGATGCTGGAGTCGGCAGAGAAGTGGTTGGTGACAGTTGCATGAAGGGAATCAATTTCATCGGGGTCACCCACAACATCAACGTAGCCGTTGTTGATCAAGTACCCCATTGGTAGGAGCATGCCGGAACTACCCAATGCTGAGGTGTGGCAGGAAATTTTCCCCTCCATCAAGGCGAGTGGATCGGTTGCTGGGTCGTCGTCAAGGTCAGCTTGCGCCATGTCAGAATCGATGTGAACCCATGCAATGGCGTTGTAGTAGGCGCGACCGTCGCCCTTCTGTTCGGCGGCAGCGACCTGAAGGCCGTATTCTTGCCAACTCAACCAGGCGGCACCGCCGTCGAGGAAGCCGATGTCGGCGTTTCCAAACCGAAGTGCTTCAATGGTCGCTGCTTGGCTGTTGACGGGGTAGATTTCAACTTCTTGGCCCATCAACTCGCCGAGACGGTCGGCAAGTTTCTGCGGGTTTTCATCGATGTTTTGGTATTCTTCTTTCACTTCAAAGGCGATTTTCAGACAATTATCGTCATCTGAGCAGGTAGAGTAGCTGGTTTCCGTTGTGAACAAGCACCCTGGAACGGTGGCTGCAAGCAAGGTGACAATCAAGATTGTGGCAGTCATTTGGCGCGTCATTTCGTATCTCCTAAACCAACGGACCCGAAGCCCATATATGATATTTCGTCTGCCCTAAACTGAAAGGGGGCCCACCGTTCGGCGATTTCGATGAACGGTCAGTCCTTGGGTTGTCCAAACGGGGAAGGTGAATCAAATGGCCACGGTGAACATCGGTCTACGAGGTTGGCTCCTCGTCCTGTTGCTCCTGACCCTCGCTCCGTTATCCATTACCGCACCTTATGTCCTGCTCGAGCCGGAACAACCCGAAGGTTTGGTCTCTTTTCCAACAAGTCTGGAAGTCCGACCAGAGGGGTACCTGTTGGTGGTGTTGGATGGCGTGGGAGAAAACATCATGCGGGACCCTTCAATGATGCCGAAACTGGTTGAAAGGTTGAACGAGCAAGCAGTCTTGTCAGTCACAACCGGTCCACTGACGCTTTCAGCAACATGCGTCCGTGAAATGATGACGGGTGTGCCAAATGCCCCCATTGACGGGTTGAAGAATTTCAACATGGAACATCCCGGAGGCATGGATCCTTGGCTGTTGGCGGCGGATTCCGAACGATACTCGGTGGGAATGATTGGGAGTTATGTGATGGGGAACATGTACGGTAGCCATCCAGACATTGAGTTTGTCAACACCTTTGAGGGGCATGCCGATTACTACGAAGGGGATGAAGCGACGGCTGAACTCCTTGAACGCTGGTTGTTAGACTCCCGTCATAACGTGGTCGCTGCTCATTTTTCAGGACCCGACAAAGTAGGCCACAAATGGGGAACGGTTTCCGAAGAATACCGGAACAAAATGCTTGACATGGACCAACAACTGTCCAGCCTGTTGAGATTTGTCCCTTCAAATTGGACGGTGGTCGTCACCGCAGACCACGGGATGACGGCCTCGGGTTCGCACGGTTCAGCGGAGGCGGACACACGCAACGTGCTGGCGTTGGTATCGGGGCCAGGGATTGTTCCCGATGCCCGCGCAGATGCGAATCAGCTGGATCTTGCAGCACTGATGTTGTTTGAACTGGGTCTGGATTTCCCCACGCAGGTGAACGGGCGAGTTCCCCTGGAAATTCTCGACATCCCAAGCGGCGAACGCAGCGCAGTTGAGGTTTGGAACTGGGAAGCCGCCCTTGAGCGGCATTTGTTCTTCCATCCTGACGACGAACCAATTTTTGAGACATCATCCGTCGATTGGAGCGGCATCGCAAGCGACCCAGTTTCCATCCGAACCGTTGATGTCTTGATCTCAACCGGCGTCCTTGTTTCGGCATTCTCGTTGGCATATGCTGTGCTGCAGGGCCGCAAGCAACCGAACAAGAAGGAACAACAGTACCTCGCAATTCTGGGTGGTGTCGTCGTTGCTTCGGTGTGGTTTCACGCTAACTTATCTTATTCAGCCATGATCCCACGAGCTATCGGGGCCGCGAGTGTTGTTTGGCTCATCTCAACTTCGTTTGGACGGGTGCCAACGTTGCAATTGCACCGTTCATTGGTTTTGTTCAAACCCACCCCGTGGCTGTTGCTCGCATTGTCGTTGTCGTTGTTGGTGGGCGACCTTTCCCGTGGCTTGCTGCTGATGTTAATCTTCTGGGTGGGCTTTTGGTCCACTACATGCATGACGGGTGAGGCTAAAACCAATGCTCCTTCTTCGAAATTGATCTATTCACTTGCTGTCCTGTGTTCCCTGTTGTTGGGGTCATTGCGCCTCTGGTATGCATTGATTCCGATGTTCATGCTCCTCACCGGATTGGTATTGGACCCAAAAACTCGTGCGCTATCCCGACAGGAGCGCACCTCAATGTGGACGATGTGGACGTTGTTGGTGCTTGGTTTGTCCTATGTTCATCGCCGCATTGCAGGTACTCATCATCTTCTCGATTTGGTGAACCTCACGCCGACAAATGGCGGGAGCATCGTTGTGGTGATGTTGATCTTCGTCGCTTTTTCCACGTTGTATGCTACGTTCTCAGAACATGATCAGTTCGGTAACTCCGGCACGGCTTGTTTTGGTGTGTTGATGGTGTCTTGGTTGCTCTCGCTGTCTGAATGGACATGGGTTCAGCGCACCGTGCTGGCCATTGTCTTCGTCCTGTACGTACTCGCTTGGTCTCACCGCTCCGGTGAGTCGAACCGCAGTCGATTCTACCTTCACCTCGCTCTTGGCCTTCATTTGATGGTGTCGTGGGGCCCATGGGTCGCCGTTGCAAGTCTTGCATTGCTGATGTGTCTTCCAACGGTGGTGGAACACATCAACCTCCAGCGTGGGTCCGACATTGTATGGTCCATCCACCCCCGTGCGACCGTGGCGATAGCGATGTTTCCGTGGGTCGTTTGGATCCTATGGTGGACCTTGCTGGGTCAAGTGAACGGGGTGCAATTTTGCTACGAGGGCATGTGCCCCCACCCAAGAGAACTGGACCCGGGGGCTGTGAAGGTGCAGGGTGGTTATTTCGCTGGCGGTGACCAACCCAGCACGTTGTGGATGGCAGGTATGGTGGTCAGTCCAATCATCTCAGCGTCCGTGGCGTTGATGCACCAACTCCTCAAACTAGGCATCGATCTTCGGCCTTACATGCTTGCTCAGGGCCTCATCGTGTTTGGTTGCCTTGCCTTGTACGCTTACACACCAATCTACCCGCGTTTGGTGTTTTCATTGACGTGGAATATTCTCTTCGCAGTGGCCCAAGCATGTTTTGCATTCGTGGCATTGATGGTGTTCCAGCTCAACGAAAAAAGAGGTTTCTGGGGCTTGCGTACGCCGAAACGTTGGGTGAAAGATCCCATTTTTAGGGGCTACGAAACTATTTAGGGTGGCCGAAATTAGCTGCATGTGGTGGCCGCATGAACATGTGCAACGGTTGCGAAATGACGATGCAAACTGGCTGGATTGCGTGCCCCTACTGCGGGCAACAAGTGGACAACGTGTTCAACTCATCACTCTCGGTGATTGAGATTGTCGAAAACCATTGCAGTTCCTCGTGCGCAACCCCTTGCAAAAAATCGAAACGCAAAGTGAAATCCAGTTGTTGTGGAAAACACGAGCGGAAAAAGAAGTATTGCAAGTCGTGCCCGTCCCACCCTTCGAGACTGCAGAGCTGTTCCGAGTCCTGACGTTGCTTCTGCAAGGATCCATCATGCAGCCAAGCCGATGGTTGCCAATGGTTGATTCGCTGGTCACTCGGGCGAAGGAGCCAACCGATGCTGATGGGTATGACCAAGGAATACAGCACCCAACACCATGGTCAATGCTCCAAACATGTATTTTTTTTTGTTCACGGCAATGAAAATTGATGTATGAATCTGAGAGGTTCAAACCTCACTCAGACATCGAAATGGAAACTCCTTCGTTTCGAAGATGTTCGATAACACTGTGGATTACTTCTGTCGGCAGTTCCTCGGGGGGG
>TARA_B100000674_G_scaffold193916_1_pt1 | contig 13741 bp, 10 predicted proteins | sample TARA_B100000674 | Tara Oceans TARA_B100000674 (sample SAMEA2622759) | marine metagenome | biome: marine biome (ENVO:00000447); feature: surface water layer (ENVO:00002042); material: "saline water (ENVO:00002010), including plankton (ENVO:xxxxxxxx)" | depth 5 m
TTTTTTATTGGATTTCAGGGATTCTTATTATATAAACTATATAGTTTAATATTCTTGATTATTGATGGTTACTTAAAGGTGTAAGTGTATTTTTTATGTCTATGAAAAGGTTAAAGCAGCTTCTTGAAAAAGAGCATTCAAAAAAACAAAAGGATATAATTACCAGTGAAATTTTAAAAAACCACATCCCTGTTTCGGCCCTTATTGAACTTATACAAAATGATAACGGAATATATGCACAACGAGGTGCATATGTAATCACAGGCATACATGATACCGATAAAAATTTACTGGCTCCTTATACAATGGATTTATGGAAATGCATTCATCCCAAAAATCACCCTTCAATACCAAGAGCTGTTTATAGATACCTTGCGGATATAAAAATACCTAAAGAACTGGATGGAGAAATTTTTGAATCAGGAACAAAAGCTTTTGTAAATAAGAGAACAACAATTGCTGTTAAAGCACATATTATGAAGATTTTGACAAATCTAGCCGTAAAGTATCCAGAGTTAAAAGCTGAGGTGATTTTCTTGATAAACCAACAGCTGAAAGGGAGTTCATCCGGATATAAATCAGCAGCAAAAAAGGAGCTGAAAAGATTACTTTAAGCAAGGCTATTTTTTTCGCTTTGTGTTTTTACCACCTTTCTTTTTCTTCTTTTTAGCATCTTCAGTGATAAATTTATATGCTTGTATAGTTTTTCGACTCGGTTTATTAGGCTGACTTTTTTTCGCTTTTTTCTTTTCATGAAAAGCACCTTTATAAGAAGGGTCTTCTTTTCTTTTTTGGCGATCAATTTCTCGAGCAAAAGCCTGCTTCTCATCGTATGTGGAATTGCATACTTCAACTTCTTCAGGAATCTCTAAAACCTTAATTTTCTGACGAATCAGGTCTTGTATTTTGTCAATATGATACTGTTCAACTTCAGATACAAAAGTAATTGCAACACCTTCATTTTCCGCCCTGCCCGTTCTACCTACCCTATGTACATAATCCGTATACATTACGGGAGCATCAAAATTAATCACATGAGAAACTGCTGAAACATCAATTCCTCTGGCAGCAACGTCAGTAGCTACAACACCTCTTATTTTTCCTTCACTAAACTCTTTGTAGGCATTTAATCGTGTATTTTGTCCTTTATTTGCATGTATAGCCTTCCATTTTCCAACTTCTTTCCTATTTAAATACCGATGAATGTTTTCTGCTGTTTCTCTTGTTCTTGCGAAGATTAAAACTCTTTGATATTCGCTCTCATTTTCCAATAAATGAACCAATAAATTCAATTTTGTCCTGGCATTAGGAACATGATAAACATATTGATCAACCAAGTCAACTACTACTTTTTCGGGTTCAATTTCAACTTTTATTGGAAAATCTAAAAACTCCTCAGTTAACTCTTCTACTTTTGGATGAAATGTAGCCGAAAACAATAAATTTTGACGCTTAGCCGGAATAATTTCCAAAATTTTATTCAGCTGAGGTAAAAACCCCATATCCATCATCTTATCTGCCTCATCAAGAACAAGCGTATCTATTTTTTTTAAGAATATAACACCTTGCGCATAAATATCCATAAATCGTCCAGGTGTGGCTATAATAATATCTATTCCGGCTGAGACCTCTTTTATTTGAGATTGCTTTCCAACTCCCCCAATAAGCTTGCAGCATCTTAAATCAGTATATTTAGACAACTCAACTGCATTATCATATACCTGAACAGCCAGCTCCCTGGTAGGCACAAATATCAGAGCTCTGGGATTTTCTCCCTGAGCAAAATTTAATTTTCGAAGAATAGGTAATATGAAAGCAGCGGTTTTACCCGTTCCGGTCGGTGCTATTCCCAAAACATCTTGTCCTGCCAAAATTTTTGGAATGATTTGCTCCTGTATTGGCGTAGGTTTTTTATAATTTAATTCAACTAAAGCCTGCAAAATCTGCTTACTTAATTTTAATGCTTCGAAATCCATTTTTTTACTTCTCTATAAGTAAATCGAGTTGTAAACTAATCAAATCATTCATTCCATCATCACTAATATCTCCATTGTCATTCAACAAATTAAATATCTGTGACAAAGGTGGCTTAACAGGAATCACATTAATTTTAAGATAGTTTAAAATATTTGTCAAATCATCCATTCCTCTTGCATTTCCTTGCCTTCCTGAAGAAACGCCAACCAAAGCAACCCATTTATCGGATACTTTTCTTGGATTCCATCCATCAATAAATGACTTCATGATTCCGGGGAAGCTTCCATTATACTCGGGCGTAACAACAACCAGCTTAGATGGTGCAAAAATAAATTGCTCCGTAATTTGGCTGAAGTCTAAATTTTCTTCACCATATAATGAGCTAAAAACAAAATCCCTAGGTAATGTAGCCAAATCCAGGACTTGACAACTTTCCCCCCTTTGATTCAATAACTTTTCATAATATCTAGCCACCTTTAATGTGACACTGTTTTTTCGATTCGTTCCAGCAATTATTGTTATCATATTCAGGTTATTAACAATTCACAAAAATTTGTTTAAAATTCGCATTCAAATCAATGTATGAATGGCTTATTTTTGCCGTACCTTAAAAAGAGCTGAATTGCTTAATTTAAAGGACACTCAACAAATTTAAGCATTTAAATTAACGATGGAGATTACGTATTACGGACATTCCTGTTTTTTAGTGAATTTAAACAAAATAAAAATTTTGTTTGACCCTTTTATAACCCCTAATCCAATTATAAAAGACGCTGATTTAGACGCAATTGAAGCAGACTTCATACTCATTACACATGGACATGAAGACCATGTGGCCGATGTTGAATATATAGCAAAAAAAACAGGGGCTAAATTGATTTCTAATTATGAAATAGTCTCATGGTTTGCATCTGAAAAAAACATTGAAAATAGTCACCCTGTCAACCATGGCGGGAAAATTGAATTAGAAAATGGAATAACTGCAAAATACGTAAATGCAGTTCATAGTTCAGTCCTTCCCGATGGAACATATGGTGGCAATCCCGGAGGATGGGTGATTGAATCCACTGAAGGCTCATTCTACTATTCAGGAGACACTGCATTAACCTACGACATGAAATTATTAGGAGAATTCCACGATTTGGATTTTGCCTTCCTTTGTATTGGTGACAACTTTACAATGGGAATTGAAGACTCTGCAATCGCCGCTGAATTTGTTGGTGTGAAAGATGTAATCGGGATGCATTACGATTCATTTGGTTACATTGAAATTAATCATGAAGCCGCAAAAAAACATTATGAAAGCAAAGGGTTGAATTTAACTCTTTTTAATATTAACGAGATAATCACAAAATAAGATGGGAAAAGTATTAGCAATAGCAAACCAAAAAGGGGGAGTAGGAAAAACAACAACTTCAATGAACCTTGCGGCTGCCTTAGGTGTATTGGAAAAAAAAGTTTTGGTTATTGATGCTGACCCACAAGCAAACGCTACCTCCGGACTGGGATTTGACCCTCGTAATATTACCAATGGAATATATGAATGTTTAATTAACGAAGTTGAACCAAAAGACATCATCCTTACATCTTCTTCACCAAATCTGGATTTAATCCCTGCGCACATTGACCTGGTTGGTGCAGAAGTTGAAATGATCAACTTACCCAATCGAGAAAAAATGATGCGAATGGCAATCGATAAGGTTAAAGAAAATTATGACTTTATCATTATAGATTGTTCCCCATCATTGGGTTTAATTACAATAAACTCTTTAACAGCAGCTGACGCTGTTATTATTCCTGTTCAGTGCGAGTACTTTGCTTTGGAAGGTTTGGGTAAATTATTAAATACAATCAAAATTGTTCAGACCAGATTGAATAATGATTTAGCAATTGAAGGAATTCTATTAACCATGTACGACACTCGTTTACGTCTCTCAAATCAAGTGGTTGATGAAGTGAAAACACATTTTCAAGACTTGGTTTTTGATACGATAATTCAACGAAATACTAAGCTTGGTGAAGCACCCTCGCATGGAGAATCCATAATTATGCATGATGCAAGTTCAAGAGGAGCTACAAATTATTTGAATTTAGCTCGTGAAGTTCTTCAAAACAATAATGCTACCAGAATGAATCAAGAAGATAAAATAGTGGAATTCGATGAAGAAAAGATAACGAAGAAAGAAGAAAAAATAAACATAAAAAATGGCTAAGAAACAAGCACTGGGAAGAGGTTTAGGCGCTTTACTATCTGATACTAAAACCGATGTTACATCCAATCTTAGTATAGCAGATACCAGTTCGCAACTCGTTGGGAACATTGCCAACCTCAAAATTTCACAAATAGAAGTAAATCCATTCAATCCCAGAGTAGAATTTGAAAAAGAGGGGTTATCTGAGTTAGCAGCATCTATAAAAGAACTAGGTTTGGTACAACCTCTAACAGTAAGAAAATTAGGAAACGACAAGTTTCAAATCATATCTGGGGAAAGAAGATTTAGAGCATCTCAGGCTGCCGGATTAAAAGAGATACCGGCTTATATCAGAGTAGCCAACGACCAATCCATGCTGGAAATGGCTTTGGTTGAAAACATTCAAAGAAGAGATTTAAACCCTCTGGAAATTGCCTTTTCATTTAAAAGATTGGTTGATGAATGTGGATTAACACAGGAAGAACTGGCTGATAGAGTAGGTAAAAAAAGATCTTCTACGGCAAATTATCTCCGGTTATTAAACCTCCCAATAGAGATCCAAAACGCATTAAAAGACCAAACAATTTCCTTTGGGCACGCAAGACCTTTAATCGCTCTTGATGATGAAGATGTGCAAACCTATATTTACGATATGATTGTCAAAGAAAGACTTTCTGTAAGAAGAGTGGAGGAATTGGTCAAAGAAACCAAAGAAGCTAATAAAAAGGTAAATTCCAATTCTAGACAAAATGAAAAAAAAGCAGATTTTCTCTCATTTACTCAACAAAAATATAAGGACGACCTAACCTCTCTTTTGAAGTCAAAAGTAAAAATGAAAATAGGAAATAATGGAAGCGGAAATCTCGTTATACCCTTTAAGTCCGAAAATGACTTAGAAAGAATAATGAAATTACTAGATGCATAAATTTATTTTTCCATTACTAATTTTTATTTCCACTTATGTATTTGGACATAACAAATTCGAAACTAATAATACCGTTCAAACAACGAAGAGCATAGCTTTTGAGGACACTTCAAAAGCTAAAGAAAAATACACTTTAAATCCTTTAACCTCATCTTTATTAAGCGCATTTGTCCCAGGAGCGGGACAAATTTACAATCGTAAATACTGGAAGGCTCCAATTGTATGGGGCGGTGCAATAGCACTTTATTATGGTTATGATGCTTTTAAAAGAAAGCATTCATTTTATCATCAAATATTAATTTACAAAGATCGATACACTTCTGAGGAATACATTATACCATTTGCTGAAAAGTACGGAAGCGAATTCACCAATTTATCAGCAGAAGATATCTCAAAGCTTTCCAAAGGTAATGTCCAATTGTTAAATGATGCTGCAAAAAAAAGAAAACAACAAGTGATTATTGGTGCATCGGTTTTTTATTTATTTCAGATTATTGATGCTACAGTTGATGCACATTTTGATCAGTTCGATGTTTCGGAAGACCTGTCACTAAAAATATCCCCTGCTAGTTTTCTCAATGCACCATTTGCCCAAGGCGTTCGATTAAGCTTTAGTTTTTAAATAACCCTTTAAAACTCTTTTCGAATCCTAAACTCTTTTGGATAGTAATTGTTCAAACGCCCACCAATCTTCTTTACCCAACCAAGCGGTTGATTTTGAAATGTAACTAAACCCCAGGACTTGATATCCGGAACTTCGGAAAGTACCTTTTTTTGCAAAAAGCGAATCGCATCATCATGCGAAACTTCAACCAATTCAAACGCATCTTTTTTAAGTTCATGTGCAAACGCCAGCTCATGTGAATACTTAATTTTCCCTTTAATATTTTGACCTATTTTACAACCTGTTTTGATGGGATTTAAATCCCAGATAATCGATTTCAATATAGACTCAAATTCCTCAGGGAAGTTATGAATAGTTTCATTTATTATGTAATTTTTATTTTGATTATTCAAAAATTCACTACTACTTCCCTCCCATGTATCCAATCTTAATTTTCGAATTCTTTTGGGAACTTTAAGTTTTTCTCTACCTCCGTAAACCAACATGGCTGAGATAAAAAACCCTTCTCCTTTAGTTACTCCTGGTAAAAACTGAAACCCTTTAAGTTTACCCTCATTCAACTCAACAATTCCTTCTCCTGGAGAATATTCAAATTCGAAATTCTCAACTTCATAATTCTCTTGAAGCCATTTTAAATTATCTCTATTTTCTTTATCATTAAAAGTACAGGTACTGTAAATTAAAACTCCTCCATTGGTAATTGATGGTATTATATCGGCTAAAATTCGTTTTTGACGCGTACAGCATAAATTGACATTTCGTTCACTCCACTCATTAATAGCTTTTTTGTCCTTTCTAAACATACCCTCTCCCGAACAAGGTGCATCGACAACAACAACATCGAAAAACCCTAAAAACTGTTCAAAATCAGAAGGATCATTATTGGTGACGATAACATTACTACTCCCCCATTTATCCATGTTTTCTTTTAAAATCCATGAACGGGATTTAATAACCTCATTGGCTAAAAGCAATGCATCTTTTGGTAAAAATGAATTAATTAAAGTAGACTTTCCCCCGGGAGCAGCACAAAGATCCAAAACAATTTTTTGAGACAAATCAATAGAATTCAAAATTTTCCCAAGGAACATACTGCTTGCCTCTTGAGAATAATAAGTTCCTGCATGAAACAAAGGATCAGAAACAAATTCTGGTCTATCATTTAAATATTTCCCATTAATTGACCACGGAATCTTTTCTGCCCCTTGAAAAACAGCAGAAGGTTTAAATGGGTTTATACGAATTGAAATTACTGGTTTTTGAAGCAAGCCAAACAATAACTTCTCATTTAAAACATTTGAAAAAGGAAGAGAATCTTTAAATTTTTCAGGTAAACTCAATTTCTAATAGCTTTAATCCTCTTATGAATTGGAGGGTGAGAATAATTAAAAAACACATAAGCTGGATGAGGGTTCAGATTCGAAAGATTATCAACGGATAACTTTTTCAATGCATCAATAAGCTTTTCACCGTCATAAGTATCTCTGGCATATGCATCCGCCTGATATTCCATTTTTCGTGAAATGATATTTTGAAACATACCTATCAATAAAGTTACTGGTGAAAACAATATAAAAAATGCAACTAACCCCGTATAAAATGTTGAAACATCAACACCGAGCCCTGATGATAATTCAGGTTGATTAATTGACCAACCCAAAAGAAACATGATTCCAAACATTTGAACCATTCCGAAAAGTAAGTTAAAAAGCGTATGCTTCTTCTTGTAATGTCCTATTTCATGAGCTAATACTGCTATAATCTCATCATTTGACTGCCCTTCAATTAACGTATCATAAAGGACAATTGTTTTTTTTGGCCCCATTCCACTAAAAAAGGCATTCGCTTTTTTACTTCTTTTACTACCATCCATCTGAAACAAATTGGAGAGTTTGTATCCTACTTTTTTACAATATTGATAAATGGAGGACTTTAAATCTTCATCTTTTATTTCCGTAAGCTTATTAAAAACAGGCAACAACAAAGAAGTGTAAAATGTGTTTATAAAAATCATGATAACCACGATAACAAGCCAAAAAAGCAACCAAAAATCACTTCCCATCTTTTCAATTAAATAGCCAAGTAGAAAAAGTAAGCCACCTCCGATAATTGCGCCTATTAATAACCCTTTAATTGTATCAATAATGAAAAGTTTTTTTGACGTTGTATTGAAGCCAAATTTCTCTTCAATTACAAAAGTTGAGTAATAACTAAAGGGGATTGAAATAATTTGATTGGCACCAATTATAATTCCCATAAAAAATAAAGCTTGAACTGATTCACTTTCAGAAAACGAAATCGCCCAATTGTTGACCAGATTAAAACCACCTTCAGTAATCATAAGAATAATTAAAGTAGTTGACAAAACCTTATTTGTAGCACCAAATTGAAAATTTTCCTTTGAATACTCCACCGCTCTTTTAACTTGAGCAATCGTATAAATTCCTCTAACCTCTTCAGGCCATGGATTGAGCATGTTTTTTTGATTCAAAATTCCCAAAACCAGTTGGAGAATCAAATTTCCTATCAAAACTGAAATTACTAAAGCTACCATTATTAAAATTTTCGTCTAAGTTAAAACGGAGGTTCCATGAATAAGAATTCAAATCAAGCTATTTTTTAACAAAAAGAAAAATTAATGTCAAAAGATACTTAATTCTAAATAAAGCTTAAAAATCAATCGATTAAGATTAGCATTGAATATTAATGTAAAACACACTTTAAGATTTTATATACCTTTGCATTTTAATTAACCCCCCATAACTAAACAGAATTTTTGATTAAATCATTTTTAAAAATATTTTTTCTTATAAGCTCATTGTCTGTTTTTTCTCAGGTTGAATTAGATGCTGATTTTGACGTAATCGAAAGCACCGGTTGCGCACCTTTCGTTGTTAACTTTATTGATATCTCCTCGGGAGGAGACTCATGGAATTGGGATTTTGGAAATGGAGTCAGCAGCAACAAACAAAATCCAACATATGTATATTCACTACCAGGCATTTACACAGTTTCGCTCACGGTAAGTGATAGTTCAGGTAGTGATACCGAAATAAAATCAAGTTTAATTAGAGTAAACCCTTCACCAATAGTAGATTTTACCGTAAACGACCAAACGGGATGTTCTCCACACAGAGGGAAATTTACAGATTTATCCATTCCAACTTCAGCAACGATTACCGATTGGTTTTGGGCATTTGGAAATGGTCAAACATCAGGTAATCAAAATCCCGAAGTATCCTTCACGGAAATAAAAGATTATACTGTATTTCTGAAAATAACTGATGGAAATGGTTGTACATCTTCAATATCAAAACCCGATTATATTAAGCTCGATGGTCCTGAAGCAATTTTTCTTTATGATTCCGTTGTATGCGGACTTCCTGCCAATGTTACCTTTTTGAACCAATCAACAGGAAATGATTTAGAGTATTTTTGGGATTTTGGAGATGGAACAACTTCAACTGGGGATGTTCCAGGAACTCACGTTTACAATTCCTTTGACAGTACAGAGGTAAGATTAATTATTACTGAAAATAAAACAGGATGTTCCGATACCTCTACAAGTAGTTTGGTTGTTGGGAACTATGAAGCCAAATTTGACTGGGATATTATTTGTGAAAATAATGGCTTTACAATAAATGTCGAAAATACAACAAGTGTTTACAACTCCCTGGTTTGGGATTTCAATGGTGAATCATCGGCATTTACACCAGATGCTTCTCATTATTTCACAGGTAAAGGACCATATGAAATAATATTAAAAAGCACCATTGATGAGTCCTGTTGGGACACTACCACAATTAAATATAACCTTCCTAAATCGAAAATAAGCTATAGTGCTCCTTTTTGCAGTTACCCTTTTGAAGTTTCTTTTGACAACCAGAGTTTAGCGAAAGACTTTACATCCTATTGGGAATTTGGAGACTCAACTTTTAGCACTGAAAAAAATCCTGTCCATATCTACGATATTCCTCCTGAGTTTTTTTTAGCAAAACTAATTATTGAGGATAGTTTTGGCTGCTCCGATTCGACATATAAATATGTAAATGTTCCATTTCCAATTGCAAGATTTTATGAAATTAATTCAACGTACACAGGTTGCCCACCACTGGACCTGACCTTCAAGGACACAAGTTATACCCTAAGCTCAAACATTTCATCCGTACAGTGGGATTTTGGTGACCCTTCATCAGGAATCAACAATTTCAGCTCTGACACAATGCCCAGCCATATATACGATAAACCTGGAAACTATGATATTAAATACATAATTTTCACTAATGACGGATGCTCTGATACATCTATATATGAAGCTATTATAAAAGTAGGAGAAAAACCCATTACAGCTTCATTTGATCAGCTTGCCAACGATTCAGTATGCTACGGTGAAAGTATACAGTTTATTGAATCTGCAACTTATTCAAAGAACTGGATTGAAAGTAATTATTTCTGTTGGGCATTTGAAGAAAACGAAGATAGTTTACTGCTGAATTCTGAATCACCTCCTGTTAATTGTCCAAACAGAACGGAATATTCAAATAATAGTGCATATGTAAACTATTCCGAACCCGTTCATTTGTATTCTAAATTTAATCATGATGCCGATACTAATCTACAAGCCATTTCAACAGGAGAAATACTGCCAAATGCAGGTGATTTGTTTACCCATTTAATTATTGGCTATAATAACTGTTTTACCGAGGTAATTCGTAAAACTTTTGTTGACACAACTATTGCCGTAAATGGTTATGTACGAAATGACTCATTAGAATTATTTTCTGATTCAACAATTCAAATAGGACTGTATCAGGCATCTTTAAATTATGACTCTATTGCTTACAGCTATGTTTATTCTTCATCTCTAACGGATACTCTAATACATATTCATAAAACAGACACTACGTACCATAATTTTGAAGAGGGCAATACATATAAAATCCGAACAAAAATCATTAATTCAACATCAGGATGTACTAATGAAATTACGGATATTTTCCCCGTAGATTCTTCTCGCCTTAATTTTAATCTCGTCAATGAGAAATGTTTGAACCAAAACCCTGTTCTTTTTGCTGATAATTCATTTTCTAAATTTGGAAATTTAAAAAGTCGAAAATGGCTGGTTAATGACAATATTGTTGCTACTATAAAAAATATTAACCCTGTTGATTCCTTCTATTACTCATTTCCAGACACAGGAATATATAAAGTAACACTTGAATTAAAGTATGCAGTTCAGTATAAAAAATATGGTCAGTGGAAAACGGGGTACTACACAAAAAACAAATCGAAAGAAATAAGAATTGAAGGTGTAAAAGCAATGGGGTATTCTGATACGCTGCAAATATGCAGTGGTGAGGGGATACAATTTACAGATTCCTCAAAATCTACTACTAAAATTAAAGAATACAAATGGTTATTTGGCGACGACACCGTGAGCAGTAGTTCTAAAAACCCATATTATGAATACACTGCAGCCGGTAGCTTTACCCCTTCTTTATTGGTTACAGACACATTTGGGTGCTCCGACTCAGTTCCACTTTCCGAAATTAAAGTTTTCAAACCTAAAGTTCAGTTTAAAGTATCAGATTCATTGATTTGTATAGGTGAAAGGGTTTCTATTGAAAATTACTCTGAGGGAAATTCATTATCATTCATCTGGACAATAGATTCATTAATTAAGTTTACGTCAACAATCAATGATCAACAATTCAATACTCCAGGATTTTTCGATGTTAAACTCTACGCTATAGATACATTCCATTGCGCTGATTCACTTATTAAAACAGGTAGAATTGAAGTTTCAGATATTCCGGACCCTCAATTTACGGCAGATATACTACATAAGGATTGTCCTCCCCTGTCAACATTTTTTTCAGATACCACGAATGAAACAATAATAAAATGGTTGTGGGATTTCGGAGATGGAAACACACGAACAGATAAAAACCCAGCACACATTTTCACAACTCCCGGAAATTACGACATTAGTTTAACCGTCACAAATTATGCCAACTGCACAGATACTATAACTAAAAGCCAATATGTTAAGATAGGAGGTCCTTCCGGAGAAGTCAGCTTAAGTTCAGACACACTATGTATTCCCGAAGCTGTTGCATTTAACCTTTCTCTTAGCAACACAAAATATTATATCATGAATTATGGAGACGAAAATACGATTAGCTATGATTATCAGGGTAATTCAGACACAATAGTTCACATTTATGATCAAGGAGGTGTTTATCAACCAGCTCTGGAATTAATAGATTCCTTAGGATGTATACATAAATTACAAGAACTTCCAAAAATATACGGAGATAGTATGTACACTGATTTTCAAACAAATTCGCTTATAATGTGTGATTTAAAAAACATCAGCTTTCAAAATAACTCAAAATCAACTTTTGAATCCATCTGCAAGTGGTCATTCGGAAACGGGGATTCATCATCAGAGAAATCTCCCATATACAGTTACACAACAGATAGTACATATGAGGTGTCTCTGAACCAAACCAGCCAACTCGGATGTATGGATTCTGTAAAAAAAACGATTAAAGTCGTTAAAGCACCTTATCCATCACTATCAATTCAGAATGAAAATTATTGTATCCCATCGAAAACTTCTTTAAAACTAACATTGGAAAATGACGCATTCAACTATGATAGTATTTACTTTACTATCGATGAATCGAACATTCTTACAGGTGATTCTATCGTAAATACATTTTGGGAAAAAGGCGAAAAAACCATAGAATATACAATAGAATACGCAGAAAAAAATTGCATCCTGGACAGTATTTTCACCCTTTCATTTTATGAATGGCCATTGGCTGATTTTGAATATTCTCCAGGAAACAGTTCTCTGGAGCAACCCGTCATCTATTTTAAGGACAATTCTAAAAACACAACCAAGTGGAATTGGGATTTTGATGATTTGGAATCGAGTTCAATTCAAAATCCCGCACACAGCTATGATATAGCTGATGAATACAATATAAGATTAATTGCGACAAATGATGGTGGCTGTTCCGACACCATTGCGAAAACAATAACCGTATCACCTTATGACTTTATAAAACTACCAAGTGCATTCTCACCCAATGGTGATGGAAAAAACGAAACATTTAGTATTCTTAGTGCCGGAGATATTGAACTCATTGAATTTAAAATTTTTAATCGATGGGGTAATTTAGTATTTAAAACCAATGATATTGAGGAGGCCTGGAATGGCAAGAGAAGAGGTGAAGATCAAAATGCTGGAACCTATATATATTATGTAAAATGGGTAAAAAACTCAGGCGAAACCACTGAAATAAAGGGGAATTTCACTCTTTTAAGATGAGTAAAATAAAGATTTCAATACTATTTTTTTTCGTCAGCTTATATTCTTTGGCTCAAGACATTCATTTCTCCCAGTATAATGACCTTCCGTTGGCATTGAATCCTTCGTTGGCAGGAAACATGGATGGAACAATGAGGACAGGAACTTTATATAGAAATCAATGGAACAGTGTGAGTGTTCCTTTCGAAAGTATCGCTTTATATACAGATTTTAAATCTTCACCAGAATTTTTAAGAGATCAAAATATTGGATTGGGAATTCAAATTTTAAATGACCAGTCCGGTAATGGTGGTCTTAATGAGAATGTATTTAATTTTTGTGGAAGTTATCATTATTTTTTAACCCAAAAAGAAAACCAGCTTTTTACGGCAGGACTCTCACTGGGCGGATTTCAAAAAAGTATAGATATTAATAAACTAAACTTTGAAAATCAATTTCAATTCGAAACCGCCAATTTTGGTTCAATTTCGAGTAATGAAATTCTTGAAAATAATTTTCTAATTAATTTTGACTTAGGCCTAGGGGCATCCTGGACATATTACAGCGAAAACGGTCATCAGGCATTAGTTGGTTTTAGTATCTCCCATCTCAACAGATCGAATTCCAGTTTTTACGGAAATAAAGCACCCACCTCCAGAAAATATACCTTTCATAGTTCCGGGATATACCCAATAAACAAA
>TARA_B100000674_G_scaffold456812_1_pt1 | contig 13717 bp, 11 predicted proteins | sample TARA_B100000674 | Tara Oceans TARA_B100000674 (sample SAMEA2622759) | marine metagenome | biome: marine biome (ENVO:00000447); feature: surface water layer (ENVO:00002042); material: "saline water (ENVO:00002010), including plankton (ENVO:xxxxxxxx)" | depth 5 m
TCGAAGCCGGAGACGGTGACGAAGCGTTGAAAATCATGGCTGAAACCCATGTCGATCTTGTCTTGCTCGACTGGATGCTGCCGGTGATGTCGGGCATCGAAGTCTGCCGTCAGATCCGTCGCAAGCCTGAAAGCCGCGATTTGCCGGTGATCATGGTCACTGCACGCGGCGAAGAAGGCGACCGTATCCGTGGTCTTGATACCGGTGCTGATGACTATGTCACCAAGCCGTTTGCCATTGGCGAGCTGCTGGCGCGTATCCGTGCGCTTCTCCGCCGATCCGGTCCGGCGCAACCACAAGGGCAGTTGATCTATTCCGATATCGAAATGGATCTCGCCGCTCACCGTGTCAGCCGCAATGGCAAGGCCATCCATCTTGGCCCGACGGAATTCCGTCTGCTGCGCTATTTCCTTGAGCATCCGGGGCGTGTTTTCTCGCGCGAACAGTTGCTTAACGCAGTCTGGGGCCCGAACATCTATGTCGAAACCCGCACCGTTGACGTCCATATCCGTCGCCTGCGCAAGGCACTCAATGACGTCAAAGGGACCCGCGATATCATCCGCACTGTCCGTGCGGCAGGTTATGCGCTCGACTCAGAAACCGCTGCCTAAGCCGGTTTCGATAGACAATCTCATGAAAAACCCCCGCGGCAGCGTGCCTCGGGGGTTTTTTGTTTTAAGGCCGTAACGGCTTTAGGATTTTTTCTCTGCCGGCTTATCCGAATTCTCTGAAGGCCCCTGTTTGCGCTGCATACGCGGCGCCAGCTCGTTCATCAGAAGCATATCCGCCCGGCGGAATTTGGCGATTTCGGCATCGATATCTTCCTGCGGCACATCACAGGCTGCCAGAACGTGATCAGACAACCGCAGCCCGGTTTCAAGCACTTCCGGGATGGCGGCATCCGCGCCATGGCGGGATAGCGGCCCGATATGGGTGATGTCCTGCGCACGGGCAAAGATCTTCAGATGCGGATAATGTTGCCTTAAAAGCGCAACCGTCTTCTCGGTCGCATGCGGGTTCCCCATGGCGACAACCGCAATTCTTGCTTCATCGGTGTGCGCGGCCCGGAAAGTTTCCGGTCGTGACCCGTCTGCAAAGTAAACCGGCAGGCCTTCTGCGCGACCGCGCGAGACTTGCTGCGCGTCACTATCAAGCACCAGAAACGGAATATTCCGGGTCTTGAGCAACCTTGCCAGAACCCTGCCAACGCGGCCGCTGCCGATCACCAGAACATGCTGGTGGATGCCCTCGGATTCCTCGGCAATCTTGCCAAGCTGATCTTCTTCCTTGGGATGAAGCTTTTCTTCAATTTTGTGACCAAGACTGATCAGGGTCGGGGTCAGCGCCATCGAAATCGCCACCACCGGGATCAGCATCGCTGCAACATCAAGCGGCACGGCACCGTTCTGTGCGGCCAGGGCAAACATCACAAAGGCAAATTCACCGCCAGCGGCCAGGCTCATGCCGACCCGGATGGCAAGACCGGTCTCAAACCGCATGGCGCGCGCCAGCCCGAACAGAACCGCTGTCTTGATCGCCAGCAACAAGACCAGCCACATGACGATGCTGCCGAACTCGTTATAAACAACGTCCGCATCGACCGACATGCCCACCGACATAAAGAACAGCGACAGGAAAACACCGCGGAACGGGGAAATGTCGGCTTCGATCTGATGGCGGAATTCGGTTTCGGCCAGCATCACACCGGCAATGAAGGCCCCCAGTGCCATCGAAAGCCCGGAAACCTCGGTAAGGGTGCTCGCGGCCAGCACCACGAACAATGTGCCAATGGCAAACAGTTCCGGGTTTTTAAGCGACGCGATATAGCGAAACAGCCGCGGCAGCACATAGCGCCCGACAAGCAATAACAACGCGACCGATCCAAAACCAAGCAGGATGCTCATCCACGGGCTGGTTTCGGTTCCGGCGTCACCCGCCGCCTGCACCATAATCAGGAACGGGCCAACCGCCACGTCCTGCAACAACAGGATGGCAAGGGCCGCACGGCCAAACCGGGTATTAAGCTGCCGGTCATCGGAAAGCTGTTTCAGGATAATCGCGGTCGATGAAAGCGCAAGCGCACCGGCAATGACAAGGGCCGTCGGCAGGGCAAATTCCATCGCCACCAGAAGCCCCAAAAGGGCCGCCATCGACACCAGAATTTGTAAAAGTCCCAAACCGGCAAACCGCCCGCCAATAACCCGCAGACGATCACGCGAAAGCTCCAACCCGATCATGAACAGCAGGAAAACAACGCCAAGCTCGGCCACGGTCGAGATGTCTTCACGCTCGGCAATCAGGCCAAAGCCGAAAGGACCGATAAAGAACCCGCCAATCAGAAAGCCGATGATCGAATTTGCACGCAGCTTGTGCGCAATCGGCACCGCAATGATTGCGGCAGTCAGAATAAGAAACAGCTCGAACAGAACGCTGTGATGCATGGCGAAAATCGATCCGGAAGGCGGTAAATGTCTGAAAATAACGAGATTACAAGGATAACGAAAATAACCCTGCCAGTCGTGGGTAAATTTGACGCATTTGCAAAATTCACAGCTCTGTCTTCACGCGTCATTCTGCCGTGCTTCGTCGTATGGCACGCGATGGGTGCGCAGAATGTCACATCCTGATGGCTTGCCATTCGCGCTGCCAAATGCCATCTTCCGCGGGCCTGACAAAAGGCCGGTTTAATCGCTTTTGAAACGAGCAGATATTTTGGAACAGCTTATCCCCTATATTCAGATCATCGCAGGTCTTGTTCTCCTGACGGCAGGTGGTGAATTCATTGTAAGGGGGGCTGTTGGTCTTGCACTTCTGCTTGGCGTTTCCAAGGTCATCGTCGGTCTGACGATTGTCGCGGCTGGTACGTCCGCCCCGGAATTTGTCGTCTCGCTGAACGCATCGCTCAAAGGCACGGCCGACATTGCCATGGGCAACGTGGTTGGCTCCAACATTGCCAATATCCTGTTGATCCTCGGTGCAGTCGCGCTTCTGAAACCGGTCGCTGCATCGCGCGTGACCGTGGTGCGTGATGGCGGCACCATGTTGCTGGGCACTTTACTGTTTATCGGTTTTTGCATGTTCGGTGTGATCGAACGCTGGTCCGGGGCGATCATGCTCTGTGTCTTGGCGGCGATCTGGTACTTTACCTATAAGCATGACAAGAACTCGCCAAGTGACGCCAGCCACCTTCACGAAGAAGAAGTCGATGAAGTCGGTGAAAAGCCCAAAGGCTGGACCAAGCCGATCATCGCAACCGTGATCGGGATTGTCGCCCTGATGTTTGGCGCGGAATGGCTGGTCGAAGGCGGCGTCTCGGTCGCCCGTCAGTTCGGCGTCTCCGAAGCCGTCATCGGCCTGACCCTTGTGGCGTTTGGCACGTCGCTTCCGGAGCTGGCCGCATCGGTTGTTGCCGCCTTCCGTGGCCATTCCGACGTTGCACTTGGTAACGTGTTTGGTTCGAACCTTCTGAACCTGCTTGTGATCATTGGCGGTGTTTCGCTGATCGCACCGATCCCGGTCCCCGATCAGATCATGAATTCCGATATCTGGATCATGCTGGCGGTGACGGTTGGTTTGCTGGGCGTTGCCTATGCCCTGCGCAAGATTTCGCGCATCACCGGCGTGGCATTCGTGATTGCCTATCTGGTCTATGTCTTCCAACTTGTCGTAGCATAGACAGTTCAATCAGTCCCCGACCGGTAATGAATAGGTCGGGACGCTTTGATAAGGATCGCGGCAGCAATGACAGGTCAGTCTCCAAAGTCGGTTTTGATCACCGGTGCTGCAAAGCGCATCGGTCGGGCGGTCACCCTTGATCTTGCCAGCAACGGCTATGACATCGCCCTTCATTGCAACAATTCGCGTAGCGATGCCGAAATCCTTGCCGCCGAGGTCCGCGACCTTGGCCGGCGCGCCTGCGTCGTGTCCGCCGATCTCGCAAACGAGGACGACACACATCGTCTGCTGGCCGATGCCAAGGAACAGCTGGGGCCGGTCGGGATTCTGATTAATAACGCCTCGACCTTTGAATATGATGATGTGAAAACTGCGACCCGCGAAAGCTGGGATCTGCATATGGAAACCAATCTGCGCGCACCCTTTGTCCTGTCGCAGGAATTTGCCAAACACCTGCCGGACGACTGCAAGGGCGCGATCATTAACCTGATTGATCAGCGCGTTTGGAATCTCACCCCGCATTTCATGACCTATACATTGTCAAAGGCGGGGCTTTGGACCCTGACGCAGACCCTGGCACTGGCTTTGGCGCCCAAAATTCGGGTCAATGCCATCGGACCGGGCCCCGCACTGCCTAGTAGCCGACAAACACAGGAAGTTTTCGACGCACAATGCGCTAAAACACCCCTGAAAATAGGGACAAACCCGCAAGAGATTTGCGACGCGGTTCGATTTTTCCTTGCCGCACCGGCCATCACCGGGCAAATGTTAGCCCTTGACGGCGGGCAGCACCTCGATTGGGCGCCCAGTGGCGAAGATGATGCGCCCAACGAATGATGCCTGGCGGTGATCGGAAAAATCACTGCCAAACATCGGGCCGGACATGCATGGTGACGTTAATCGGCTCATGCAAGAAAGCAGCACAGGGAAGACCGGAATATGACCGCAGGCCTTAAAAAGGACGCCAAAATTACCGCACTGCCATTTGCCGATCTGGCTGGCAGTCTGCGCCGTGTCTTCGTGCGTGACATGATCATTCACACCTCTATCGGTGTTTACGAACACGAAAAAGAAGCCCCGCAGCGTGTACGGATCAATCTTGATCTCGAAGTGCTCGAAGGCGACGGTGTCCAGAATGACGACATCACCACCGTGCTCAGCTACGAGGATCTGGTTGTCGGCACCCGTCGCATCTGCCAGGACGGTCACACCAACCTTGTGGAAACCCTTGGGGAAAAACTCGCCGATATGTGTCTTGCCGATCCGCGCGTTCGCAAGGTGATCGTCAGAGTTGAAAAGCTCGACGTTTTTGAAGATGTCACGGCGGTCGGTGTTGAAATCGAACGCCACAATATCGCGCGCTGATCACCGTTAACGATCCCGAAAAAATTTACTTTTTCAGACCGGCAATCCAAGGGACTCTATGATTCCTCTGGGCCGAATCGCAATTGCGCTTATTCACAAGCATCTGGCGAATGTGAATCAAAGGAAAATATTCGATTTTTACGACTGTATTACCGAATGATTTCAGGTTGACAGTATTTTTATTGAAGTATTTCAATGACTTAACTGTTTTGCTCAATAAATGGGCACTTCACAGAACGTTAAGACTCTCAAGGGGTGCAGGAAGTCACCCCCCTATTACCCACATAGTTATCCACAGACTTGGTGGACATCTTTTTTGGCATGGCGATTCCCCCGGATGCAGTTGCGGTGTTAATCTTTTCCGCTATGTTCCAATGCGTGTTTGCCAGTGACGACCGTCACAACTTTGAATGTATTTTAGAGTCTGCTGCAGCTTGATTGAACAGCAACAGATTTGCCTGATCGCGGAGTGCCTTGATGAAGCCACCAGTTTCCCCCGAAAACCCGACCGGGGATGATGCCCCGAAACGGGAAATCGGTTTGTCTCTGGAAGCAGAGCCAACCGAGGGCGGGGCAGCACGGGGTGTCGAGGCGATCAAAAATGCGCTGAAAACCATGCCGGGATCGCCCGGTGTCTATCGCATGATCGATGACAAGGATCGTGTGCTTTATGTCGGCAAGGCCAAAAGCCTCAAGAAACGCGTGGTGTCCTATACCCGCATCATGCAATTGCCGATCCGAATTGCCCGCATGGTGGCCCAGACGGTGCGGATGGAAATCATCACCACCCATACCGAGGCCGAAGCCCTTCTTCTTGAATCCAACCTGATCAAGAAGCTTAAACCGCGCTACAACATCCTGCTGCGCGATGACAAAAGCTTCCCCTATATTCTGATCACCGAGGATCACGACTATCCGCGCATCGTCAAACATCGTGGTGCACGCGCCAAGGATGGTAGTTGCTTTGGCCCGTTTGCCTCGGCCTGGGCGGTCAATAACACGATCAACCATCTGCAACGCGCCTTTTTGCTGCGCTCCTGCACCGATGGGGTGTTTTCCAACCGCTCGCGCCCGTGTTTGCTCTATCAAATCAAACGCTGTGCCGCCCCTTGTGTCGATCGGATTTCCAAGCCGGAATATGACGAGCTTGTTGATATCTGCCGTGACTTCCTGACCGGGCGCAGCCAGAAAATCCTCAAGCAGCTTGAAGCTGACATGATGGACGCATCGGAAAAGATGGAGTTCGAACAGGCCGCGATGTATCGCGACCGCATCCGCGCGCTCAGCCAGATCCGATCCCATCAGGACATCAATCTCGAAGGTGTCGAAGAGGCCGATGTTATTGCGCTCCATCAGGAAGGCGGGCAAAGCTGCGTGCAGGTCTTCTTCTTCCGCTCGGGCTCGAACTATGGCAACCGGTCCTACTTCCCGCGCCATGAACAGTCCGCCGAAATCCCGGAAATCCTTTCGGCCTTTGTCGGGCAATTCTATGCCGACAAACCAGCCCCCAAGCAGATCTTCCTGTCGCACGAAATCGAAGGTCACGAACTGGTTGAAACCGCGCTTGGCGTTAATAACGACCGTAAGATCGAATTGCTGGTCCCCAAGCGCGGCGGCAAGCGCAAGCTGGTCGAACATGCCCTGACCAATGCCAAGGATGCGCTGGGACGCCGTCTGGCCGAAAGTGCGACACAGCGCAAGTTGCTCGAAGACTTGGCCGACAAGCTTGATCTCGAAAGCACGCCCGAACGGATCGAGGTTTACGATAACTCCCACACCCAGGGCACCAACATGGTTGGTGGCATGATTGTCGCCGGGCCCGAAGGCTTCATGAAAAACGCCTATCGCAAATTCAACATCAAGGGCGATATCGCACCGGGTGATGACTTTGCCATGATGCGCGAAGTCCTGACCCGCCGTTTTGCCCGCGCGCAAAAAGAAGACCCGGACCGCGAAAACGGCACCTGGCCGGACCTGTGTCTGATTGACGGCGGTTTGGGGCAGCTCGGCGTTGCGCGCTCGGTTCTCGAAGATCTCGGGATCGAGGACGTCATGCTGGTCGGTGTCGCCAAGGGTGTGGATCGAAATGCCGGCAAGGAAGTTCTGCACATCCCCGGCAAGGCGCCCGTGCGCCTCGATATGAAGGACCCGGTGCTTTATTTCATTCAGCGCCTGCGCGACGAAGCCCACCGATGGGCGATTGGTACCCATCGGGCCAAACGCGCCAAGCAGATCGGCAAAAGTGTTCTGGATTCGGTGCCGGGCGTTGGCGGTGCGCGCAAAAAGGCACTTTTGCATCATTTCGGCTCCGCCCGCGGGGTGGCCGATGCAGGGCTTGCTGACTTGGAAGCCGTCGATGGCATCAGTGCCGCGCTCGCTCGAAAGATTTATGATCATTTCCACGAAGACAAATAGAAATATTGGCCACGCCGCTTTGGGCTGTGTCAGCGGCGCTATCTGCACGCGCAAAGATGGTGTCCTTCCGTCCCAATTGTCCGATTAACACAGGTGATATACGTCACACGTGGACGATCAGGACAGAAATCGGGACGTTCGCGCATGTTGAAGCCAGCGGTTTGTACTTACTTACAATAACTGCACTCAGGTTTAGGTGCATCTACCCCCAACGCCCAGATTGTCTTGATCTGCTCAGTCAGATGCACGTCGTCTTTTGTGTCAGTTATCTTGGATTTGTCAGATGGATCCTCTTTCCGATGTATTGTCGCTGTTGCGGCCCAAGAGCTACGTATCCTCGGGTTTTAGCGCCGGGGGCGAGTGGGCTATTGAATTCAACAAACAACATGACCGGATCAAATGTTACTCGGTGGTATCGGGAACTGCGTGGCTCGCGGTTAAGGATGGGCCGCCGCCAACCTGTTTGAAAGAAGGCGATTGCTTTGTGTTGCCAAGAGGAAAACCGTTTATTCTCGCAAGCGACTTGTCGGTGCCGACTGTTGATTCCAGTACTCTGTTCCCGCCACCGCAGCCGGGTGGGACTGTAGCCTGCAACGGCGGTGGAGACTTCTTCCTCGTCGGTAGCCGTTTCGCCGTTCACGGGAAAACAGCACCATCCCTACTGAGGATGCTGCCCGAGATCGTCCACATTCGTAAGGATTCTGAACGGGCTGCACTTCATTGGTCAATACAGCGCATGATTACGGAACTGAACGAGCGGAAACCGGGCAGTGACCTTATCGCGCAACATCTGGCACACATGATTCTGGTGCAAGCGCTGCGGATTGAGTTAACCGAGAACAGTAACCATGACCTTGGCTGGTTTTCTGCACTTGCCGACCCCGGGCTGGGGCTGGCAATTCAGGCCATCCACTCAGATCCTGCCAGAAAATGGTCTCTGCAGGAGCTTTCGGCGTGCGCAGGGATGTCGCGATCAATATTTGCTCAGCGATTCAAAGAAAGAGTTGGTGAAACGCCGATCGAATACTTAACCCGATGGCGGATGTTATTGGCGGTGGATCGCCTTGAAAACTCGACCGACCCGGTGTCGTCCATTGCGCTGGCTGTGGGATATGAAGCAGAAAGCGCATTCAGCACAGCATTCAAGCGGGTAATGGGTACCTCGCCACGGCAATACAGTTTTAACCGGCAGGGTTCCGCTTTCTAGGTTGCCTTCAGGAAATTCCCGATCCGTCCGATATCTGGCAAAGGTGCCGCCAACAGACCACAGGACTTTCGCTGTTGGCGGGTTTGCCTATCGCTAGGAATGACAAACCTGAATCTGAAGGGCGTCGTTGGAACGCCGAACGCGTGGGCTAACTGTTGCTTGGCGAGCGTTTCCAACGAGCACCCTTCAAATTCAATCGGCAGACAAGCTCCTACCCGTTTAGGGCTTCAAGTACCCTTTCAGGCAAGAATGGATAGTGCCGAAGACGTGCACCATCCGTCAAACGGGCAAAGGCGTTTGCAATCGCAGGGCCAATGGGCGGAAGCCCGACTTCACCCATACCGGATGGTTTTTGTGTCGGATCGCCAAGGATGGAAACCTCAACCTCGGGAATTTCTGACATGCGTATGACGCGATAGGTGTCAAAGTTTCCTTCTTGGACTTCTCCATTTACCACGTTGATTTGCTCATATAGGGCATGACTGATGCCATGAGTGATTGCGCCTGTCATCTGCGCTTCAATATTCTGAGGTTGAATGGCAACGCCCGGATCGACGGAGGTCCAAACCTTGTGAACGCGGATTTGGCCATTTTCGCGATTAACCGATACTTCCGCGACTGCTGCGCAGTGAGCACCGAAGCTGTCTGAATAGGCCAGTCCAAGGGCGCGACCTTCACGCGGACGTGACCAGTCTGACATTTTTACTGTGTTTTCAATAACCTTACGTGCCCTTGGCTCCCCGGCAAGAAGCTCCAGACGCTGTTGGGCAGGGTCAATGTTACGGGTCGCTGCAATTTCATCAATCACACATTCGACGGCAAATTTGGTATATCCACAGCCAACCGCGCGCCAATACCCGATATCAAGACCATTATCCTGTCGAAGATACTCAACTTCGTGGGTGGGCATATCGTAATTGAAGTCTGCGCCCTCGGTGACAACGTCGTCCAGCCCACCTGCATCTTCGAATACTGGCGGCAATGTGCGTGCAAAAATGGAGTCCGCTGCAACACGGTGCTGCCATCCGCTGATGGCGCCAGACGACGTAAGTCCAACCCTGACATGTTGCGCAACCAAAGGACGATACTTGCCGTGACGGACATCGTCCTCGCGGCTCCAGACAACTTTCACCGGGCGCCCTTTGACTTCTTTTGCAAGCGAGACGGCATCATCCACAAAGTCCCTCTCTGCGCGGCGACCAAACCCACCGCCCAGCATTGTTGTATGGACTTTTACCTTGTCGGTTGTTGTTCCGGCGGTTTGTGCCGCAAACCCTTGCGTGAAAGTTGGACCTTGCGTCGGCGCCCAAACCTCGACCTCGTCGTCTGAAACAAGGGCTGTCGCATTCATTGGTTCCATCGTGGCGTGGTAAACGTGATCACTAAGGTAATCTGCTTCAATAAGGATATCAGATGACGCAATCGCTTGTGCCGCCTCACCCTTTTTAACTGCGTTTACCCCCGTTTGGGAAAGGTCGCTTCCGGCTTTTCGGTATTCGTCGATAAGACTGGCGCTTGAGTAATTCCTGATCCGTGATCCGGTGGTCCACTCAATGGAAAGCATCTCCTTGGCGCGAATCGTTGCTTCAATCGTTTCACCTATTATGCCCACACCATAAGGCAGTCGTACGATTCTGGTGATACCCACAACGTTTTTGGCTTCGCTGTCGTCAATGGTCGCAGGCGTCTCGCCTTGGACAGGAGGACGGATTACAGCACCATAAAGCATATCAGGAAGTTGAACATCGATCCCGTATATCGCGCTGCCGTCTACTTTGGACGGAACATCAATGCGTGGAAGGTCTTGTTTGCCGATATAATGCCATTGTTCAGGCTGTTTCAGGTCGGTTTTGGAAATTTGCGGCAGCGGATCTGAGATTTTTCCAAGGCGTGAAATTTCACCATAGCTTATTCTGGTTTGTGTCGGGGTGTGGACAACCATGCCAGGTTCGGTATTAAGTTCCGTAACCGGTTTATCCAGAATTTCAGCCGCGCTGTGCAGCAGGATCATGCGGGTTTGCGCACCCACTAGGCGCAGAGGCTCATAATAGCCTCGTACTGTTTCACTCCCCCCGGTGAGCTGTATACCGTAAAATCCCGGGTTTCCATATTTCTCTGCATCCGAGGGCGATTGAACAACTTTGACCTTGCTCCACTCGGCATCCATTTCGTCTGCAATCAACAATGGCAGGGTCGTCATAACACCCTGACCCATTTCAGAGGCAGGGGATATGATCGTTACCGTGCCGTCATGATCAATAGTGACCCAGGCATTCGGGCGATAGTTGCCTGCGGTTTCGGTCGCAATTGTCGCAGCAAAAGCCTGCGAAGCCAGATTTCCATAGCTGACTGCGATACCAACTGTCCCGGCAGTAATAAGAAAACTGCGGCGCGAAATAGAACGCGTGTGAACATTTAATTCGTTTTTCATCGCTTAACTCTCCCGGGCGGCCCGTTGAATCGCTTTGATAATTCTGTCGTAGGTCGCACAGCGGCAAATATTGCCATCCATGTGATCGACGATTTCCTCACGTGATGGGGCGGGGTTGTTTTTGAGAAGGGCAGCCGCCTGCATGATCTGGCCGGACTGGCAATATCCGCATTGCGGGACTTGCTCCGCTATCCACGACTTCTGAAGGGGATGGCTGCCATCTTCTGAAAGCCCTTCGATGGTGGTGACTTCTTTGCCTGCGACATCTTCGAGCCATGTGACACACGCGCGTGTCGGTTCACCATCCACGTGAACAGTGCAGGCACCGCATTGTGCTAAGCCGCATCCGTATTTCGTGCCAGTGAGCTTCAAATGCTCGCGGATAGCCCAAAGCAAAGGGGTATCGGGTTCAGCCGTGATTTCGACGACACGTCCATTTATCGTAAATGAGGTCATGAAGGTTTCCTAACCGGGCCTACTGGTTGCTGAGATATGAGATGATTGCGGTACGTTGAGTCGGGCTTGAAATTTTGAGGCGCATACGCGAGCCCGGAACCATGTCCTGAGGGGCAGAAAGGAAGGTGTCGAGCGTGCCGGCGTCCCAGACAATACCTGAATCCTTCAGCGCGCCTGAGTATGTTGCCCCATTGATGCTTGCCGCTCTGCGGCCGATGATTTCAGAAAGATGAGGGCCAACCTTGTTTCGACCATTTTCCAGGCTGTGGCATGAGCCGCACCGGCTTTGAAAAATTTTCTCTCCATCGGGCTCATCTGCCCCGGCACAAAACGGAACGAACACAAAGACGCACACGAATGCCATTAGAATCCATGAAGCAACACGGCGATGGTCTAAATGAAAAAGTGAGCGCCGATTACACGAAGTGTAGTTTTTGGACAATAAAGTACAAATCACGACAATCCTCGCAGAAGTCATTCAACCGATTTTATTTATTCTCTTCGTTGGTTTGGTTATTTTATAAGAACTGAACTCGGGTGATATGCTGCAAAGTCTGCTTTATATTCGTGATCGTCCGTTATTTTTGCCGTATGGTCAGATGCTGTTTGGGGACGGGTTGCGATAAAGAGTGGCGTGAATCTCGGAAAGCATTGAAAGAGCAATGCTTTCTGGTAAGGACCCGCCTATGTCGAGACCTGCTGGGCTACTCAGCTTGAATTCGAATTTCTCTTCGGAAAGGCCGGAAATACTGAGAACATCCATAAATCGATGTCTCGGGCCAAGCATGGAGAGATGGCGAATAGGTGTACTGAACAGAGCTGCCAACGCGCTGGCGTCTATTGTCATGCTATGCGACATCAGAATCGCTGCATCAACGCGGAACTCGTGGACATAGTACGCAAGTGACTGATCTACCTTACGAAGAATGGCGCTCGCATGAGGAAAGTAATCACTTCGTGCATTGCTTGGGCGGGGGTCTGCGATTGTGATTTTCCAGCCAAGATTATGGGCAATGTTGCTTACCGGCAGGGCATCTTGTCCGCCACCGACGACAAGGATATGTGGTTCGGGTCTGATCGGGGTTACAAGCCATTCTCCGTCGGTATTGCTTTCGATGTATGCCTGATCGTGAAAGTCGACGAAAGAAGGCCGGAAATAGCCGATCTTCTCTCCAATTTTCAGATGGTGGTAACCACTTTCGCGTTTGACCAAAGCTGCGTAAATGTCTGAAAGCCCCAGATCATCACTGCCGTTGATGGGATGCAGGACAATATGGACAACGCCTCCACACCCGATGCCTAACTTGAATGACAGGTCATCCTCATCATTTCCGTCATACGCTAACGTGACGATTTTATTTGTGACAATCGCCTTTCGTGCGTTACGGACAATATCGGCTTCAATACAACCGCCGCTTAAAAGTCCGAACTGCTGACCTTTTCCATTAATAAGCATCTGGGCACCAGCCTTACGGTACGCTGATCCTTCCGTGCGATAGACAGTACCCAGAACCCATTCAGTATCGAATTGGGAAGTTTTCCAAGCTTGGAGAATAGAAAAGAGCTGATTTCTCATGAAAAGGTCATTGCTCAATGAAATGGAAGCTGTTCGGGGGGATGCGTTGGGTACGGGGAAGAAAAGTCCCCCGAACAGCTTGGTTTAGAACGACGTCACAGACCTTTCTTGATATTCATCGCGGACGGTCCTGACGGCGCACATTGAAAATAGTAATAAAGTCATTGTTCGACTATTCGCCGCAGTCTTTAGATTCTTCGCGAAAGTACGAAACAGTCTGCGTGGGACCGGTCTCAATTGCCGGAAACCAACACGGCCCTTGTGATTGAAAGCACAAGCCTTTAATAATTGCGCGGCTTTGGGTGGTCATGCCCCATGCCATGACTAGACCCGTGACGTCATCGCCGCAAATTCCGTCAAACAGGCCCCGTTTATGAAGAACCAGATTCCCAATCTGCTGACTTTGTCGCGCATCATCGTGATCCCGGCACTGGTCGCATCGTTTTACATTGATGGCCCCATCGGGAACTGGATCGGCTTTGCCCTGTTTGCATTTGCCGGTGTGACGGACTTCTTTGACGGTTATCTGGCGCGCTCGATGAATGTGGTTTCCCCGCTCGGTCGCTTCCTTGATCCGATTGCCGACAAGCTT
>TARA_B100000674_G_scaffold197763_2_pt1 | contig 13705 bp, 9 predicted proteins | sample TARA_B100000674 | Tara Oceans TARA_B100000674 (sample SAMEA2622759) | marine metagenome | biome: marine biome (ENVO:00000447); feature: surface water layer (ENVO:00002042); material: "saline water (ENVO:00002010), including plankton (ENVO:xxxxxxxx)" | depth 5 m
ATGTTGATCTGCTTTACGCATCAAGTAGAAGAAACGTGCAGCATCAGCACCCACATCAGATATCAATGAATCCAAAGTGACAAAAGAACCCTTCCTAGTGGACATCGATACTTTTCGACCCTTATCAACCAAAGAAGCAAATTGCACAAGCATGATTTCTAATCTGGATCTGCTTATCTTAAGAACTTCAAGGGCAGCTCTAAGCCTCGGAATGTAGCCGTGGTGGTCCGCGCCCCACACATTGATCATTTTGAAGTAACCATCTTCAGCTTTTCGAGCATGATAGCTTAGATCAGTGGCAAAATAAGTATGAACCCCTCCTTCTCTAACTAAAACTCGGTCCTTTTCATCACCAAAATTTGACGCTCTAAACCACAGCGCTCCTTGTTCGGTGTAAGTCTGTTTTTCTCTATCCAGAATTTTTAGCACATTTTCTACAGCACCATCCTTAACAAGACTTTTTTCTGATACCCAACTGTCAAAACTAACTCTAAAGCCTGCCAAAGTTTCTTGAATGCCAGACAAGACAAACTCGGATGAAAAATCTCTAATCCTATTAAACAGTTGAGAACCTAGAAAGGACCTCAGCTGGCTTATTAAAAAGTCTAGGAGCTTTTCGGAATCAAAACCTTCTAACTCTCTGACTTCAAAAGTTTTTCCACCAAGCTCATCCAATAGTCCTTGAGACTTGATAGCTTCGGCTATATCACCAACATAGCCGCCCTCATAAGCATTGGATAGTGGAAAAGTCTCGCTCAGATATTTTTCTTGGTATCGATGAAAAACACTTAAAGCAAGAATATCCATTTGACGCCCAGCATCATTAACGTAGTACTCTTGGAGAACCTCATAACCACAAAACTTATATATTCGAGCAAGGGTCGATCCAACTGCCGCCCCTCGACCATGGCCGATGTGTAGTGGTCCAGTAGGGTTCGCAGATACGAACTCAATGTGGATTTTTTTATTTAAGCCCTTCTGATTCGACCCGTAATCGGATCCCTGAATATAAATTTTATCTATTGTAGAAAAAAGAGCATCCGTTGTTAGTTTGAAGTTCAAAAAGCCTGGCCCAGCGATTCCGACGCTATCAAAAAGTTTGAGACTATTTAATATTGGGATTAACTCATTGGCCAATTCCTTAGGGGATATTTTTAACTGCTTCGCGCCAACCAAAGCTATGTTAGTACTAAAGTCTCCCTGCGATCTTTTCTTAGGACTTTCTACTACGAAGGGAATGTCTGCTAAGGGTAAGATGCGCTCATTTTTGGAAGACGAGACCGCCCTAATGATACTTTCTTTGATAAAATTCTTCACAATACATACTACCTTCAAACTTAACCTAGGATCGCTCACGCATTACAAGGTATCCTCGGGGTCTACATCTAGAATCCATCGCACCCTCATTTTTCTTCCTAACGCCTCTATCCAGGGAATATGCTCCGATAAAAGTCCTTGTAACAGGACCCTTCTTTGACATTGCATTACCATGAGGCTTCTATATTTGACACGTTTAGGGCTGAAAAATGCAGAAATAGGGTAACTAACAAAAACTTGATCTGCATTACTATTCTTCATTAACTTTTCCCGTAAACATATCAGGAATTTGTCCGCTCCCGTCTTACTTGATGAATCAGCTTTTATTAACGCCAAAGCCGAAAAAGGTGGCATTCCCAATCTCTCTCTTTCATTCAATGCCACAGACGAGTAGGAGCGATAGCCATCATGTATGATTTTATTCAAAACAAGGTTGTCTGGCTGACGACTTTGAATTAAAACCTTACCCTGTCCCGATCCTCTACCACATCGCCCAGCCACTTGGGTAAGCAATTGCGCTAATCGTTCCTCGGACTTGTAATCTACACTAAATAACCTACTGTCGGCGTCTATTATACCAACTAGCGTAATTCCAGAGAAATCCAAACCTTTTGCAACCATTTGTGTACCAATGAGAATGTCAATTTCACGATTCGCTATTTTTCGAAAGAGCTCTTGCAAGTCTTTGGGATTCTTCACACTATCGCGGTCAACCCTTGCCACTCTTAATTTAGGGAAAAGCAAGCTCACCTTTTCCTCAACCTGCTCCGTCCCTATCCCAATCTCAAATAAATTAGGAGATTTACAACAGTTAGTTGCCTTTTCTACTGACATTTTTTTCCCGCAGTGATGGCAAACCAGAGCATTAAATCTCTTATGATACACGAGATGTCTCTCACAGCTTCTACAAATTTGGTGAGTTCCACAGTTACGACACATCATTAGTGGCGCGTATCCTCTTCTGTTTAAAAAAAGAATAACCTGACCTCCGGCCGACACATGATGCTCAATTGCCTCTATTAACTTCTTTCCTAAACCACCATCTCTTCTGCCCTTACTAATATCAACCAACTCCCTCACCGGCTCCGATAAGGTTTTTGCGCGTCGACTAATTGAGATTTCCTCGAAACGGCCGGAGGAAATATTAGCAATAGTCTCTAGAGAGGGAGTTGCTGAACCTAAAATTACTGGAATATTCTCAATTTGCGCTCTCTTTATTGCTAAGTCACGCCCCGAATAGGCCAAACCTTCTTGTTGCTTATAGGAAACATCATGCTCTTCATCAACTACTATTGCGCCCAAACTTTTCATGGGAACCCAAATAGCCGATCTAGTCCCTATTAAAACGCTTAGTGTCCCGTTCCGACATCCGTTCCAAACGTCAAGCTTTTCAGAATCCTTACACTGCGAATGAAGAACGCCCACAGAGCCTTGAAACCTCGCTTTGAAACGCTGCACTATTTGTTCGGTCAACGTAACCTCTGGGACAAGAACTAACGACTGTTTACCCTCAGATAAGAGCCGTGCAATTAGTTCCATATATACCTCAGTTTTACCACTACCTGTGACACCGTAAAGCACTTTCACACCATAACCATTAAATTGCTTTTGGATCTTTTCTAGAGCATCTGCTTGCTCGCTATTTAAGTTCACTCGTTTTCCTATATTCGGATTAGGAAAAGCTACTCTCGAATGAGAATGATATTTTCTTTGCAATATGAAATTTTTCTGCGATAGAGTTTTCATAACCGGCCGCCAAGAAAAATCCCAATTCAACGCCTTAAAATCATTCGCATTCATTGAGGAGAATGAAGCCAGTTGTGACATTAATTCTATTTGTCTCTTACCCTTGAGTTCCCCACTCTCCAAAGCCTTTCTTCCCAACCCAGTAATGGTCCAATCGATATTAACGGGTACTTGGATTTTTTTTCTTTTTCTCAGACTAGCTGGAAAGGCATGAGACAGAGTCTCTCCAATAGGATGGTGATAATACTTAGAAGCCCAATCAGCTAACTCGATGATCTCCGCAGTAAGGAGGCTTTGTGTATCGAGCAGCTCGGCTATTTTTTTCAGTTTAATATATGGCGTGGCTTCACAATTTGTAGAGGTCACCACTCCGACCCTGAACCCTCGTCCGAAAGGGACCCACACTCTTTGGCCAATAAAAAGCTTTTCGGAAACGTCGGATTCGGGTGGTAAATAACTAAATGTAGTCCGTAATGGGGCGAAAACCGCCACAGAAATACACATATTTGAATCTGGTAATATCTTGGTCACTAAATGCTAATAGTTAAAATAATTCAGAAAATTTGTTCGAGCTTTATCGCCCCTTTTTGTCCACCTTCTTCGGAAGAGCTATAGTCTGAACCTCTCTCCCGCGTGGGAACATTAGGCTCTCGAAACACCTCGAAAACAGAAGACGGATTCCCAACACTGGAGAGTTTTCCGCTTTTCCTATCAATTCTAACAACAACCAAGCCGTTCGGTCTTTCAGGAACATTATCTTCTAGATTAGCAAGTGCACCTGTCATAAAGGACACCCAAATTGGAAGGGCAGCTTTTGCTCCTGTCTCTCTTCGACCCAAGGGAGCTACTTTATCAAATCCCACCCAGACAGTGGTCGCAACTTGAGAACTATATCCGGAAAACCAAGCATCTCGCTGTTCATTCGTTGTACCTGTTTTGCCAGATAAATCCTTCTTACCAATCACTTTAGCTCTTCTACCAGTGCCTAATTTAATTACATCCCGTAACATTGAGGAAATTAACCAACTGTTTTCACCGGTAATAACCCTTTTTGCTATAGAGTCTGGCGGCAGCTCTTTCATTGCCATCAAGCTTTCTAAATCTGCTGGTTCTCCCTCATCGTCTAAAACGACTGAATCACAAATGTCGCATACTGTTTCGGGACTAGCCTCGTAGACCACCTCACCATCACGATTTTTCACCACTTGCACAAAATACGGATTAACGGCAAAACCACCATTCGCGAAAACTGAATAGCCAGCTGCCACCTCAAGAGGAGTCATTTCTCCCGATCCCAGCGCCAAAGATAAATCTCTGGGGACTTGGTTTGTCTCTATACCAAACCGAGACACATAGTCGATAACATAATCAATTCCTATAGAATCGAGTAAACGTACTGAAACCATATTCTGAGACCTAGTCAAAGCCTGCCTAAGCCTAGTGGGCCCGTAAAATTTACCACTGAAATTTTCAGGCCGCCAAGTCCCGAGAGCGTTTTTGGTTTTAAAAACTATGGGCGCATCATTAATTATGGATGCTGCAGTGTACCCTTTCTCCAGGGCTGCGGAGTATAAAAAAGGCTTGAAAGTCGAACCCACCTGTCGTTTTGCTTGAGTGACTCTATTAAACTTACTTTTCTTAAAATCCAAACCTCCAACCAAAGACAGTATTGCCCCGTTTTTAGGATTTAATGAAACAAGAGCGCCTTCGACTGCAGGTAACTGCGAAAGTTGCCATTCCCCAGAAGCCAGTAATGTGATTTCTTCTTGTGGAACATTTTTTTTACTGACGCGAATAATTTGCCCTTCAGAAAAAACACCCAAAAAAGAATCCGGCACCGGGCCTCGGGCATCAGCAGTTTGATACGGACGAGCTTCCTGCAAGGAATCCTCCGAGAGTAAAACCTCTCCATGATCTTGGACCCATACAAGGAGTTTTTTATCCTCCACTGAAGTCACGACACCTGGGACAAGACCTCCCACTTTTGCAAAAGGCCTTAACGACTCAGCCAATACACTCTCCGATATCACAGCATGATCTCCGATCACTACAGCTCCCTCAGCACCCCGATAGCCATGACGTCGATCATATTCAATAAGGCCTCTCTGTAACGAATTTTGTGCTTTCTTTTGAAGATTACTTTTTATGGTAGTGATAACTTCAAAACCTTCTTCATAACTTTTTTCACCAAAACTTTTAACCATGAACTCTCGAACCATCTCCGCAACGTAAGGGGCAGAAACTTCAGATGAATATCCATGCCATTTGGCAGTGACAGCACTCGTTGTGGCCACATCGAACTCTTTTCTACTGATATATCCAAGTGTTTTCATCCTATTGAGCACATAAAGACGCCTTTTTTTTGCCGCCTGAGGGTTGGTTATAGGATTCATTCTTGAGGGTGCTTTGGGTAAACCTGCAATCATAGCCATCTGCGCAAGGTCTAGATCTGCGATGTCTTTGCCATAGTACACTTGTGCTGCCGCTCCAATCCCATATGCTCGGTGACCAAGAAAAATCTTATTAAGGTATAGCTCCAATATTTCATTTTTTGAGAGCTTTTGCTCAATAATCGAAGCGAGAACTAGCTCCCTGAATTTTCGGACAAAAGTCTTTTCAGAGGAGAGAAAGAAATTACGAGCAACCTGCATAGTAATCGTACTCCCACCTTGTCGTTTCTCACCCGTCTTCAGATATTGAATAGCAGCTCTTCCCATAGCCATCCAATCCACTCCTGAATGAGAAAAAAAGCTGGCGTCCTCAGCAGCGATAAAAGCTGCAGTAAATAATTTTGGAACATCAGTCAAAGCCACAGGCTTCCGCCTTTTTTTACCAAACTCAGCCATCAACTTTTCGTCGGAAGAATAAACACGAAGGGGCGTCTGAAGCTGTACTTGCTTCAACGATTCAACATCAGGTAATCCTTTAATAATTTGAGAGTAGAACACTCCACTCCCTATGATCAATATACCAAGGCTCAGAATGACTATTAATTTCTTCATTTCCTTAATTTTTTACCAACTGTCCGGTATTATCCTGCAATTTAAGCTTACTCCGATGGTCTAATGCTAGTTAAATGATAAATAATTTCATTCGGGATGGATATTACTATAAAGCATTTACACTTTTTGCTATCTTTGCCAAAGTGATGGTGCCAAGACTAGCTCCAAGATATTGAAATTTAGCGAATAAGATGCTTAGAGGTTAACGTGTTCAGCTTTAGAAAACCAAAAAAAACACTTTTAGGCGTGGATATAAGTTCAAGCTCGGTCAAAGTATTAGAAATATCTCAGGAGGGCTCAGAGTACAATCTAGAAGCATACGGAATTGAACCCACTCCACCTGATTCAGTAGTCGAAAACACTATTACTGATCCAGAAGCCGTTGGTTCGGCTATCGAAAGGGCCGTATTAAGAAGCGGCTCAACTTCCACCGAGGCGGCCTGCGCCATCGCAGGGTCAAAGGCTATCACAAAAAAGATTACATTATCCTCTGAAGTTCCTGAACAGGATCTAGAAGGACAAGTTCAGCTCGAGATGGTTCAACACATTCCCCATCCCATAGAGGATATCAGTATAGATTTTCATATAGAAAATAGTCCAACTGACTCTGGGACGCCGTACGAGATAACTGTTGTAGCCACCAAAAGCGAAAACGTTGACTCATGCGTGGTTGCCCTAGAAAGAGCTGGTCTTACCCCCAAAGTAGTAGACGTGGAACTCTTTGCTCTGGAAAATGCTATTTCCCTAACCTCACTGCTTTATCGAGAAGACAAGTTAAGTCAAGTTATAGGTGTGGTAGACATAGGTTCCTCCAGCACGAAACTATCAGTTTTAGAAAATGGTTCGATTAGTTATAACAGAGAGCAAAATTTTGGCGGGAAGCAACTGCTAAACGAGATTCAACGTAGTTACGGCTTGTCATACGAGGAAGCAAAGGCTAGTTTGGCAGAATCTTCCCTTGAACCTGGATATGAAGAAAAAACTTTAGCGCCATTTGTAGAGAGTGCAGCGCAGGAAGTAGAGAGAGCGATCCAACTATTCTATTCTTCGTCAAATGCTTCAAGACTAGAACATATATCCCTTACTGGCGGTTGCGCGGCAATAGAAGGCATCGTGGCATCGATTAGTGCTAAAACAGAGACACCGGTCGACATAATAAATCCGTTCGACAAAATTTCCCTGGCTGAACGAGTCGACCAAGTCAAATTAAAGCAGGATTCAACTATGCTTCTCACCGCATTGGGATTATCCGCTAGAGGATTAGTTTTTTGAGGCGAATAAATCTATTACCGTGGAGAACCGAGCTTCGCGAGAAGAAAAAGAAGGACTATCTCACTGCTCTTGGTGTCAGCGCTCTGGTAGGACTTAGTTTTTGGGTGACAACCCATTTCTTTTTCGGAACATTAATTGACCACCAAAACCAACGAAATAGTTTTTTAGAATCTGAAATAAAGAAGCTTGATCGCAAGATAGTCGAGATAAAAGAGCTCGAGAAAGAAAGGGAGAAACTGATAGCGAGGATGACAGCCGTAGAAGAACTACAAAGCAGTAGGCACTTAGCCGTTAGGCTTTTTGATGAACTAAGTAGAACCTTACCAGATGGCGTCTATCTGACAGAACTTGAGCAGAAAAACAACGAGGCTAGAATTAAAGGAGTAGCGCAATCCAATGCTAGGGTATCCAATTTTATGCGAAACCTTGAGGCCTCTCAGTGGCTCTATGAGCCAAAATTGACAATAATCGAAACGAAACTGAATGAAGATAAACGAACCTCAGAATTCACGCTCCACGTGAAGCAAAAAACAGATAATACCGGTGATGTCCAATGAGGAAATTTGATATTGAGGAGCTAAAGAATCTTGATTTAGAGAACTTAGGGGAATGGCCCTTTGCAATAAAGGTGACAGGACTGATATTAACTTTTTTGATCGTAATCACGGTAAGCTGGCAGTCCGATATAAGAAATCTTCGGACACACCTGAGCCAGCTTGAATTAAAGGAAAACGAACTAAGGTTCAGTTTTGAAAAAAAGCAGCGCATGGCCGCTAACCTACCCGCCCTCAAGGAGCAACTAAAAGATATCGAGGAGACTTTCGGCGATCTATTAAAAAGACTTCCCAGCGAAGCAGAGATAGCGGAACTCCTAGTAGACATTTCTCAGCAAGGTCTCGGCGCTGGTTTAGAATTTGAACTGTTTCAGCCAAAGGAAGAGGAGCCTCAGGGTTTTTACGTTCGACTCCCTATCGATATAAGAGTGACGGGAACTTATCATCAATTTGGAAATTTTATAAGCGGAGTATCCGACTTACCAAGAATAGTAACTAACCACAACATGAAAATTAGGAGAGACAATTCAAACGGGCTCATGTTGTTGGAAACAACTGCCAAGACTTACAAGTATTTGGAGGAAGACGACGAAGTCGTCCAGAGCCAATGATTAGCACTGAAAAACATAATCCCTTCACCGGACTAAGTAGAATGACTGGCTATGGTTTAACGATATTAAGCTGTGTCCTTCTATCAGGTTGTTTTTCCGCCGACCTAGAGGAGCTACAAGCCTACATAGACGAAACTCTGGCAAAAAAAGGGAGTGCAGTTGAGCCATTGCCCCCGATAAAAGCATATGTGAGGTATTTATATCAAGGGGAAATCGCAGGACTCCGAGATCCTTTTGATCCATTCTTCTTCGGAAACACTGAAATGGATGCCGCCGACAGTATAGACAAGTCTACCCAAAACAAGTATATCAATGAGGTCCTCACCCATAATAGAGAAGAACTCGAATACCACGAACTGGACAGTCTGCGGATGGTGGGAATTGTTCAAAACTCGAAGGAAATGTGGGGAATAATAAGGGATCAAGACGGAGTGGTTTACCGGGTAGCGGAAGGAAACTATTTAGGAAGAAACTACGGCAAAATAAAAAACATCAGGGAGCGAGAGATTCTCCTCAGGGAAATTGTGCAAGATTCAAACGGAAGATGGAGCGAACGAGCAGCATCGATTTCGCTATCCGAAGAGTAAATAAGGGAAAAAAAATGGATTTAAACAGCCTATCCTGCTTGAAAAAACCGACCTTTATATGTGCCCTTCTTTTGATAACTGGAACAATACCAGCATACGCTGCAATAGTTGACTCAGTTAAGCTAGATGTTGCCGCCGACAAGACTACGACCATCTCAATCAATCTTTCTGAACCTCTGGAAAGTGAACCAAGAAGCTTCCTAACGGAAACACCCCCGAGGCTTGCTATTGATTTAGAAGGCATTTTTGAAATGGCAGACAATTTTTCCGTCAACGATGGTTTAGTCAAAGACCTTCAATTGGTTGCTAGTGGAGATAGGTCTAGACTCATTTTTGATTTAAAAGAAATGGTATCTCACAAGCTTACACACAGTAATAGGGAAGTACTGATTCAACTGACACCGAGCGCTTCAAAGGCAGACAAGTTACAAAGTACTCCGAAAATCGCGCCTAAAATTGAAAACATAGATTTCAACCGCGTTGAAGTCGAAAAAGCTCGCATCACAGTAGAGCTATCTCAGCCTGATATACCCATTAGCGTCAGCACGAATGAAAATGAGATCGTAGTAGATTTTGCGGGCGCAACCTTGCCGGAACGATTGAATCGAAAACTAAAAATAGCTGAACTTGGCACTCCCGCTAAGACAGTCGAAACCTCGAGCTATGAGAACGGAACAGTAATGGTGATAAGTGGAAGAGGAAGTTTTCAGCACTCTGCATATCAAGCAAATAATAAGTTTGTTGTGGAATTGTTTCCAAAGAAGCAACCTACCGAAAGCGAAACAGATAATGATACTTACTCAGGCGAACGATTATCGCTAAACTTTCAAGATATCGAAGTGCGCGCGATACTGCAGCTGTTAGCCGATTTTACCAATAAGAATCTAGTTGCAAGTGACTCGGTTGAAGGTAGTATCACCCTAAGATTAAAAAACGTCCCTTGGGATCAGGCTTTAGATATCATCCTAAAAGCCAGAGGACTAGGGAAAAGAGAAGTTGGAAACGTAATGATGGTCGCACCTCAAGAAGAGTTGACAGCTAGAGAAAGATTGGAGTTAGAGAGCAAACAACAATACCTAGAGCTGAGTCCACTTCATACAGAGTTTATTCAAGTCAACTATGCAAAAGCTAGCGACATGGCTGCCATCATTAGAAATGAAGCTAACAATTTGATCTCTGAACGAGGTAACGTCACAGTTGATGAGCGAACAAACACCTTACTCATTCAGGAGACTAAAACTTACCTAAAAGAAATAAAGAAAATCCTCATCGCTCTGGATATTCCAGTGAGACAAGTTCAGATCGAGTCAAAAATAGTCATTGCCAATGATGATTTCTCGAAGGATTTAGGAGTTAAGTTAGGATACAGCCTCAGTACCAACCCGGGGGCAGTGGGGGGTAATCCAAATATCATCATTGGAGGGGGAATAGGTGGAGATGCCGAAGTTGGAACCGTCACAAGCTTTCAGAATTTGACAGATACAGCTGTCTCAAAGGAAAACTATCAAGTTTCCCTACCTGTTGCAGGTCCTGCTGGAGCTCTGAGGATGATGATCGGAAAACAGGGCAGTTACCTACTAAACCTAGAACTCCAAGCGGCCCAAGCAGAAGGACGAGGAGACATAATATCGACACCCACAGTCATCACTGCCAATCAAAGAGAAGCAACAATAGAATCGGGTACGGAAATACCTTTTCTAGAAGCTGCTTCTAGCGGTGCGACATCAGTTTCTTTCAAAAAGGCTGTGTTAAGTCTTAAAGTTACGCCCCAAATTACCCCAGACGATAGAATTATTATGGATCTCAAAGTTAACAAGGATTCGGTTGGAACAATATTTTCAGGCATTCCCAGCATAGATACAAACAATCTGATAACTCAGGTTTTAGTTCAAGATGGCGAGACGGTTGTCTTAGGTGGCGTTTATGAATCCACCGACACAAATAGTAGAAGAGCCGTGCCAGTTTTAGGAGATATTCCAGTTTTGGGAAGGCTATTTCGCAGCAATAGCAGGTCAGAAAAAAAGAAGGAACTACTGGTCTTCATTACACCGAGAATTCTTGACCAGGGATTTACCCTTAGCCCCTAACCGCCATATTTTAGGCCAGAGAAGTTCCGCTTCTAAGGGAACACTGAAAAGGTTGAATTATAATGTCCCTGTCGAAATATAACGAGTGTAAACAAATTGTACTAATCGGGCCAATGGGTGTTGGTAAGACCACCATAGGCAGGATACTAGCTAAACAACTAGACTTTGATTTTATCGACACCGACCAGCGTCTGGAAAAAATTACAGGCGCATCTATTTCCTGGATTTTTGATATTGAAGGAGAGGCAGGTTTCCGAAAGCGGGAGCAGCAACTCATTCAAGAACTCACTGGAATTACTGAAGCAGTAATTGCGACTGGTGGTGGAGCTATACTACTTAGTGAGAATAGATTTAACTTAAAAAATAACGGTATCGTCATATATTTGAAGGGGAAAATTGAAACTTTAGACAAACGCACGCGACTAGACAACAATCGCCCTCTTTTAGAAACTGCAAATCCCAGAGAAACCCTAGAGAGAATTCTGAAGGAAAGGGAGCATTTATATGTAGAAACGGCAGATTTTGAAATTGAAATTGATGGGCGTTCGGCAGAATATATAGTTACCCAAATATCTGGTTTATTATCGTGATTAAAGTACCACTGAAAGTTCCCAACCATTCATACGACATTTATATTGGGCAAAAAATTCTTGGCGAGTCCAATTATCTTGAAAAATTCTTGGGTTCAGATGCGGTCATAATATTATCGAACACGACTGTGGCGTCCTTGCACCTGAATACGCTCAAAGAAAACCTAAATACTGAGAGATGTTTCGAATACATCCTGCCCGATGGAGAATCTGAGAAAAATCTGAAACAGTTCGAAGCGATCTCCACATTCATGCTCCAAAACAAGCTTGATCGGCGAACAGTATTAATTGCACTCGGGGGAGGGGTGGTTGGTGACCTAGGTGGCTTCGTCGCAGCCTGTTATCAGAGAGGGATACGTTACATTCAAGTACCCACAACCCTTTTAGCACAGGTGGATTCGTCTGTAGGTGGAAAAACTGCTATCAATCACTCTCTAGGGAAAAATATGATAGGAGCTTTTCACCAACCGTCACTAGTGCTCTCAGACACTAGTTTATTGGAAACCCTACCAGAGCGGGAGTTTATCTCAGGAATCGCAGAGGTAATTAAGTATGGATTAATTAAGGATTATCTATTCTTCGAATGGTTGGAAAAAAATATTGAACATATTATGTCTAGATCCCCTGAAGCTCTTGCCACAGTCATACGAAAGTCTTGTGAGAACAAGAGAGACGTAGTTTCTGAAGACGAAAAAGAGAGAGGTATTCGTGCAATACTGAATCTTGGCCATACCTTCGGACATGCAATTGAAAAATTAACGAATTATGGAAGCTGGCTCCACGGTGAAGCAGTAGCGGTCGGGATTTGCATGGCATCTAGACTATCCCGAGCTCAAGGCCTGATTTCTGTTGAGAGCTATTCAAGAATTGAATCAATTTTAAAAAAAGCCAATTTACCGACTAGAGCGCCGACGGAATGCTCTCCAGACAGGATGATAGAAATTATGCAAGGGGATAAAAAAAGCTCCAATAAAGAAATCAACCTGGTACTTCTCAGAGAAATAGGAGATGCTTTTTTGACTCGGGATTATTCTGACGCCCTTCTTAAGCAGATACTTGATAGCGGCAGAGAAGCTTAAAATTGATTTAACCTCCCTCGAGGGGACACTATCTCACTAGTAATACGTTAAGTACTTTATGAATTAAGTATCATAAATGACTGTTTTTGGACTCCAAAGGGATTTGGGGGCGCATCAGAGATGAAGTATTGCCGCTTACCCAGTATAATGGATCTACTTCTGCACGTTCCTACGTAAGTAACCATATAACAAGCTTTGGAGATAGCTCTGCCGATGAGAGATGACCGTTTGAAACCAGCCAACCATGTCGACAACGAGAAGGATCTTTATGATCAATCTTTCGAGCACGACTCTTGTGGAATCGGCTTTCTCGTTAATATTAAAGGGAATAAAAATCACAAAATTATAGAGGATGCGCTGGTAATATCTGAAAAAATGGAACACCGCGGTGGATGCGGCTGTGAAGAGAACACAGGTGACGGTGCAGGTCTGCTCATTCAAATGCCTGATAAATTTTTCAGAGAAATTTGTGATGAAGGAGCTTTTAGTCTACCGAATGTAGATTGGTACGGCACCGGACTGGTATTTCTATCAATGTCTGAAAAGGAACGAGCAGCTCAGAAACTAGTTGTTGAGAACATTGTTAAAGAAGAGGGTCAAAATGTCTTAGGCTGGAGAGATATCCCTGTTAATGACTTATTAATAGGGCCAACTGCCAACAATAGCAGGCCCTACATTGAACAAGTCTTCATCGCAAGAAGCGAACAACTCACTACAAGCGAGGCCTTCGAGAGAAAACTCTACATCATCCGCAAACGTGCCGAACGCGAAGAGAGCACTTTTTATCAAAAAACTATTTATTTCCCAAGCCTATCCGCCAGAACCTTTGTCTACAAAGGAATGCTTCTAGGAGCACAACT
>TARA_B100000674_G_scaffold164942_1_pt1 | contig 13699 bp, 7 predicted proteins | sample TARA_B100000674 | Tara Oceans TARA_B100000674 (sample SAMEA2622759) | marine metagenome | biome: marine biome (ENVO:00000447); feature: surface water layer (ENVO:00002042); material: "saline water (ENVO:00002010), including plankton (ENVO:xxxxxxxx)" | depth 5 m
CGCGTCGGTCACCGTCTCCATGCGCGTCGGCGCGCGCGGTGCGTCTCGGGAGGAGCGCGCGCGGTTGCTTTCGCGCGATGCGCGAGAGATAGCGCCGAGCGACGAGGGCCACCGCGAGCTCGAACCGTCGGTGTCCTCGGCTCGATGGCGCGGGACGCGCGCGATCGTTGTTTTCGCCGTCGCGGCGTCGTTGGCGCTCTCAGCCGCGGTGGGATTCAAGGTCGAGGGTGGATCGCGGTTGCTTGCTATGCTCGGACAAGGCGCGCAGCAGACGCCGTGCGACTACGCGACTACGTTTTGTCAAATGGTCGAACAAGACGAGGTTGGTGAAGACCCGCTGTCTACTTGTTGCTTTTTGACGCAGCAGGCGGTGACCCAGCGGGACTGTCTGTGCAATCCGTCCGATTACGGCGTGAATCAGGGCGAAAATTCGACCGCGAGCTTGGGCGCTGTAAAGAAGTCGTTGCATCGAAAGAAGAGATTGGGCGCGCGTAGAGACATCAGTTCGCTCGGCCAGGCGCACCACTTTCAGAGTCCAGGTTGTAACACGGCTGGCTATTGCGATACGGAACATTCGGACGATAATATCGCTTCCATGTGCTGTCACTTGGGTTCCTCGGCGTCGGAAGTGGCTGATTGTTTGTGTAATCCCACTGCATATGTGTAGTGGTTCGAACGAGCGTGTCGCGTTGTATCGAGTGTAATTTTCATAATAGTGATGATTTCATCAATTTGATTATCTTGACGTCTATCTCCGTCCATTTTTCGGGAGGAGGAAACCTAAGGCTAAGCCGAGAACGCTCGCGGCGACGATGCGAATACCATCCTTTGCGCCGGCAGCATCCGCGCCGATCATCTCACACAACGCGGCGCAATAATCTGCGTTCGTGTCCTCCAGCGCATCGAATAGCGACCCCGTGATACGCATGGACGCCACACCGTATGTCACCTGCGGGTCGACGCTCCACTCGCCGATAGTTTCTTCGGAAATTCCCGCATCCATGAGTGCCGCGCCGAACGATGTTTGCGCAAACGGAATTCCCAACCAATTGTTCATCTCGGCGCACGCTTCGAAAGGACTCGCGCTCGCGTGCACGCCGTTTTCCCCAGTCGTCGGCTGCGCCTTGAGTCCGAGCGCTTCCCAATCGTTATAAATCATTCCCCTGAGCGAAGATTCCGGAGCCTTGGACGGCTCCGTCGGTCCCAAGAGCTCGCCTCTAAAGTGTTCCCACGACATCTTCTCGCTCTCCCACTCCACGACGTAATAGTGAATACACGTCCCGGGCTTCACGAATTTCGACCGCATCGTCATGTAAAATCCGTTAAAGACGTAACAATCCTTAATCTTCGCGCAATAGAAACCACCGCCGAGCTTGACCATCTTCCCATCCAGCTTGGCTTGTTGCCAGACGCCGTCGAGCTGCGTCGGCGTCATCTTCCACTTTTCGCACGCCTTTTTCGAGTTCAACGCCAGTCCACGGGCGAGAACATCCGACCATTCCACGCCGTACGCCTTTCGAAACTTTTCTTCCGGCACGTTGAGCGCCGCCGCGTCGAGCAGCGTCGCCTTGGACGCGATGGCGTAGTAGTGTCTATCCACCAGTTGATCCGCATCGATGCGTTCCGCCGTCACCTCGCCCTCGCGCGTGATCCTCAACCCGCTCCCGGTGAGCGTCGCGGATACGAGAGATAACGTCTCCGGCGTCACCGCGTGCGGCTTCACGAACACGAACGCGGTGTTCGTCACCATGTCGACGCGCTCGAGTCGGTCGATCTGGGCAAAGGATGTGTTGGATTAATCCACTCGGTCGACGTTCTTAGTCTCACGCGTCGGATGGCGCGCTCGTTCGACGACGACGCGACGCGGACGAATGCGTCGAGTCGTTCGCGCGCGCGTGGCCTGGCGTGCGACGCACTGCGGCGACGGCGCGCGCGTTCGCGTCTCTCTCTCGCGCGCGCGAACGGATGCTCGACCGTTTAAAACGGTGCGAGACGGGATTTAGTAGTGTGTCGTTTTTTAGGGTATCTCTCGTGCTAGGGTTTTGAATGATAAACAGGGCCTTATCCGCGACGATGACGTCCCCGAGCGGCGACGTTTTTCGGCAAATCGCGACGCCGCGGCGCGCGTCGATTCGAGGTCGAGCGAAGAGAACATCGAGCGAAGAGTGATGATGTCGTCCTCCGCGCTCAGCGCGCGACGAGGGGCGCTCAGTCAAGGATCGCCGACGACGCGGGGTGCGAGGAATCAGCAGAGACAACATCGGGCGGGCGGACGCGCGCGCGTCGTGCGCGTCGAGGCGAAGGATTACCCGAAGCCGGATGGGATCTCGCAGACGGAAAACTATCGTGTCGCCGGTGCGCTGTCGAGCAGATTCACGAGCGATCTCAAGGTGAGCGGTGAGGGACAGAAGAAGAAGGTGGCCATCGTCGGCGGCGGGTTATCCGGCTTGGCGTGCGCCAAGTATTTGGCGGAGGCTGGTCACGAACCGATCGTGTTGGAGGCGAGAGACGTGCTCGGGGGTAAGGTGAGCGCGTGGCAAGATAAGGATGGGGATTGGATCGAGACTGGTTTGCACATTTTCTTCGGGGCGTACCCGAACATGATGAACCTCTTCTCCGAGTTGGACATCGAGGATAGATTGCAGTGGAAGGTGCACAAGATGATCTTCGCCATGCAAGAGCTTCCGGGTGAATTCACGACGTTCGACTTTATCAAGGGTATCCCCGCGCCGTTCAACTTTGGCTTGGCGATTCTCCTGAACCAAAAGATGTTGACCTTGCCGGAAAAGTTGCAAACGGCGCCGGCGCTCTTGCCGATGTTGATCAAGGGCCAAGAGTTCATCGATGAGCAAGACGAACTCAGCGTCTTGGATTTCATGCGCAAGTATGGTATGCCGGAGCGCATTAACAAAGAAGTTTTCATCTCCATGGCGAAGGCTTTGGATTTCATCGACCCAGACAAATTGTCCATGACTGTCGTGTTGACGGCGATGAACCGTTTCTTGAACGAAACGGATGGCTTGCAAATGGCGTTCCTGGACGGTAACCAACCGGATCGTCTGTGCGCACCGATGGTGGACTCCATCACGAAGAATGGTGGCTCTGTTCACATGAAGCAACGCCTGAAGGAGTTCGTGCTCAACGAAGACGGCTCCGTCAAGCACTTGGCCATGGCGAACGGCGACATCATCGAGGCTGATGAGTACATCTCCGCGATGCCGGTTGACGTCATGAAGCGCATGATGCCGAAGCAATGGGGTGAGATGCCGCACTTCGCGCAGCTCAAGGAACTCGAGGGAATCCCCGTCATCAACATCCACCTTTGGTTTGATCGCAAGTTGACAAACGTCGACCACTTGTGCTTCTCTCGCTCTCCGCTCCTCTCTGTGTACGCCGACATGAGCACCACGTGCAAGGAGTACTACGACGAAGAAAAGTCCATGCTGGAGCTCGTGTTCGCGCCGTGCTCGCCGATCGCGGGCGGTAAGACGAACTGGATCGCCAAGAGCAACCAAGAAATCGTCGACGCCACCATGAAGGAGCTCGAACGTCTCTTCCCGCTCGATATCGGTCCGAACTCGCCGGACGGTGTCGGCGCCAAGTTGCTCAAGCACGCAGTCGTGAAGACCCCGCGCTCTGTGTACGCCGCGATCCCGGGTCGTAACAAGTTCCGTCCTTCCCAAGAAACTCCCATCAGCAACTTTACGTTGGCGGGCGATTACACGTCTCAGAAGTTCTTGGGTTCCATGGAGGGTGCGGTGCTCGGCGGTAAGCTCGCCGCCGAAGTCGTCGCGTCGCGTGCCAAGGGTATGGCTACCCAAGGTTTGAAACCGGTTCAACAGTCCATCATCAACGGCCTCTCCGCGGGTGCGGATGAAGCCATGGGTCCGGTGGGCGAAACCGAGTTGGCCTTTGGCGGTGGCAAGGTGATGGACGAAAGCGATGAGGCTGATCTCGCCAAGTTTGACGCCGAGCAGCTAGTGAAGCTCGATGGTTGGACTGGATCCAAGGAAGCGGCGCGCGCGCGTTAATTTAATTTTATCGCCTTGAATTTTTTTTCCGCGTCGCGGTTGTCTACAATACAATTCATAACATTTCAACTACAGGACGCACGTGCGTCGCCTAATACACTAAAAACGTATCGCTATCGCAGTATGCCAGCGCGAGCGCCGTGCCAGCTTCGGTCGGTTGCGTGAAAGCGCACTCCTTTGAGGCGATCACGTACCCCGGCACCAAGTGCGCGCGCATCGTATTCAACATCTCTCGAGCGAGGCCGCGTCTTCTGGCTGTCGAGTGCGTCCAGATCGCGCGCACACCACACCGCGCGCTCTCTGGGATCCCTGAATGACTCACAATCGTTCCCTCGGTCGCACTCGTGGGTAACTTCACACCAGGAAGCGTCCTGAAGGCCTGGCTCAACTTTTCCGCGAAAAGTGCGCCGATGACACGATTCCCCTTCTTTTCCACGCACACGAACGTTCTGACTTGGTTCTTCGTTTGATCGAAGATCCAATTTTCGGGTAAACTCAGCTCTCGCTCGACTTTTTTGGAAACACGCTCTATCGCACCGGTGTTCGCCTTGACCGCGTCCAGTCTGACGCATCGTACGTCTCCGTCGGCGTTCTCCCAAACCACGCTCTGCCCATCATCTGGTTTGAGCGTGATCGCGCCATATCCGTCGGCGTTGGCTAAAACCCTGGCGTGATACTGTGCGTGCGTCTTCTCGTCGTCGGGTTCGCCCTTGGCGTACACCAATCCACACTTGGGGCACGTCTCGTGTCGCATCGTCGACTGTCCCAAATCCAGGCACATCTGCGTCCGTTTCTTCTTCACCACCTCTCCCGTCTTCGCCGTCGCTTTCGTCACCGTCGACGCCGACGCTCTCGTACCTTCGCTTTTCGTCCCGTCTCCTGTGCCGATTGAGTCCAAATACGCCCGAGTGGCCGACGGCGTCGCCTTCGTCGTCGGCTCGGCTCGGCTCGCCGACGCCGCGTTTAAACTTTTCGCCCGCTTCCGTCGCCCGTACGTCGTCGGCGCCGTCGAGCGCGCGCCCTGGCGCGCGTCGTCGTGAAACGACACGTTTGCCGTCGACGTCGCGCTCGACCGTCGCGCGCGCGCGTCATCGTCGACGTCTTCCCGATGGCCATCTTTTTCAACCGAATCGTCCACCTCATCGCCCGCGCGCGGCGCGGCGCGGGGTGTCTCGCCCGGTCTCGGCGGCGCCCTGGCGCCGGCGAAGAGCTCTCGAATGTTCGCCATGCGCTCGGCGTTCGTCCCGCGCGCGAGGACGACGGGCGCGCGAGTTCTCGCGGATGCGCCAGAGAGTGACGCGCGTGGGCGCGCGCGGGACATCTTCTACCGCGACGAGAGCGGCGCGCGCACGAGGGCAGAGAGAGGTGCGCGGTGATCTCGACGACGACGCGCGCGCGAAAACGCGCGAGGACGCGCGCGAAAACGCGCGAGGACGCGCGCGAGGACGCGCGGTACATTTCTAGGGCACGGCTCGAGACCACTCGTCCCGAGACTGCTCGACGTCGCGACGATCGCGCGCGCGGGAGGAGAGCGTTTCCGATGAGGAAGTCATGATATACTTTCGTTCTTCCGAACAGCCCATGCGCTTTGGGGAACAACATCACCTTGGAGAACCGAGGAAACGCTCTTCGCCGCGTTCGCCGCGCCGACGGATCGTCTCGACGTCAACCGGTCGAGCGAAAGATACCGTCGTCGCGCGTATTTTTTCGATCGAACGATTCTGCTGATGATACAACATTGCATTGGAGACCTGATCGTAAACGTTACGTGGTGTCGATAAAGCATTGGAGACCTGAACTGAAGAATCGCCTTTTCAAACGAAACGAGCTGCGGACCTCCGCCGACGGCGACATCCGTTCGTAGACTGACGTGGACGCGCGCATCGTGAACTCGCGCCTCGCGACGCAGGTGTCGAGATGGGGGTGTTTTTTAGTAAGCTGTTCTCGTACTTTGGCGATAGAGAGGCGAGAATTTTGGTCTTGGGTTTGGACAACGCTGGGAAGACGACCATCCTCTACCGTCTGCAGGTGGGCACGGTGGTGAACACGATTCCGACGATCGGGTTCAACGTCGAGACGGTGACGCACAAAAATGTCAAGTTTCAGGTGTGGGATCTCGGCGGTCAGACGTCGATCCGGCCGTACTGGAGATGTTATTATCCGAACACGCAAGCCATCATTTACGTCGTCGACAGCTCGGACATCGAGCGCGTGGGCACGTCTAGAGAAGAGTTCCACGCCCTCTTAGAGGAGGAAGAGTTGAAGGACGCCATCTTGCTCGTGTTCGCGAATAAACAAGACCTTCCCGGCGCGCTCTCCGACGCTGAAGTCACCGAACAACTCGATTTAAGTTCAATCAAAAATCGTACGTGGGCCATCTTCAAGTGCTCCGCGTTAGAGGGCAAGGGCTTGTTCGAAGGGCTCGATTGGCTCGCGGACGCGTGTTTGGCGGCGAAAAAGTAGACGATTTAGCAAACGCGATTCGCTCACGGGGTCGGTCGGTTATTTAGATTCTTTAGACGCGCTGTGTAAACCTCCTCGGTATTAACCTCCCTCCCTCATCTTCACTCGCCGACCCCGCGTCGCGCGTCGCGCGTCGGACGTCGACGCGATGCGCGGCGCGCCTGGACACGAAGACCCCGGCGCGGACGACGTCGAGCCGGACGTGGATGCCGTCGAGGCGTTCGTGCGCCGCGAGACGAAAGCGAGCGGCTGGGATACGTTTAGTAAACTTCTCAAGGACATTCGCGCGTACAGGGCGCGCGACATCGAACGAGACGGCGCGTCGGTGCGCGCGCTCGCCGATGGCGATCCCGACGCGCGTCTTCCCGTGGGTAGCGGGTACGTGGACGGCGTCAACGCGCTCGCGGATGAGCGTTCGCCGAGACTGGCGCCCGACTGGCCGCTGTTGACTTTCGGACTGGAGGACGACGCGAGCGCGGCGACGGACGGCGACGAAGGCGAGGAGGGGACGAGTAGCTCGTTGCCACCGCGACGAACGAGTTTTGCTCACCGAGAGCACGCGGAGAGGCACGCGCGCCGAGTGCAAGGGTTGCACTCGGGCGGCGTCACCTCGGCGTTGGGGTATTCTCGAACGGAGCTCGCCACTTTAGGAAACGTGGAGAAGAGACGCGCGTTTAGGGAGGTGCACAAGAATCCATCAAAGTGTTTGAAACATTTCTGCACGCCCGGACGAGTGTGGGAAGGGACGATCTCGATTCCGGGTTCGGGTGCCGTGGAGGAGTCACACGGGTCGCCGTATGCACTTCAAGTGTTGTGGTTCGACGCCGCGGCGGGGGCGTTCTTGATCTCTCACACCGCGCAGGGCGACGAGCAATTGTGTCATCTGATGCTGAAAGACGACGGTCGAGAGGGAGTGATGGCTCTGTCGTTCTCCGATAACGAGACGTATTGTTCGGGAAGTATCGACGGAGAAACCGGGGTGATTAGAGGCACCGTCGGCCAACTCGTTCGCGCGGAAGAGGGATTTTTCGAAGAATCTGATTCTTCGCGAAATACGTTTGAGTTAGTGCCGATAGACATCGATGAAGCGGAGGGACGCGACGAGCCGATGGATCGTAGAAGGCGACTTCAAATCGCGCGCGTGCTGCAAAGGCGCAAACTCGTCTCCCAGTGGAGTCGCAGCGCGAACATACTCGGTGCGACGTACAGCGCCATCCAATTCGTCAAGGATACGATGCGTAGTGAACACATGTGGGCGTACATGCTTCGCAAACTCACGTTTGAAACACGACTGATGGAAGTAAAGGATGAAAGCGTGTGCTCAAATGCGAGAAACGTATCCGCCGCGGCGCATGGAGACGACCCGGTGGAAGACAAGCACGAAGGAGACGTTGAGTCGCTTGAAGAGATTGAAGAAATCATGCTTCCTGTCAACGTGACGCTCGCTACGTGGAGAGAAGAAAATTCTCTGTGGATGTCGTTTCCGTCTCCCGCTTTATCACGTACCGTGATAGTCGAAGACAAGGAGCGCGATTGGTGTGACATTTGGACACTTGAGCGCATGAATGCGGAGTTTTTGGGGTGTAAATTTAGGTTGTACACGCGTTTATTACGTGCGCGCGTCTTCCAGACGATTAAAGAAAAGCAGACATACTTGAGTGAATTCAAAACGTTGCGTTCTGAATGCCACAACGAGATGAATCGCGTGTTGAATAACATGAATCTTCTCTTGTGGCGATTGTTCTATGGAAGCGAACTGCGAGGAAATGATCGACAGGCGCTCGTGAAAAATATGGTCGGCATATTACGCGTCGAGGAAGCGCGCATGATCATCGCCTATGACAACGTCGACAAGGCTCTCCGCGAGTGCGACGCGCGAATACCGCTAGACGCCATCAAGCAGAGATGCTCCATCGCGTCAAAAGATTCGCACGTGTGCTCCATTTGTTTACTAGACATCGAGCAAGGAGAAGAAGTCTTGACGCTCGATTGTTCTCATAGTTTTCACATCGCGTGCTGTTCCACGTGGTTGCACACGCACGCAACCTGTCCGAACTGCCGTAGCCCTCAGTCCACGGCAGCGAGCCAACACGCAGCCACGACGTAGTTCCATTGTACTGTACATGTTAGTATATTTTTTCTACAAACGATGTTCTATTCGTCATCTGAAAAGCTTGCGGTCGCTAAAGCTCGCAGCTCTGTCCGTAATTGATGGGTCGATCGGCGAAGTCTCAAATACTGCGCTCTGGCTGCCGACGATTGTAACGAACTCTGGATTCGCACAAAGTTTTTCTGAATCGCTTCTTCATCGTCATCATCGGATGACCCCGTTTCTTTCGTCTCTTCGATGCGCTTGGGCCGCGCCTGCGTCGTCTTTCTTTTCGGAAGTCGTCTGGCGCGCATCACCGGTCGGCGCGTCAGCTTCTGCGTGTTGATGGGTTCTTCGCCGACGGGCGTGAGAAGTTCACTCATCAAATTTTGCATCTCGCCCTCCTTCATGCGACGCACACGTCGTTTTCCTAATTTTGCGTGAAGTTGGGCGTCGACGTATTCGGGCTTGACGTTCAGTTCTCTAAGCGTTTTCAGTAAACACTCTCTCGCATGCTCCGCGCGCTTGACGATGGTGGCAGCTTCGGTTTCGGAATCGTCGCTCCCCTCGACTTGTAACTCTCGGACGCGCGCTTTGGACGATAACATCGACCTCGTCGCTTTTCTGCGAGGACGCGACTTGGAGAATGAAACCCCCTCGCTGTCGGAGTTATCAGAGTCGCTCGGTAACATGGTTCGTCGGAATTGATGCATCGTCGCAGACACGTTCGGCGCGCGAGAGGTGCGATTGGTGCGGAGATTTATGCTGTCCAGAGCGCTCGTGAGATTGGCTTCGCTGATGTACGCGGCGATGCCTTCGTATCCACAGTGAATCGCGAGTTCGGCGGGTCCGAACATGTGTCCATCCCACATCGCGACTGCACGAGACTTGGCGCCGTAGTTTAAGAGGGTCGCCACCACCATCTCGTGCCCGCGAGCGACCGCCCAGTGCAGCGCGGTACGCTTGTGCTTGTCCGCGTGATTCAAATCTATACCCGTCGCACACATCGCTCGAACGGCCCATTCAATACCGAGGGCGGCGCAGCAGTGAAACAGCGTGAGTCCTTCTCGATCGTTCCTATTGTACGCGCTCGGCGCGAGCGCGAGTTTCATCAACGTCTTGTGAGTTTCTTGCGTTCTTTCGACTACCTCCCCGACGACGTCGTCCTCTGCGACATTGGCCACTTTTGCAACTTCTTCCAACTCGTTGACCGCGGTCGCCGCCGTCGGGACGGCGAGACGAGCCTTCGTGCGTCGGTTTTCGTGAACGATGACCGATTTCAATCGAGCCTGAATCATCCCGTTGAGTAAGACCATCAAGTCTTCGTCTTTGATGTTATCCATGTTGTACGGATCTATCTGCAATCGTTCGGCGGCGCGAAGCGCGCTCAGGGCGTTCATATGCATGGTCGATCGAGAGACCGAGTCGTATAGATTCATCAGTTGTGATCCCGCGGTGCCTTCGCCGCTTTTTCCATTCGACATCTCGCTCGAGTCGGATCCTATTGTCGTCAAGAGTTGCACCAAGCGCATTTGAAAGTCGCGATCGGACATCTCCACGCTCGGATCGACCGGCTTCGACGCGAACAGGTTCTTCTGTGATCGCGCGACGGCTGAATCGACGTACTCGAACGAACACATTTCGCTGACGGGATGTCCGTTGCCGTTGTCCATGGCGAGAAACATCGAGACGCGACCCGGTGGGTGTGGAGGAACCTCGCATTTTAAAACATTCGGCGCCAACCTCTCGATGCTCACCGATTTTGTACCGAACACGCAACACATATCAATCTCTTGATCGAACTCGACCAAAGGATTACCGGTGATGATGACCTTCGCGCCGCCCGTGATGTCGTCCCACGACGGCGTGAAATCGATGATGCTCCACAAAATGTGCACGCCCGAAGGCGTGGCGGGAATTTGTCGGAAAATTCGCGAGGGCGGTCGCTCTATGACGCAGACGTCATCGTCATCCGCGCCGTTCGCGTCCGGGCTCACACCTTGTCCACTCAGATCATCCGTAGCCACGGGTGTCGCCCTTTCACTCGGTTCGCCGCTCAGTTCATCGCTCGGCGTATTCGTCGCCGCTCGACGGCGAGACGCGTCGACTGCGCGGTCGACATCCTCTTGGAGCGATCGCATCTGACTATCGATGGTCTTGATGGATTGAGAGTCTTTGTCCGTGCTCAGACTGCCCTGCCACTGCTCGCGAATGCGCTCGATGCGTCGCTCCAACTCCTCCAACGACAAGACGGGACCGTCGTCGTTCGCCGGAGATTCGCGATCCTCGTACGACGACAGATGTCGACGGCCCGAGTGCGCGTCGTCGACGTTTTCGTCGATATTGCTGAACTCGCGCATGAGTTGCGAGAGAGACGTCGTCGGGCCGTCGGCGTCCGCGCTAGAGTCTGGATCGAATATGGACGACCACACGCCGTCGCCCTCGTCCAGACCCGTCTCGTGGAAAATCTGCGCCAGATCTTCGTCGTCGCGTTGTAACATCTCGTTCACGTTTCGACGCGTCACCGCGGTGTATTCACCGTCGTGAATGGACGCCGTTAACCCTTGCTCACGACCCGATTTCCCGCTCCTGGACGCGCCGGCCGCCGTCGTTCGCTTGGTGCCCGCTCCCTTGACGACACCACCCTTGGATTTGCGATTCATCGCCGCCGCGTACGCCGCGTACGCCGCGCTCCCAGCCGCCAGCGCGCGCGCCGGATGCTGTTTCACTCGAAGATAATGCACCAACACCGCCCCTTCGTCCATGTTCAGCAACCAATAACAACGCCGCTGAAACCTCGGATCATCCTCGCAGTGCGTGTAATAACAATTCAAGAGCTCCACCGTCCCAACCTTCAACTTTTCGTGCGTCTCTCGCACCGTCTTCCCATCCTTTTTCTTTTGCCAATTGTGTCCATCCTTTCGAAAAAAACGCACCACGCGTCGATTGATCAGATACAACGTCCCCGCCCTCGGTTTTATCGGCGCCTCCGCGCTCGCTTCGAATCCATACGCCACGTAATTCAACAGCGCGTCGCACACCTCGGTGTTCCTCAACCATCTCGTCTTGGCGTTTTTCACGATGTCCGCCGCGCGCGTTCGCGTCGCCGCGTCCGCCACACCGTTCGTCCCCGCATCCACGCGTAACGGCACCGCTCCTCGCGTCAACACCGACGCCGTCCCGACGTCCGCGCGCGTTCGACCCACATCCAATCCATCACCACCGTTTCTCCCCTCCGCGCCTGGCGCGCGTCCGCGTCTCGCCGGCGCGGTCCCGACGTCCGCGTCCACCTCGTCGTCCATACTCCCGATCCCGACCTTTCGCGTCGACGATCGCGCGCGGTCCATCGCGCGCGTCTCGATTCCACCCTTTTCCCGAGTCTATTCGCGCGACGCGCGCACGAATCGATCGTTTCGATCGATGCAATCGATGCAATCGATTCCCGGGCGAAATGTCGTCGTTTCTTTCGGTCGTTCCGTTCGATTCCGTCCGACGAACGCCTCGGTCGACGCGTCGACGCGCCGCGCGGAGGACGATCGAGGCCCCGCGCGCGCGCGCGCGTCCGTCGCCTCGTCCGTCGTCGCGCACTGTCGAGGTGGAATCGAATCCCATCGAATCCGTGCATGTATGTCCCGGGACAAACGACGAGTCATGACTCAAGAAGACGTGACCGGCGACCGACCGGATGATGACACATCGGCACTCATCGGCGTCGCACCGTCGACGGCGCGCGCGTCGTCTCTCGCGCGTTCGGTCGCGCGCTCGGTCGCGTTCGGTCGCGTTCGGTCGGTCGGGTCGGTCGCTCCGTCGACCGCGCGCGGTGGACGCGCGCGTTCATTCATTCGTTCGTTCGGTCGGTCGGTCGGTCGAATCGACATGACCGTCGTGAGCGACGGGGAGGAGACGGACGCGGAGCTCGCGGCGTACGTGGAGACGGCGATGACGACAGCGATGGCGTCGTCGACCTCGCGCGCGAGGAGGACGAGGGCGGGGACGGGGACGATGGACGGCGGGACGCGAGGCGCGCGAGGCGGAGGACGACGCGGCGAGGAGGACGGCGGCGCGGACGTCGACGGTGACGGTGGTGTCGCTCGAACGGGAGGAGGAGGAGGAGGAGGAGGAGGAGGAAGAAGAAGAGGGCGTCGACGCGGTGTCGACGGTGAGGACGAACTCGACGGAGAGGAGGACGAGGACGACGTCGGCGAGGACATCGGAGGACGCGGCGCGGACGAACGCGACGCGGACGCGGACGCGGTGGACGACGAGCGCGGTGAGGATGAGATGGAAGACGGGGTCGAGGATGAGACGGCGCGGATCGTGCGTTTGGGACCGCGAGGACGCGCGAGGATTCGGGGGGGGACGACGGGACGATGCGTCGACGCGCGCGTGACGGAGACGACGGAGGACGAGGACGAGGACGAGGACGAGGACGGTGCGAGACGACGGGAGGCGAAACGGGAGATCGGTCATCTCGCGGTGTGGAGCGTGGCGAGCGCGAAACCGGGGAACGGGGTGGAACTGTTGCGAGACGACGATTTGGGAACGTTTTGGCAGAGCGACGGCGCGCAGCCGCACTTGGTCAGCGCACAGTTTCAACACAAGGCGGAGATGTGCGAGATCGCGCTCTGGTGCGAGTACAAGATGGATGAGAGTTACACACCGAGTTTGGTATCGGTGCGCGCCGGGACGTCGTGTCACGATCTCCGCGAGGTGCGGTGCGTCGAGCTCGAACATCCAAACGGGTGGGTGCGCGTCCCGCTGGGCGACGCCGGCGACGCGTCGTGCCTTCGCGCGTATTTCATTCAGGTGGCCATCTTAGCGAATCATCAGAACGGACGCGACACGCACGTGCGACAGATTAAAATTTTCGGTCCGAGACGAGACCAGGCGCGCGCGCTCGGTCGGTCTCGACAGCTCGATTTGCGCTCGACGGCGTTTTCGCGATACGCCGGCGTGCGGTGACGTCGCGAGACGCATCTCGCGCGCCTAGATACATGCATCGATGCGTTCATTCATTCATTCGAGACGTACAAAAAGAATCGCGCGTCGTTTTCCGTCATCCGTGAGCTACAGTTGTACAAATTTACAATCGAATCAAAGCGCCGCGTCGCGTCAC
>TARA_B100000674_G_C37980418_1_pt1 | contig 13619 bp, 10 predicted proteins | sample TARA_B100000674 | Tara Oceans TARA_B100000674 (sample SAMEA2622759) | marine metagenome | biome: marine biome (ENVO:00000447); feature: surface water layer (ENVO:00002042); material: "saline water (ENVO:00002010), including plankton (ENVO:xxxxxxxx)" | depth 5 m
AGTAGTGTAACGGAACTGGGATGGGATGCACCCCCTGCGGGGCTGGATGGAAGTGGGGCCTTGCCCGGATTCCTTTAACCATGGCCCGTCTCTATAGATGGAGCCCGGCTGCCCTCTGCATTCTGCCGGGGCCTCTGCTGATTATTAACCAACAATAAGGAAATTATCATGAGTAGCGCGGATTACGCTGCCAAGCTGGCAGACATTCAAGCCATTGACCCCCAAAACATGCAAAAGCCCAATATGCCCATCAAGGTTTACCTGCAGGAAGCAGAGAACATCGTTGACTGGGTGCAGCAGGATCAGGCGCAATTGCAGTCCGCCGGGCTGGACTGGGCCCTGGTGCAGGATCTGCCGGCACGCATCGGCGCCCTGCGGGAGGCCGAATCCATCTGGTTCAAAGAACGCTTTGGCCGTGAAGAAGCCCAGCAACAATGGGATCAGGATGCCCCGGTGGCCTATGCCCTGCGGGATCAACTGCTGCGCGCCATGCGCTACGCCTACCGGCGGGATAGCAGCCTGCTGAAACGGGTTGCAGACATCGCAGCGGGCAGCGGCCATGCCGACATGATCCAGGATCTGAACGACATCGCCACCCTGGGCCGGGCCAATGCCGAGCCTTTGGCCGCCATCGGCGTGATGGCTGAAGAACTGGATCAGGCCGCCGCCAGCGCCGACACGATGGCGGAACTGCTGGCCCAGGTCAACGGCGAGCGCGCCGACGGTAACCGTGCCCGGATTATCCGGGATCTGGCCTATACGCACCTGAAGGAAGCCGTGGATGAAATCCGCGACGCGGGGCAGTATGTGTTTTGGGATAATGAGGCAAGGTTGGAGGGATATTACGGCAAGTATTTCCAGGCCGCTAATGCCAGGCGGGCGGCACGCAATGATGCGTCATCGACTGAGTCTTCTCAGGAGTCAACTTTATAAGTCTTGGCCGGGGAACTTTGTTCCCTGGCGTCTTTTTTGGTGTCCTGTTAACCAGTCGGGGGTTCCTGTTGGGGAATTTGGTGCCCTGTTGATCAATGGGGGCTTCCTGTTCGGAGAAGTTGGTTTCCTGTTGATCAGTTGGGGTGTCCTGTTGAAGGAATTGGTGCCCTGTTGGTCAGTTGGGGCTTCCTGTCGGAGGAATTGAGGTTCTAGTGGTCAATACACCCAATGATTAAATGCCAACGGCATACTATTCAATAGGTTTCGCCTTTCCCGCCAATCGGGTAAAAACTTATCCATATAACTTCTGAATCGATCGTTATGTTTACGCTCAAGTAGATGCACTAACTCATGAACAAGAATATATTCCAGACACTCAGGAGGTTTTTTTGCCAACTCCAAATTCAGCCAGATCCGTCTTGACGCCGTATTACAGCTCCCCCACTTGGTTTTCATTTTCTTGACTCCCCAAGCAGATGCATCAACACCAATTTCGTGCTGCCAATAGCCCAACAAGCCGGCGATTCGCTCCTTGAGTTCATTCCTATAGAATTCGGAAAGCACACGTTCTCTGTTTTCAAGTGAAGTACCTGGATTCACATAAAGATAAATCCGCCCTCGTCCAGTCTTGATTTCGTGGCGACCTTTTCGCTCTATAAAATCCAATCTATAACGCTTACCCCATAAATAATGGCATTCACCACTCACCATTTCACGATCTGACTGGCGGGGTTGCTTGGCAAACTCGCTCTGCTGCTTCTTGATCCATGGAATACGGCTGATCACCGCCATGCGAATGGCGTTATCACTCATGCTTTTCGGCGCCGACACCCGCACCCGTCCATCTGGAGGCAGTACACTGATGTGCAGATTCTTGATCGCCTTGCGATTAAGCTGCATTTCAATTGGGCCGATCTGAATTTGCGACATCAATCGTACTCCCGCTGAGCTTTCGCTAATTCCATAACACTTTGAATATCTACGTCGTAGCCTGCTGTTTCTTCTCTAATGGCGTTAGCTATCTCACGTTCTTTAAAGCGGTCATTCTTCCACATGGCTTTTTTGGTGTACCGGATCGCACTGTCGATTTTCGTTGCCAGCAATTCATCCTTGCCAAAATTGTCGTAAAAGGCCCGCTTTGGTAGTGTATCCATCGACAAAGGGTAGTTCGATCCTGTTTGTTCCGGGCGAATCACTTGGCGGGACAACTCCCTAATGCGTTCCAGATATTCCTGATATTCGATTGCTTTCTGCCTACGAAGCACAATTAATTCATCCAGCAGAACAGACATCTGTTCATAGTATCTGGGGTTTACCGGGTTCTCATCGACAATGGTTCTACGCACGTTATTTTCTATGGTCTCAGCCATCGCTTCCTGGTTGTTCCGAATATTTTCTGGCAGCGAGTCTGTTGCATCTGTTCCCTTCTCAACAATCAGTTCAATCAGGCCTAATTCTTCGAAATCCATCAGAACCTCGCTGTCATCCGCACGGATATACATATCCAGCAAATGGCGCATGGCCGGCTCAAAACGTTTCATTTCCACCAGATCACCGCTGGCAAGCTTGACTTCATCCCTTACCTTTTCATAGTGTGCCACTTCGTTACGCACGGTTTCGATATCCGCTTCGGAATATCCTGCATCAGGCATTTCGTTAGCAATATTGGCAAAGGCACGCAGCAATTTAGCCACATTCTGGTATAGCGTTAGTCGCAAGGCTTCATTTTCGGTGAGTTCATCCTGATTACTGCCGGACTTACCACAGAAATAATGGATATAGTCTTCTGTATTGCGAGGGGCTTTGACCGGTTCACATAAAGCACGAACCATTTCCAATGCGTTCTCCAAGTCAAGCTTGGCTTGTTCCAGTCGATCTTTCAACAAACCAGCAACATCTTCCTTGTCGTAGCCCTCAAAAGCGCCCTGCGTATAGTCAGTGATCGCTTTATCCAAACAGCGGAACAGATCCTTATAGTCAACGATATACCCATATTCTTTATCGTCACCATCCAGCCGATTCACGCGGCAAATGGCCTGGAACAAGTTATGGTCGGCCATCTGTTTATCGATATAAAGGTAAGTCGCCGAGGGCGCGTCAAATCCTGTGAGCAGCTTGTCCACCACAATCAACAAGCGCATCTGACCCGGTTCATCGATAAAGCGTTTCTTAACTTCTTTCTCGAATTCTTCAACACGGCCCGCGGCCTTGTCTTCCGACTGTTCAAAATAATCCGCCAACATCTTGCGGTAGATATCGTATTTGAACAGCTTCTCCGTCTGGCCTTCGCCGGTTTCTTCACCCTTGATACTGGCAGCCGTCGGCTGGTAACTGGTAACAATAGCAACCTTACCAGCCAGATCTGTATGGCTGAACATTTCATAGGTCGTACAGGCCTGATAGACGCTGGAGCATACCAGCATGGCGTTACCGCGACCATCCATCAGGCGCTGCTTGGTTTCCATATCCATCAGAATATCGTTCACGATCTGTTGTAATCGTGATTTGCTGGAAAGCACCTTCTGCATGGTGCCCCATTTTTGCTTGATCTGGGTTTTGGCGATTCGCGACAAACCTCGGGTTTTCGCCTCAAACCAGTCATCCACTTTCTTTTGCGACGTAATATTCTGATCGATATCCCGCGCTTCATAGCGCAGGTCCAGCACCACACCATCAGCAACCGCTTCATCAAACTTGTAGGTGTGAATATAGGGGCCGAACACTTCCACTGACTTCTTCTTGTCTTTCTTCATAAGGGGCGTACCGGTAAAGCCTACAAACATGGCTTCCGGCAGGATAGACGCCATGGCTTCATGCAGCTTGCCCGATTGGGTACGGTGGCACTCATCCACAAACACAAACAGATCGCCCTTGGCCTTAAAATCCGAAGGCAGAGACTTTCTCAGTTCAGCGATAAACTCATCTGTGGCCGCATCGCTCTCTGCATCCGATTGACGGCCAAATTTGTGCACCAATGAACAGACCAGCCAGGGATTGGGTTGATTCAAGGTCCCAATCAAATCCGCACCGCTTGTGGTTCGGTAAATGTCTTCCTCCACCCCGGTGAATACTTTCTCTATCTGCTCATCCAGCTCGGTGCGGTCGGTCACGATCAACACTCGGCTATCGGTAACGTTTTCCCTTATCCATTTGGCCAGCCACACCATGGTCAAGCTCTTGCCAGAGCCCTGGGTATGCCAGATGATCCCGCCCTGGCGTTTGGCGATGTAATGCTTGGCAGCCTGGATACCGAAATACTGGTTGTGACGACAAGTCTTTTTGACTCCGGCATCAAACACAATGAAATCGTGAATCAATTGCAGAAAGCGCTGCTTACTGCAGATTCGGCTCAGGTGAAAATCGAGTTTATGCTCATAGGGATTGGCAACTTCTTCTTTCCACTCCAGATAATACTTTTCCGGGGTTTCAATGGTGCCGTAACGCAGGCCTTGGGAATCATTACCTGCCATCACCAACTGCTGAGTGGTAAAGAAGTTGCGAATAAAGTCTTTCTTCTGATTATCCAGATTCTGGCGAATGCCCTCAGAGACGGAAATCGATGAGCGCTTCAGCTCGATTACGCCCAGAGCAATGCCATTAACGTATAAAACAATATCGGGGCGCTTTTTATTCTCACCCTTGATGGATACCTCTTCCGCAATGGCAAAATCATTGGCCTCCGGATTCTGCCAGTCGATCAGCCAAACGGTTTCATTGTGGTGGCCGGCGCCTTCCTTATCTTTCACGCCATAGCGCAACAGGCTGTACACACCCTTGTTGGCATAATAGAGCTTCTTGCCTTCACCCAATGCCGCTGCGGTATCCAACTGGCGCAGGGCCCGATTGATTAAGGCCGTACTATAGCCTTGCGATGCTAACCAGCCCGTTAGAATATCCTGCTCCACATTCTGGTTCTGGGCTCTGTCCTCCCAGTTACCCAAATAACGGTAGCCAAGTTCAGATTGAAAGAACTTTACAACGCGTTGCTGCGTGAGTCGTTCGCGCTGCCCTACTTTACCCATGATTCACCCGTTTGTTTTGAGGTCATGTTGTTATAAATCAGCAGGTTAAAAACACCTAACCCTATTAGAAACTATGGCAGCCAAGGCCGGATCTGGCAACCTTATGCCCTGCTGACACATGAATATTATGTTATAATCTAGGCGTTTATCTGTCCCGACTATCTGAATCTACAGGTCTTTTAGCATGAAAATCAAACGCCCACGCAAGCCCGCCCAACCCGTTGCCAAAGACATGGTTCGGCGCTCCGTGGCCAGCTCCACCGCCATTGAAACAGGCCAAAGCGTGAAAGCCGTAGAAGCCAAACTGAAATCCAAACGCAACAAATTCAGCCATCTTGACCTTTCCGCCTGATCCACTCTCGTAAAAATTCACTGCGCGTTAAACGCCTGCTCCACCCAATGCATCATGGGCTCATAGTCCATATCAAGCCCGGCCTGAATCGCCGCAAAATAGTCTGGCTTGTTCTCATCCCATGGCGAGTAATCCAAGGTGCCATAACCAGCCTGTGACGCCATCACATCGGCAATCAAGCGGGCGATGCGGCCGTTGCCCTCCCGGAAAGGATGAATCAGAATAAACTCCACATGCACTTCGGCAATGGCTTGAATCAACGCCTCGTCCGCCAGATCAGTGCAAGGCGTGTGCTGCCTTAGATAATCCTGATCCAGCTTGTGCAGCAGCGACGGAATTTGGGCTGCGGCCGCAAAATGAAACGCCCCTTTGCTCAAGTTTACCGAGCGCTCCTCACCTGCCCATAGGTAAATGGCCCCCAACCATTGCCGATGCCAGGTCTTGATTAATTGGCTGCTGAGCACACCAGGCACTGGCTGATCCAGCAACACTTGCTGATACAGCTTCTCCAACAACGCCAGTTCGGCCTCATCCATGTCCGCTGGATCGGTGATGCCCAACTTATTCGCCAGCACCTGATCATTTGAGCCGGGTTGGTAACGGGCCTGGGATTCCGTCAGCTCGTACTTACCCATACTCCACCCCATCCTTCGGCACAAAGGTGGCACCCTGCCAGACACCCACCTGAGCGGACCGGGGTGCAAAACGGGCCAGCGCGTGCATGCCTTTGGTGGCCTGACTGCCGATCATATCCTTCACCGGGGACAACGGTGCCAGGCCCTGTTCAAACAGGTAGCGGGCGGTGCGGCGATACAGGTAAGGATTGGTGGCGGAATCGGCGATGGATCCGGCGGCGCCTTCACCATTGCTCTGTTGCCGAAAAGCCTGCGAGAAACCCAGGGGTGTGTCGATGGCCAATACCACCGATGGCAGATCATTTGGGGAATACGCCACCTGACAGCAATCCAGTAATGCCTGCACCCACTCGGCAGTAGTGTTGGCCTGATTGATGGCAGCGCACAGATTGCCGCGCCAGGGTTGGCCCAACAGGGTGCGGTTGGCATCCAGCACCACCAGGGCATCGCGGCTGCTTTTGTTTTTATCGCAGTTCCAGCCGCCGACGTCCCAGCCAATGTAGATTGCAAAGCCCCCTAGCGTTGAATTCATTAAGAGCCGCTCCATGCCAGTTGTTCACACATAATCAATTCTCAAACTCACTATGCGGACATCACTCAACGGAAATATTGCGCAATTCGGTACACAACTCGATCAATTTATCTTTTATCTTGTGCAAAGAAAATTTATCAATATCAGAAGAACAAGAATACGCCTCATGCCCGTTGAATTTTTTCTCGTAATTCTGGAATTGGCATTTTTCTAACGCAGCTATAACCCTATCAGGCAGGCCAACGTCAGTTTCGCAGACGAAGTAAGAATAGTACTTTCCATCATCACTCACTATATTTAGAGAGCAATACTCACCACTCGGTATTCTTCCACTAATTTTCACATAAGCTAAAGCATCACGCGATCTTACAGGCTCATATTCAACAAATGATAATGGATAGATCCCATCCATATTTTGGCGCAATTCATATTCCAGAATTTTCGAATACAACTCACTATGATAGTGATTTCTTTGAGATTCACTCAAAAGAATAAACTCATTATCGCCAATCTCAACAAACCCTTGATTACAACACCTGAATAAATCAGGATAAGTTATAAAAGCTCTCCTCCAATATTCAATGCCCTCGTCGAGAACAGCTTTATCACATATCTTCTGCAATGAAGGATCTACATCATGCAAATCAAACTCAGGATCATCCAACACTGCTTTGACATAGAATTGCTTTCGCTCAATATCAGTTGATCCAATACGTAACAAACGGCGCCAGCTATGATCGCGGTCTATGTTATTTTTGGTTAGCCTGGTACTCAGCAAATTAAAGCGATTCACAGACTTATCCGTAAAATAAACCCCCTTACTGAGCACTGCGCGTTCCCACAGATAATCAACAGCTGCGGAACTATTAAGAATCAGGCTGAATACTGAACCCGCCGATTCAGCGTATCGGTTAAAGCTCAACAGATAATTCTGGTCAGATCCACTATCCCAATCACAACACTCATTTTCTCGATAATATCCCAATATGCCTGAGAAGTTTAAAATGCAACCTATCTGACCTTTAAAAAATGGATGACGCTCAGCTTTAACTATGGCATCGCGCCACGTTTCCGATTTCAGAAACAGATGGGCTTTGATTCTTTCTTCCAGAATCTGTGGGCCGCTAAAGCCCGTAATATTTTGGTTGCTTCTCAAAGCTTCCAATACAGGCATGCCAGACTTGCCCAAATCTTCAATCGCATATAGTGCTTTGAAAAATTCATCAGCAGTATTAATAATTGTGTTTTCTGTCAGGTTATAGATAACTCGAACCCAATCAGTTAACTCGGAAAGATCTTTGGATTTCGACACTTGTTCGTAAAAAGCAAAAAACCTTAGCTTATCATCGTAGGTGGCTGAATTATTAAGAACCTTTTTGAAGGTGTCTTCCTCACCGTAATAATACTGATCAGATAGATATGCCTTTATTCCATGGCCATCCAATCCATCAGCATAGATCAGGTCGAAAACGTTAATTAGGCGAATGATCAACTCTTTATTAAAACAGTTTAACTGTTCGTACTTACCTATCGTTAACTGTCGCAAACTTCCCGCAAAACCAAAAAAAGCCCCTTTTTCTTCATCCGAGGACGAGCCTGATTCCTTGTTATCCAATATAAATTGATAAGCGATAACCAAGCGGAACAGGTTCATCATCTCATCATCGAAGGTATTGTCCTTCGAGCATACGTTTCGGTATGGCCAGAACAAGTCCGCCCAATCAGTATCTATTTTGTGGACAAAATAGTCGTATCCATCAACCACGTTCTCACTGAAAGGTAACCTATATTGGGGCCATGGCGCATCAAATGACTGAATAATCTGTTCCAGCTTTGCTTTAAAATTTTCAAATACAGTGAGCGGCTTACCACGAGCATTCATTTTTATGTAAAGCTCATCGGACAAGCCAAACGAATGTAAATCAAGAAACTGAAAGGTAATACAAGGAGCGTCTGTATCGGTCAATTTTTCATACATATCACTAGAATGTTCACTGAACATTCCCTGGATAGCATCCAGCATATTCAGGCACGCTTGCACAGTGGGATCATTCATCCAGGACAGAAAAAACCACTGACCATCACGCATCTGATCGCTAATATTTTTACTTTCAGAAAATTCAAAATTCTTGTTAGTTAAAGCATTAAAGAACTCAGTGGTGCTGGGCCTGGTCTTATAGGTAAACCGGGAGCGCCCATCTGCAGTAACAAATCGACTCTGAAAATCATCCAAACGATCATTCTTGACTGCCAAAAACCAGTGGAGCAAAAACAGGGTTGTAAGCCGCTGCTGGCCATCCAAAACCGAGAATGCTTTTTGGTCTCCCTCTTCATAATTGCCATATACAAAGTCCAAATCCAATGCCTGAGGTGAGACTGTTTGTTCTTTCAACAACGCATCATGCAGGGAACGCAGAAACAAATTTCTGACTTCAGCCTCCTCAATCCTACCTTGCGCGTAATCTCTCTGGAGTATAGGAATGACAACATAATCAACAACATCGAATAGACCATAAAAGGTCAAACTCATGCCTTCGCTCATCTGTGTACTCCCTCACCCCTGAAGAAACCACCGATAATATCGGCCATTGCCTGCTGATGATCCTGACTATCCTTGGATTCCCAATACAGCATTTTGTCGACTTGCTTGCTGTAATACTTTAAAAATACGTTCTTGGTACACAAGGGTACGAAGGTCGCCCTTTTATCAAGGGCAATGATATGGGCCCTCTTGATGGGGAACACTGCATTCTTATAACTACGGTTTGTTGAACTATCCAACAAAGTCAGGTTTCCAATAGAGTTATCTACTTCTTCATCACCCATTGGATCAAACAACTCTACGACGCGTTTATACACCCCTTCAAATTGAGCGCCATCGAATGAAGAAGCACTCAGCAAACGACTCGCCTCTTGCCTTATTAATTGGGCTTCATTAGATTCTATCGATTCGGCTTTGCTATTTTTGGATATATCGTCATTTGATATATAGTTGACCACATTAGAGAGCCATTCCCTCTGCTTTTCCTTAAAACTGGGCATCTCAGATGCGACAGAACGAATATGCTCAATATCCCAATTATCAAGCTTATATTTCTCAAACTGGAACCTGGCATTGGTACTGGGATTAGCCAGCAAGCTAGCAATATTGAAAAGCAAAAGAACGGATCGAACCTTCTTCTGCCCTGATTCGTAACTTAGCTGTGCTAACTCAGACTCTATAAGATCCAGAGAAATTTCCGAAAAAGCTTTATGAGGGAAGGCTTCGTTGAATATCTTTTCTAACAAATACTGCCTGAAGGCATGTTTAGTTGGGCTAGACTCGCTTAAGTCATACAGCTGCTCGACAGAATCGCCTTGTGTTATTAGAAACCCGATCAAATGGAATAACACGCGATCATTGAACCATTCGTCCAGCGTCATAAAACATTGTTTAACTTTAAGCCACTCTTGGGCCACATCAGCATTTTTTAAGCTTAACAAACGGTTAAACTGTAGAAATATCTTCAGCTTATCGCTATCAATAATCCCTTCGCTATCCAAGCGTCTTGCAGCCAGACGCAGAACACTTTCAATTCGATTGGTTTTCATTTTCTTGTTACTGATAAAAAACCAGAACGCGTCTTCCTGTAATTGCTTTTCTATTGCATCCCATTCCTGGGAAATATTGAGTTGCTGCAAGTATCTTGTGGTTTTCTCATCTTTATTGAAATTACTGGACTTCAGGAACAATGCCTTTACCAACTCGGCATTCACAAGTGGTATCTTGCCCATATTCAAGCGTGTAAAGACCTCGGTAGCCACCTGATTTTCATCAATTTGATACCAGATAACCTTGACGTTCTTACCAGTATCATCGTCGTTTATTAGCGTTTGAAGGAATTTAATTCTGTAAGTACCGTCTTGCTCACAAAACCATTCTTCTACAGCTTTCTTTGCTTCCACTATATGGAAGAAATCAATATTTTCATCACTGCGAGCATCCTCAATTTGCGATAGGAATTGCGCACTGTCTTCCCGGGTTTCGTAACTGAGTTGGTAGCGATTTTTACCAAGTATTGTAAGAATATCTTTAAGGTAGGTCAGAACAATATAGATTGTGGTCAAACGCTGTTGCCCGTCAACCAGCTCCCAGGCATCGCCATGTGGTTTTACCACAATGGGTTGCAAGCAATAGAATGCACCTTTAGGCCCGTCTTCGGCCTGTTGCTGGAATTCCTTTATATCATTAAGCAATTCCACTACCTGCCGTTTTGCCCACCGGTATCCCCGTTGGTATGCAGGTATAAAGAATGTTTCATCGAGCAGTGCACTGATGGGCTTTAGAACCAGTTCGGTATTATCAGACATTGTCTACCTCTATATCCGCTGCGAATGGCAGTCGGGTTTTGCCGGTGAGCAGTTCCTGCATCATCCCCTGTTTGATTTGGCGAGTTTTGGTGAGGCGTTGTTGTAGGGCTTGGATTTCGGAATCCATGTCGGAGAGGATTGTTGCGATTGCAGTTTGTTCTTCTATCTCTGGAAGGATTAGGAAAAATTTACGCTGCGCAAGAATTGGAACCTGATTTCTTGTGGACTGAGACATTACAGCAGAATACTGCTTAACAAAGAATTCAGACTCAAAATATTTCGCCAAAAATACATTTTTGATTTTCTCAGAATTACACCGATAATAAGTCGCTGTTGTACTGAGGATAACAAAATCCAAGCCTGTCCTTAGAATTGCAACAGGGCCAACCGTTGCATTGTGAGCAAAAAGAACATCACCATCTACCGCAATTCCTTTCTTGAATTTTTTGGCTCTTACTTCTGGCAAGTATTTGCAATTTTTATAATCGATCCGACCCGAGTAAAAATCTGTAGCACCCACATATGGAACGCCATACGAACTAAATTCGTGGCTCTTGGGATAAAGATCGCCATGATTTCCATCCATCTGATCAAATATAAATCCACTATCTAGTGCATCCCCAATGGTCATCACTCCCCAATCCTCCGGAATGTCACCCAGCTCGCTTTGCTTATAGCCCTTTTTCGAGCCATCTTCGCGCAGGGCGAATTGTGGCAGGCGGGTGCGGCCGGTGAGGAGTTGTTGCATGGTGGCGGTTTTGATGGCCTGTTTTTTGGCGATCAGTTTTTCCAGCTCGCTGATTAGGGCATCGACATCGGAGAGAGCGTTGGCGATGGCGGTTTGTTCTTCTATTCGTGGCAATGAAAGCTTTAACTTTCGAAAAGTAGTAGTTGCCTGGGCGATCGCAGGGACACCGGTATGGCTCTTACCTTCAAGCAGGCTGCGTGACCCTTGTGATGAGTGAAAATACAAGACCACCCAAGAAGGCAAAACTTTTGATACAAACCTAGCTCTAAATTGGCTTTGTGAAATCACATATTTTTCAAATAAAGAATCCTCTGGAATATACGATATCTGTCCAATAGTACCCCGATGAGTGACAACAACATCCCCACGACTCGCTACGGCCTTTTTCAGAGCTTTCGCCTTTTCTTTAGTTACATAATTCGTGAACTGATCTTTGAGCTTCTCAGCATTCACATTTAAACCACTTAGTACCGGTACTCCGCAATCAACAAAGTTCGACACTTTAATATCAGATCCAAAGGGACCCATTGATATCTCTGATAAAACGTCGTTTATTGTGGACTCTTCCCAATCTTCCGGAATCAACCCAACTTCCGTTTGCTTGTAACCCACAGGCACAGCATTCTCTTCCAGCTCCGCCAAATACTGCGCACTGACTTCTGCCACCTTATTCACTGTCACAACGCCCACTCCAAGCCCATGGCTTTCAGGTGCCCCGCCACTTTCTCACTCAGGTTTTCAACTGACTGGGTAATGGCAGGCAATGGCTCCGCATAGCGTTCTTCCAATTCTTTTACCCGATTGGCCAGTTGCTGGGTGATGCGTTCGATCTCGGCTTCGATATTGGCTTGCAGGGTGGCGAGCCACTTGTCGTCTACCAGCAGGGTTTTGATGTCGTCTTCGGTGAGTTGGGGGTATTGCTTGAACACGGCCAGATCCAGTTCGTCCTGAGCTTCTTTCAGGGCTTTTTTGGCATCGGTTTCGGCGTCGAATAATTTCTTCGCCTGTTTGAGGGCGGCTTTTTCTTCCGAGTCTTTCGCCAGTTTTAAGCGGGCGGTGACGCTGGCTTTGGTGACTTTGTCTTTGTCGTTAAGGGCTTCGCTGAGCAAGCCATCGTCTCCACTGTTTTCTTCAATGAAGGTTTCCAGTTCCTGACTGGTGCTGTCCAGCGCGGCTTGCAGGGCATCAAGGTTGGCTTGTTCGGTGGCAAAATAGCGGGCCACGATCAGGGCCGGAGGAATCAGTTCGGCTTTGTATTTGGCTTTGCCCAGGGTGAGGTCGGGGGTTTCTTTCAGCTTTTCGCCTTTTTTCACCACCAGTTCCCGCAGCACTTTCCCGGCGGCCCAGCCATCCTGCACCAATACATAGGTGTCGTCCTGCATCACCTCGGCCCAGTAGTCCATCAGGATCTGGTAGATGTTGTATTTGCTGAGCAAGGGGGTTCGGCGGTAGCTTTCCAGCAGGTCTTCGCTGATGCGGTGGATGATGGCTTTGGGTTGTTCGCCGGGCTGGATGGCTTTCAAGTCAGCGCGCTGGCACCAGGCGGTAAAGGGCGCAAGGCTCTGGGCGGCAAAGGCTTTGAATTCCGGGTGACCCAGGATGGTGCTTTTGACTTCGGCGGCTTTCACCAGGCCTTTGCTGTAGCCGGGGCGCTTTTTGCTCTCAGGTGCGTCCGTAAACAATTCGGCGCGCAGGCTGGGGAACACTTGCCAGTATTGATCCAGGGCGTCGATATCCCGATTGGGGATGCCGCCTTGCAGGTGGGCGCTGAGGTCGTGCAGGTCTTCCGGTTCGCTGGCATCGATGTAACGGGGAATGTTGAGGTTGTAGTCGTTGGCGGCGATGTCACTCAGGGGCACCATGCGGCTGTAGCGTGGTTGTTGCAGTTGTTTGGTAAACACATCCACAATCTTGTGGATGTCCTGGCTGCGCAGGCGGTTTTTGTTGCCGTCTTTCATGTAGCCTTTGCTGGCATCCACCATAAAGATGCCTTTTCTTGCATGGGCGTGCTCTTTGTCGATGACGATGATGCAGGCGGGTATGCCGG
>TARA_B100000674_G_scaffold477817_1_pt1 | contig 13609 bp, 12 predicted proteins | sample TARA_B100000674 | Tara Oceans TARA_B100000674 (sample SAMEA2622759) | marine metagenome | biome: marine biome (ENVO:00000447); feature: surface water layer (ENVO:00002042); material: "saline water (ENVO:00002010), including plankton (ENVO:xxxxxxxx)" | depth 5 m
TTGCCAGGGTCAATCCGCAATTTGCCCTGAAACGGGTGACCAAGGCTGCGGATATCTTCCCGGTCTTCCGGGAACTGTTTGCCAAGAACCGTGCGGAGGCAGGCCAATGAGTAGCAAGACCAAATCCGCCGACAAACTTCTTTTCACCAGTGCCGACTGGGATTTCGAGACGCTAAAAGCGACCTATGACGCCATTGAGGATATCGCGATCAACGAGCTTAAGCTTGATGTCTACCCCAATCAGGTTGAGGTGATCACATCCGAGCAGATGCTGGATGCCTATTCATCGATTGGCATGCCGCTGATGTATCATCACTGGTCGTTTGGCAAACGCTTCGTGCGTGACGATGTCATGTATCGCAAAGGTTATCAGGGACTGGCCTATGAGATCGTGATCAACTCCAACCCCTGCATTTCCTATGTGATGGAAGAAAACACCATCGTCATGCAGGCCTTGGTGATTGCGCATGCGGCGTTCGGACATAATCACTTTTTCAAGAACAACTACCTGTTCAAGCAATGGACCGATGCCGACGGCATTCTGGATTACCTGCAATTTGCCAAGGGCTATATCGCCAAGTGCGAGGACAGGTATGGCTTTGATGCGGTTGAGCGGATTCTTGATGCCGCGCACGCCCTGATGGATCAGGGGGTCAATCGCTATTCCCGGCCGGAAAAACCCAACCTTGCGGCCGAGCTGGAGCGCGAACGCGAACGCGCCAAATATGAAGACGAGACCTATAACGACCTGTGGCGCACCCTGCCCCAGTCCGATCCCGGCGATCAGGATATGGACGAGCTTAAACGCAAAATGCGGGTTGAGGAACGCCGCGCGCAGTTTGGCCTGCCGGAAGAAAACCTGCTTTATTTCCTGGAAAAGAACGCCCCGTCGCTTCAGGCGTGGGAGCGCGAGATTTTGCGCATCGTGCGCAATATCGGGCAGTATTTCTATCCGCAGAAACAGACCAAGATGATGAATGAAGGCTGCGCGTGCTATGTGCACTACGCCATCATGAACAGCCTCTATGACAAGGGCCTGATTTCCGAAGGGGCGATGATGGAATTCATCGATTACCATTCGCGCGTGGTGTTTCAGGCCGAATATGACGACCAGCGCTATTCGGGTTTCAACCCCTATGCGCTTGGCTTTGCCATGATGCAGGACATCCACCGCATCTGCGTTGACCCGACCGAGGAAGATCATAAATGGTTCCCTGACATTGCGGGTAACAATGAACCGGTCGAGACGCTCAAAGAAGCCTGGGCGCATTACCGCGATGAAAGCTTCATCCTGCAATTCCTGTCACCCAAAGTGATGCGCGACATGCGGATGTTCATGATAATTGATCACAGCACAACCCCGCATCTTGAGGTCGCCGCCATTCATGACGATAATGGCTATCGCAAGGTGCGCCGGTCCCTGGCCCGGATGCATGACATTTCGGTCCGCGAACCCGACATGCAGGTGGTCGATGTGGATATCCGCGGCAACCGCCAGCTTTACATCCAGCATACCGAACATGACGGCATACGCCTTGAAAAGTCCGAAGCGGAAATGACGCTGGGCTATATCGGGCAATTGTGGGGCTATGGCGTGACCTTGCAGGCCGTTGATTATGAAAGCGGCGAAATCCTGCATGAAATGAATTACCAGCCCGAAGACCTCGCCGGGAACTAGATCAACCTTGTCGTCCGACCATCATCTGTCTTCCCAATAGCGATCCGGGATCGCCTTTACCTGGTCTGACAAGAACGGGTTCTCAATTCTGAACACCTTGCGGTTCGGGTCGCGAATGGCACGTAATGATCTTGCTATCGCTTGGTTGGAGTAAAAATGCCGCATGAAAGCACCGCTTTCATAGGCGTTTTGCAATCCTTCGGTCAGGATTTCCTGACGGATCGTATCGTCTTTGCGGACGTAGATGAAGAAATCCATTGGGTAAGCCAATAACAAACTATCATCCAGAGCCACATCAAGGCCGGCATCTTCGGCGAGCCCCAGTTCGGCATGGACCTCATGAACGCCCCTGTTTAGCAGATCAAATCGCTCGTGTATCAGCATCCGCCAGAGGTTCTGGTAATTTGCAGTTTCCACACAAAATCCATTGGCTTCCAAAACCTGAGTATCAAGCCAGTCCGACCCCGACCCAATACAATGATGTTTAAGTTCCTCGACAGAATTAATTGTCTTGAGAGCTGCTTGCGTTTCAGGGCGAATTGCAAAAACCCGATACCCGAGAATACCGCGCGTCAAAGGGATTGGTATTTGGGAAAATCGCGCCTCTCTTTCGGGTGTATACCCCGCAAACATCACATCGATACTGTTGCGATCCATCAAGTCCATGATGCGCGATACAGAGGCATCACCGAAATCGTCAAAGATCAGTTGATGATCACCTTCGGCATGTTCAATCGCCAACTGCAGAACTTCATACTGATAAGAAAATGGACCCGTTTTCGGATCACCAAAAAACGGAACACGGAATGTCTCGGCCTGTGCCGGACCAAACACAAGCAACTGAAGGGTTAAAAATCCGGTCAGGAAAAGAACCCAAAAACGACGAATATTCAAAGCTCTACCCTAGGAAACGAAATTTTTCAAAAACATCTCTTTTAGGTGGCAAGTGGCTTACAGATTTAAAGGTCGGTTCTCGTAGAAATTACGTTCTACCAGTCTTGACGGAAACATAACGCCCGAATCCCGGTCGATTTCCCATCCTTTTGGACAGCACCTATTCCAATCCCCTTGCCTAAAAGCACTTATTGAGTGCAATAAACAAAACAAAAACACGCTTAAATATACCTTTTAATCAAAAAATTCGCACCCATTCATTTAAGAACGAAAATCAGTTGCGTTAAATAAATAGGAATGATTATTAATTTCGCATACTTGAAAGATAATAACTCACATTTCCGACTGCCGCCGGAATGAAAGACCGTTTTATGGCTTCGCGCGTGACTGCACGCATAACCCATGCCCTGATCTTGCTGTTCATCGTTTCGGTGGTCGGCTTTGCGTTGTTGCGGCTCATGCCCGGCGACTTTGCCGAGATCCTGTTGATGGCGCAGATGGATGGCACCCTGCCCGATGCCAATCAGGTGGCGCGTTATGCTGATCAGAACGGTCTGAATGATCCCCTGCCACAACAATATCTGCGCTGGCTTTTTGCTCTTTTGCAGGGGGATTTGGGTAAGTCCTTTATCAGCAATGAGCCAATCATTAGCGACATCACACTGCGCATGGGGCAGTCGCTTTTGCTGGCCGTGCTGTCGATGTCACTTGCCCTGATCATTGCCGTGCCAATTGGGATTGTCTGTGCGCGTTATCCCGGCAGCCGGATTGATCGCATTGCCGGCATGATCAGTGTCATTGGCATGTCGATCCCGAATTTCTGGTATTCGCTGCTTCTCGCCCTTTTATTTTCGCTTGTGCTCGGCTGGCTGCCCACCGGCGGGCATGGCACATGGGCGCATGCGGTTCTGCCGACATTGGTAATTGCCACCTCGATCGCAGGCGTCCTGTCGCGCTATGTGCGAGGCAGTCTTCTTGAAGAACTTTCCAAACCCTATATCCGCACCGCCAAGGCCAAGGGGTTGAGCCGCCTGCGCACCGTTCTGCGCCATGCGGTGCCCAATACGGCACCCGGCATCCTGACCTTTTCGGGCATGCAGTTCGCGCGGATTTTTGATGGCATGATCATTGTCGAAACCCTGTTTGCCTGGCCGGGGCTGGGCCGGTTTCTGGTGGAATCGCTTTTGAACCGCGATTACCCGGCCATTCAGGCCTGCTTCCTTTTGATTGCCGGCAGTTACATTCTGGTCAATCTGATCGTTGATCTGTGCATCGCCTTTTACGATCCCCGCACCCGGGAGATCGTGTGATGCAGATGGAACGGATGTCTTTTACTGGCGGCAAGCTGTTTCATGCCGGACGCCGCGTGTTTCGCGGTTACGTTCTGGTAATGGCGCTGGTCATCCTTGCGGTTTTGATCCTGCCGTTCTTTGCACCCAATGATCCTTATAAGGCCCAGTTCCTTTTCCGACTGAAACCACCAAGCCTTGATTACCCGCTTGGCACCGATGCGCTGGGGCGATGTGTTTTATCACGCCTGATGTATGGCGCACGCTTGACCACCGCATCTGCCCTTGCGGTCGTGATGGCGGCATCGCTGATCGGCAGTCTGATCGGCACCCTTGCCGGGATGGTCGGCGGGATTGTGGATCGCGCCATCATGCGGTTTTGCGAAGGCATGTCGGTATTCCCGGCCCTTGCCATTTGCATGATCATTGCAGGCACCCTGGGGCTTGGTCTTCAGGCGGTGATCATTGCGCTGATTACCGTGCACTGGACCGACTATGCCCGGGTTGTGCGCAATGCCGTGATTGTCGAACGCACCAAACCCTATGTCATGGCGGCCGAGGCGTTGGGTGCGCGCCACCACCGCATCGCACATCGTCATATTTTTCCAAACATCATCGGCCCGCTTCTCACCCTTGCGGCCTATTCCATGTCCTGGGCGATCCTTGCCTTTGCGGGATTGAGCTTTTTGGGGCTGGGTGTCGAACCCGGCACGCCGGAATGGGGCCTGATGATTGCTGAATCGCGCAATTACCTGCGCGATCACCCTCGCCTGGTGCTTGCACCGGGCCTGACCATTGCGGCGTTTGTCGTCGCGGTCAATCTGCTCGGAGACATGTTGGGAGACCGTTTCCGGCTTCGTCAGATCAACTACCTTCACTAGATGGACAGAGACAGTAAGATGATCAAAAAGACACTTTTGGGGGCTGCCTTTGCAGCCCTTGCCATGGGCAGCTTTACGCTTGCCCCGCAGCCTGCACAGGCAACCGAGGACAACACGCTTGTCATCGGCACCATGTGGGAATCCATGCCACTTGCCATGAAGCCGCGTCGTTCGCGCTTCTTCAATGAAAGTGAAATCCTCGATACCCTGGTCAAGCTGGATTATGACCTGAAAACAATCCCGGGTCTTGCCACCGAATGGGACCGTGTTTCCCCGACGGTCTGGCAGTTCAAGCTGCGTGAAAATGTCGTTTTCCATGACGGCACCAAGCTTGATGCCGAGGCCGTTAAATTCTCGCTCGAACGGGTAATTGATCTGCTGCCTTATGCCGCAGACCTTCTCAACATCAAATCGATCAAGGCGGTTTCGCCGCTGGTGGTCGAGATTGAAAACACTGAACCGTTTGCCGCCCTGCCCAACCAGCTTTCCGATGCGATCACGGTTGTCTATGCCAAGTCATCCTTTGATGAGGCAGGCGAATTCGTCAAACCGGTCGGCACCGGCCCGTGGAAGTTCGAGGAATATAAAAAGCAGGATCGCACCATTGTGACCCGCTTTGACGAGTATTGGGGCGAGAAACCGGCCCTTGAGAAAGTCGTTTATCGCTATATCCCCGATCACAATTCGCGCACGCTGGCACTTGAGGCAGGCGAGATTGATTTCGTGACCAACATGCTGCCCTCGGACGTCAAGCGTCTGTCTGAAGATGAAGACTTCAAGGTCTATGCCGAGCCGACCTCGGGCCTGTATTACGGTGCCTTCAACGCCGGTGAGAAAAGCGTTCTGTCAGACGTTCGCATCCGCCGCGCGGTCAATGCGCTGGTCGATCGTGACCTGATTGTCAAAGGCGCGCTTGATGATGTTGGCGAACCGGCGTGGGAATTCTTCGCCCCGACCTTTGACTGGGCCCCGCAGGCGGATGAGAAATACACACTTGATCCGGAACTGGCCGCATCGCTTCTGAGTGATGCCGGGTATGAGAAAACCGATGGCAAATGGATGAAGGACGGCGAACAGCTGACCCTGCGTATCCTGAGCTATTCTTCGCGTACCGAAATGCCGATGATCACCGAGGCCATGGCTGCACTTCTCAATGAGCAGGGCATCGCCACCGAAGTTGGCATGTATACTTGGGGCGGGATGCTTGATCTGGTCAAACAGGGTGAATATGACGTTTCGGTCGTGTTCTGGACCCCGGAGATGACCGGCCACCCGGACCTGCATCTGAAGTCGCAGTTCCATTCCAAGGCAGGCCTGAACTATCAGTTCTGGGCAAACGCGGAATTTGATGCCGCTGTCGACAAGGGACGTACCCTTGATCCGGGTACCGAGCAGGTCGCGACCTACACCAAGGCGATGAACATCCTGCATGACGAAGCGCCTATCATTCCGCTGGTGCATAAGGTGTTTGTTGTTGCCTCGACCAAGGATCTCAAGAACTACCGCATCCATCCGTCGGGCTTCTTCTTTGACTTCAAGAGCGTGTCGAAATAAGCGCTGCGCGTTTTGAGCTCACAAAATACGAAAGAGCCGCCTTTAACGGGCGGCTCCTTTATTTCTGGCAGAAACCCGGGGACTTCCGACAGAAACTGCAGACGTTGATTTTTCGTTACGCGAACGGAATGCATCTATTACGGTCAAACAACAGACCTTAATTTGATCAATTGCCGAACCAGTAACGGTAAAGATCGGAGCTCGTCTGACTTGTCATTTCGGGATTATCGAGGTCGATAATATGCAAGCCCGGATGGTCACGCAGAAAACCGATGGCGGCTGATATCATCGGATGTTCGATAAAATAACGGTCTATCGCGCCGTCTTTTACAGCGGCCTGAAAGCCCTGTTCGATCTCGTCGTGCAAAGACTGACTGTCTTTTCCGAGATAGAAATAAAAATCGTAGGGATAGCGCAGCAGCAGGTTTTCATAGACCGCCAAATCGTGCTGCTTGATGAGCTTCGCAACGTTGCCTGTTTTCACCTCATGAATGGCGAGATGCATTGCATCAAAGCGCTTGTTTTCGAGCATATCATAAAGGCTGAGACCCGGACCGCCAGTTACGCACAGCCCGGCATGCTTCAGGATAACGGTATCCACCCATGAATTACCCGACCCGATACAAATGCTTCTGAGGTCAGCCTGGTTTTCGATACGGTCCAGCATCTTGAGGTTATCCGCGCGCGTAATCAGCAATCGATATCCCTGCAGGCCCTTGGTCAGGGGAAAGTCAATTTGCAACAAGTCGTGTTCGGCAGCACGGCTGTAGCCGGCCAAGACGACATTTACCTCTCCCTCGGACAACAAGCTGAACGCACGCTTTTGCGAGAGGCCGTCAACAGCGACGATTTCAAGACGATGCTTCCCGGGCGCATAGGTAAGGGCGAGTTCTAGCAAGCCGGTCTGCAGGGCATAGTGCTCCTCTCGTCCGGCAGGCAGCGGCACCTTGAGCGTCTCGGCGTAAAGCGGTTTGCTAACCAGAATGGCAAGCAAGACCAAACCGCAAACATGTCTGAACAACCAAACCATCCCGTTCCTGTTCGTCCCCTTTGTTTAACGTGGGGATTGCCGGGACCGGAAACAGCCCTGCTATCTATCCATTCGGCAAAAATCGACCTGGGCCATTTTATTCTTGACCATTTGTTATGTTATATCATAACAAATAGGATCAGATAACAAACCCACTCCAGACCGGATCATCCATATGCCTTCCTTGCGCCAATCCCTTCGCCGTTTTCTTCTTGCTGCACCGCTGTTTATTGCCGCCCCACTGACTGCAGCAGCCCATGGTGACGATGCCCCGAAAGTTGTGACGTCGATCAAGCCGATCCACGGGATCACCAGTGCCATCATGAAGGATATCGGCGAGCCGGTTCTGTTGATTGATGGCGCGTCCTCGCCGCATACCTATTCGCTCCGCCCCAGCGAAGCGCGAGCGCTGAATGAAGCCGATCTGGTGATTTATGTTTCTCATGCGCTGGAAGGCTTCCTTGAAAAGCCGCTTGAAAGCCTGTCGGGTCATAGCCACCAGCTTGAGCTGGTTACGCTGTCTCAGCTGTCACTGCGTAACATGCGCGAAGGCGGCACGTGGGAAGCCCACATGCATGATCATGAGGGCGAAGCGCATGAGGATCACGACGACCATGATGATGATCATGAGGATCACGACGAACACGCCCATGACGATGACCATGATCACGATCATGACGCCGAACATGATCACGAAGAACATGACGATCATGATCATGACCACGCGGCAGAACATGATGCCCATGACGACCACCATGACGAGGCCCATCACCACGAAGATCATGACGGTGTAGACCCGCATATCTGGATGGATCCGGCCAATGGCGCCTCGATTGCGATTGCCATCGCCGATGAACTGGCCGAGATTGACCCGGAACATGCCGAAGACTATCGCGTAAACCTGCAGACACTGCTTGCAAGCCTTACCAACCTTGGTAATGATCTTCGGGCAAAAGTTGCACCGATCCAGGACCAACCCTATGTCGTGTTCCATGATGCCTATCAGTATCTCGAAACCGGCCTTGGCCTGAATGCGGTCGGATCAATCACTGTGTCGCCTGATCAGAAGCCCGGAGCCAAGCGCCTTCATGAAATCGAAGACAAAATCCATGATACCGGCGCTGTCTGCATTTTTGCCGAACCGCAATTCCGCCCGGCAATCGTTCAGGCTGTCGTCTCCGACACGGGTATTCGCACCGGCACGCTTGACCCGCTGGGTTCTGACATTGCTGCCGGCCCCGATGCCTATCAGGAAATTCTGGCACAGAATGTCGACGCCCTTGTCGCGTGCCTTGGCAACGGTTCGTAAGCCCGTCACAACAATTCTGGTTGCCGGCATCTCGATGCTGGCAACCGTGCCTTCGGCATTTGCGCATCCACATGTCTGGATCGACGCGAATGCCGAATTTGTTTTTGAGAACGACAAGATTACGGCGGTTCATGTCCGCTGGTTGTTTGACGACCTGTTTAGCATGACCATGATCGACGAGTTTGATCAGAACCACGACACAAGGTTCTTTGGCGATGAAAACACCGCCGTGCATGACAATGCCTTTGTTGCCCTTGCGGAGTTTTCCTGGCTAACGCATCTGCGCCGCAACGAAGAGCTGGTTTCCTTTGCCGGTGCGACCGATTTCGTTGCCGATATCACCGATGACCGCCGGGTAAGCTATGACTTCAAGCTGATGCTCGAAACACCGCTCGATCCCGTCAAGGATGCCATCAGTCTGTCGGTCTATGATGCTGAATACTACATCGATGTTGCCTACACGCAGGTCGATCCCGTCCTGTTTGCCGGGGCAAAGAACCTGTCCTGCCATTTCGAGATGAGCGAAGATGAAAAGAACCGCATCTATTTTGACCTTGTCGCTCCGGTCCGTGCCGATGTTATTTGCGCGGCCAAGGTGGCAGATGGCAGCAGTTCTCGCGGCCTTGCTCCTGGCGATTTCGTTCTCGTCGAGTAATCCGGCAGCAGCGCAATCCTCAAACCTTCTCGGTCGCGGAGCATCAGAAAGCCCGCAAAGCAAACCCGCGCCGACGTCAGCAACAGAAGCCAATGGCGATGAAGAAAGTCTGATTGCCCTGCCCGACTGGCTTTCCGATCTTGTCGGTCAGACAGTCATTATTCAGACCAAGCTTAATCGTGAAATCACAGCCACACTTCGCGAAGCCAAGCAAGGCGACAGCTTCTGGCCGGGCCTTGTGATTATTGCCCTGTCTTTTGGTTATGGCGTTTTTCATGCGGCCGGTCCCGGTCATGGCAAGATGATCACCACCACCTATTTCCTGTCACGCGATGCCGGATGGAAACAGGGCGTGGCGATGGGAAGCCTGATTGCCACTGTTCAAGCCGTATCCGCCATCATCATGGTCGGCGGCCTGACCCTGATCCTTAATCTTGGCCCGGCGGCAGTGACCAAGAACGGCCTGATCATGGAGGCGGTATCCTATGCCCTGATAGCGGTGCTGGGTGCCGTGATGGCGCTTCGCATTCTTCAGGGCCGCGATGACTGCTGTGATCACCATGGGCCGGGTGCGCATGACCATCATCACCACGAACACGATCATGCGCATGGCCATGACCACGATCATCATGAGGGGCATCATCACGATCACCATGATCATGCCCCTGCCGTTCAATCGAACTGGCAGATGATCTCGACCGGTATTGTTGCTGGCTTACGGCCCTGCACTGGATCGATCCTGGTGCTGCTGTTTACGTTGGCCAATGGCATGTTCCTGATCGGGATCGGGGCGGCCTTTGCCATGGCGCTGGGTGTGGCGATCACGATCAGCCTGATCGGGCTTGCCGCAATTGGAATTCGGACAGGCACACAGCATCTGTTTAGCCTGTCTGAAACATCATCGGGCATCATTCGCCGCACGGTCGGCTTTACCGGGGCGGCGATCATTACCCTGTTTGGTGTGATGTTGTTGCTGGCCTCTGCCCGACAACTGGGCTGGTTATAATCAGGATTTATAGGCAGCCGGGATACTGTCTGTTGCCTTGATCAGGGCATCCATCACCATCCGCACCCCGGGCGAGCGCCGCATATCGGGATGGACCACAAGCCAGACAGGCTTACTGAGCTCCGCCAGACTATCATCGGCAACCACTTCCAGACGGTCATCCTCATCGGCCATATAGCGCGGCAGCAAGCCCAGCCCGTGCCCGGTGGCAACAAAGGCCTGAACGGTCTGGGTGTCGTCGGCCTTTACACGCACGGGCAGTTCCTGATCCAGCGTATCCCAGACCCAGCCTTGCTGATAATCGCCAAAGGTATTTCGGCCATCAGCACAAAACTCCCAATTTTCCTTGGGCACGCGCTGGGTATAGCCCTTTGCGGCGTAAACCGCATAGCGCAAGTCCACCAATTTGCGAACAATCAGGCCACTTTGATCCGGACGCACCATGCGCACAGCTACATCGGCCTCGCGCCGGGCCAGATTGGCGACCACACTTGATCCGAGGATTTCATATTCAAGGTTCTTCTGATCACGCAGCAACTCTGCCAAGCGCGGGGCGAACAGCAATCGTCCGGCACTTGGCGGAACGGCGATTTTGACAACGCCATGGGCACTTTCATCGCCGCGCGCCTGACGTTCAAAGACAAGAACATCATCCTCAATCCGCAAGGCGACCGGCATCAGATTTTCGCCAGCCTCGGTCAGTTTCCAGCCGGTGGCGAGACGATCAAACAGATGTGCGCCAAGATCGGCTTCAAGTGCCTCGATCCGGCGTGAAACTGTTGTGTGATCCTTGCCAAGGCATCTTGCCGCGCCAGACAAGGTTCCCTCCTTTGCCACGGCAACAAAGAAACGCAGATCATTCCAGTTCATCAATCCGATCCCGGCAGGGTTTGCACACATTCGACCACCTGCGTAACGCCGAAAACAATGTTCGGCCATTGCGCAAATCTGCACAACTGTAGCGCAGTTTATCGGAATTCATTTGTATTTTTGCGCATGCCAACCTTGTCGACATCACAGAGCCCAACAGATCAAGGAGCATCAAAATGGCTGTATCGAACCATCTCGAATGTCATCCCGTCGTTGGTTGCCTTTCGAACAGCTCATCGTCGGAGATGTTGGCACAACGCCCAAGCTCCCCTGCCGCGCGCCACCACGCCACCCAGGGCATTCGCGCCATCATCCCGGCGACCCTTGATGCATTGATTGCCGCCTATAAGCGGTATCAGGGCCGCAATGCTCTGCATAAGCTAAGCGACGATCAACTGCGTGATATCGGTCTGGAACGTACCCGTGACGGATATTCAATGCGCGACGGGTATTGATTGTCCATCAATGCCATCGCCCCGAACATCAAAGCGGCCCCGGTCCGAAACAGAGCGGTTGGCAATCGACACGCTTTGATGCCACCAACCTGGCAATACGACAATTGCCAAGTTGGCAAATGCCTCCCTTAAGGCATGCAAAGGCCCCTGCGCTGCAGGGGCCTTTTGTTCGTCTGTCATTTGTCTTTTGGCGCGTCAGGAACGCTGCGCCGTTGGCACCTGATTACTCCGCACTGTCCAAAAGGACCAAACCGCAGCCAATCCGGCCAATACAAGCAAGACAGCGCTTGTCGAGAAGGTTACCTGATAGCCATCGTGATCCATCTGATACCCACCAATCGCCGCACCAAGGGTAATGGCGAACTGAATGACTGCAACCATCAAGCCACCGCCGGTTTCGGCATCATCGGGCAAGGTCCGCGAAAGCCAAGTCCACCAACCAACCGGGGCGGCGGTTGCAATGACGCCCCACCCGGCAAACAACACAACCGTCATCATGGTGGAGTGACCAAAGACAATTAGTCCTAGTGCAATGACGGCCAGGATCACGGGAAACAGGAAGAGAACCGCGTAGAGTGTCTTTTGCAGAATATGACCAACGATCAGGGTCCCGATCACACCGCCGACACCAATCACCAGCAAAACAACAGACACCATGTTTGCTTCAAACCCGGTCACGGTTTCAAGGAACGGGCGCAAATAGGTAAACAGCGAAAACTGCCCCATGAACAAAAGCGTGACGGCCAACATCCCGACCCAGACCTTGGTTCGCGACAACAGTCGGAGCACATCCAAGCTTGCGCTGTGCTTTTGATTGCGCATCGCCGGCAGGCTGCGCCACTGCCAAATGAGCGCAATCGCCGCAATCGGAACGATGCAGAAAAACGCCCCGCGCCAGCTGATCAATCCACCAAGATAACTGCCCAAGGGTGCGGCCACAGTTGCCGCCAGCGCGTTGCCACCATTCAGGACAGCAAGCGCGCGCGGAACTGAGCGCGCACTGACCAACCGCATGACAATTGCCGCAGACATCGACCAGAAACCGCCGATAACCACGCCAAGCAGTGCGCGCCCCACCATCAGGAATTCAAAGGTTGGTGCCACGGCAACGATGGCACCCGACACAATCATCGCAATGGTCAGTGCAAGGATCACCACTTTACGATCCACATTCCGGGTAAGTGCCGAGATCGACAGACTGGTCAACACGGCAAACAACCCCGAAATCGAGACAGCCTGTCCTGCCTGACCTTCGGAAATGGCGAGATCGCTCGCCATCGGGGTCAGCAAACTAACCGGCATGAATTCCGACGCGATCAGGGCGAACACGCAAAGTGACATGGCATAGACCGCCCCCCAGTTATCGATGGGCGAAGCATCCTGGCGCGCGGCTGAGCCAGTATTTTGTGTTGGCATTTTCATGTCTCTGATCGGGATTGGGCACTGTGTTTAAATTGGCACCCTGATGTAGGAGACAGCATGGATTGGGTCTATGCCCATAATTCGGCATACGGTCATGAACAGATTTCATCTATCGCCCTGAAAGCCAGACCCACTGGGCATTTCCAGAACCACCAGTGCAAACCATGACCGTTTTCCACTGTGGAGATTGATGAATTATTTTTATGACAACAATGCGATATCTCTGGATAATTCATGTGCCTGCCATCATTTATGATGGCAGGCAATTGCAGCGAAGGAACCATTATGCCGCGTGAGAATTTCAATGATCTGGTGGCGTTCCTCGCCGTGGCCCGCGAACAGAGCTTTACCAAGGCGGCCGCAAAATTCGGGCTTTCTCAATCTGCACTCAGCCATACCATTCGCAGTCTTGAAAGCCGCCTGGGCATCAGGCTTCTGACCCGAACGACCCGTGCTGTCTCCCCGACAGAGGCTGGTGAGCGGCTGATCAAAAGCATCGGACCGCTGTTTGACCAGATCGAGGAAGAAGTCGACGCATTGAATGACTTGCGCGACAAGCCCGCCGG
>TARA_B100000674_G_scaffold60602_2_pt1 | contig 13603 bp, 10 predicted proteins | sample TARA_B100000674 | Tara Oceans TARA_B100000674 (sample SAMEA2622759) | marine metagenome | biome: marine biome (ENVO:00000447); feature: surface water layer (ENVO:00002042); material: "saline water (ENVO:00002010), including plankton (ENVO:xxxxxxxx)" | depth 5 m
TTGTATGAATTTCCATTTGGAGATTTGATTGTTGGGACAAGTGAATCTTTACAGATATTCAGGGATGGGAAAGAAATTTCTTCGAACTCTTATGAAACCGGAATCGAATCAATTTCCGGTAAAGGCGACCATGCCGTTGCAATCGATGGATTAGGTCGAGCTCATATTATTGATGCAACGGGAACTATAACTCCGATGAATGAGGCTTCTGTTCTATTTGCAAAAGTCGGGCCACAGGTCGCAGTTGCTACAGAATCAGGGAAAGTTAGCACTTACTCACTAGATGGCAAAAAAGTATGGGAGAGACCAATGCGAGGTGATGTTGGTGAGAGAATTACTGCAATTGGATGGAACGGCTCCACATTGATAGTTGCCCGAGAGGGTCACGGATTAGTCCCTGGTGATGAAGAGGCATTAGAAATAGAGCATTGGCAATCTCAGCAATTGATTAAGCGATTTGATGTTAATCGACGAGTCGTTTCAATCGATGGCCCGTGGATGGGTTTAGACATGGGCGGAATAATGCACGATGAAGAGCTGGTCGCTGAATTAAGCCATCCTGCTCACATTATTTTAGACAGAGGAGAAAATGCATTGGCCGGCTCTTGGTTTCATCTTCATTGTGTGAATCAGGAAGGATTGCAGTGGGCTGTTGAAACTCAAGGAATGGTAGAGCATGTCTCAACAAATAGTGATGGAACCGCTGTCTTAATCGCAGGCAGTGACCAAAATGATTACACCGACCCTGAACCGGTTGTATTAATCGACTCGACTGCTCAACCAACTTCACTGATTGAGGAAGAGACTGCAATCGATGACTGGGGCGAAGCGCCAGCGATTGAAATAGATGCAGAAGAGTTGTATGGAAATGATACATCTCTTGAAGAATTAGCGGGTATTGAAGCGGCTACTCTAAGCGATTCTGAGAATCTTCTAGATGCATTGAATGATGAAATCGAATTTGAAACTGTCGAGGTTCAAGAGGAGGATTTGATGTTGGCATTATCTCTTGATGCTGAAGAAATCATTGCACCTCTCCCTGATGCAGGCGGTGACCAATCCCTCAAAGCGGATGAAGACGGAACTGCGATAGTGACTCTGGATGCTAGTGGGACTCAAGACCCTCAGGAGAGAATAACATCTTGGTCATGGGTAGATTCTACAGGCAAAGAGATCTCAGATAGTCCAACGGTCAGGGTAAGACTCAACAAAGGCAATCATCGCCTTGAATTGCGGATTAAAGATAAAGATGGCCGCTGGGCTTCAGACTCTATAGATGTGAGGATTGAGTGAGATGGTTGCTTCTCCAAATATTGCACATTTCTTTGTAACAGCGCTTCAGCAACGTTGCAGCATAATCACTAATCCCTCCAATGGAGAAACCGTGATTATTGATGGAGGAGGCGATTCTGAAAGAATCATTCAATGGATCGACTCTGGAATAGGTGACCCGGATGATGAAATAGGTTATTTCGAAGGGGAAAGAAAGGTTGTTGCTCTAATCAATACTCACGCACATTTTGACCATAGTGGCCACATTCCATACCTAAAAGAGCACTACTCACTGGAATGGTGGTTGCATGAAGACGATTTTTTCTTGCAGAGCTTGGCACAAGAATCAGGTCGCAGGTGGGGATTCTCATTACCAGTTCCGGCTGTTGCTGAAAATACTTGGCAACATGGCGAAATACATACTTTCGCAGGCATGCAATTCGAGATAATACACACTCCCGGACACACACTTGGTGGATGTTGCTTGCGACTTATTGTGGATGATGGTCCTGACCACTTATTCGCAGGAGATACCCTGTTTCAGGGTTCTATTGGTCGCACAGATCTACCTAATTCTGGTGGTGATTTGGAGTTGTTATTGAGAATGATAAGAGAAAGACTGTGGCCTCTAGATGAGGACACGATAGTTCATCCTGGACATGGACCACTTACTACAATTGGACAAGAGAAGCGAACAAACCCGTTCCTTAACGACGGATTTAGAGGCCGTGGAGCTTGGATGTAATCAGGACATCATCGAAGATAATGCAGATTCAAGAACCGGAAGTGCCTCTTCCCAAGTAGCGACAATTCCGTAGTCTGCATGGGAAAATATAGGTGCGTCTGCGTCTTTGTTCACTGCGACAATGTACTTTGAGGAGCGCATTCCTGCTAGATGCTGAATTGCTCCTGAAATACCAACTGCAATGTACAGATTTGGATTGACAGTTTTTCCTGTTTGGCCAACTTGCATGGAGTGAGGAATATCATCCCATGTGTCAACTGCTGCTCTTGAAGCACCAACGGCTGCGCCCAAAACGTCAGCAATTTTCTCTAAGTGTGAGAAATTGTCTGGACTACCCATTCCTCTTCCCCCTGAAATGATGATGTTTGCTTCAGCGACATCAAGTCTTTCGGATGCTCTTGCAATGACTTCCTGTACAGCGGTTGCAACATCTCCAGATTGGTCGACAACTGATACATTAGCAGCACTGGAAGACGCCGCTGGGAATACATTTGCTCTAACAGAAACAGCAGCATCACCAGACAGGGATACTGTTTGCATCGCCTTACCGGAGTAAATTGGGCTGGTCAAGTTCATACCATCGATTGCCACAACATCCTGAACAATAGATAGTCCTCTTCTTGCAGCAACTCTTGCAGCAACATCCTTTGATTGTGGTGTTGCTGCTGCAATGATGATTCCTGAAGGAGCAGCAGCATCGATAGCAGCTGCCCAAGATGATGCATCATAATTAGCAAAGCAGTCGCCTTTCACGGCTATTGTTCTGCTTACTCCATCGTAACCTGCCCCATCTGCAATTGATGCGTCTGTGCATGGAACAACAACAGTTGGTGAAGTTCCTAAAGCGATTGCTGCACTGACTAATTCAGCGGTTACTGGTGCGATTGAACCTTTGCTTGTTTCTGCGATAATTACACTCTCTGACATATTTCTTCACCTCAAATAACGTTAGCCTCATCTCTTAGTAATCTAGCTACTTCTTCTGCTGAGGAGCCGCCCTCATACTTCTTTCCTGCCGGCTTTGCAGGAGGTGGGGATTGTGATACAATGGTAACAGAAGATGCCGGTGCATCTGCACTAACAACATTCACTTGTGCTCTCTTAGCCATCATAATGCCCTTGACATTTGGCTTTCTTACTTTCATGTTTCCTTTGTCACAGGAAATGACAGCGTTACCTAGAACAGAAACCTTTGCTGAACCACCTTCTACAGGTGTTGTGACGGTTATTCCACCTGCAAACGATGCATCAGTAATGTTGGATACACTTGCCCAACCTAACCTTTCTGCGACTCCAGGTCCGGTAGATCCTGCGCCTGTGTCGGCTGCGGTTTTTCCACAGTAAACAACATCAGCACCCAAATCAGTGACTGCTTGTGCTAGAGCAGATTGGATTGCGTTTGAATCCAATTCATTCCAGGATTCATTCCAAACACGTACGATTTCATCTACTCCAATAGCCTTTGCATCTTTGAGAACTTTGTCTGAATCAGCAGGGCCTAAGGTAAGAGCAGTCACTGTTCCACCATCTGCCTCTTTGTGCTGTAGTGCGGTCTCGATTGCGAATTCATCATACGGGCTGATTACCCACTTTACTGCAGATAAGTCGACACGGTCGCCGCTAACAACTATTCTTGCATTAGTGTCTGGTACACGCTTTACTAAAACCACGATGTTTGGCATAAAATTCACCCAACCCCCTTGGGGGTTGGTTGCCCCATCAAAACCCCGTTGATGAACCTTGTCTAATTACTTCGTTAGTTGATTCACACGCTCAAGAGTTTCAGGATTTACTTGGAAATACTCTGAAACGGCTGCTAATCCACGTGACAGGCCGGATGCCACACCCATTTTTGCATCGAATGGATGAAGTGTGCCATCCGCTACTGCAGACCTGAATGAATCCAAGTCGGTCCAAGTACTGGGTTCTCCAAATTCTGGCTTTGGAGTTACATTTACCTCTCCAAATTCTGGAAGAATAATGTGCTCAATCAGTTCATAAACAGGCGAATCAGGTTGTTCAGGGTCAAGATATGCCTTGCGCATTTTCTTTGACAATTTGGATTCATCATCGTGTAAAAGAATTGCACCGCTGGGGTCTGACTTACTCATTTTGTGGTCGAAAGATTCCATTCTTGCTCCCGATGACTTGAGCCCTGAAATGATTGGAGTGTGTAGGCATGTAGCCTTGTACCAACCCCACCTATCCGCCACATCTCGCATGTACATGTGCGCTTTGCGCTGGTCCATGCCTCCAATAGCGACATCGATGTCCATTTCAAAAATATCAGCGGCTTGCAAGGCAGGATAGTAAAATCTGGATAAATCTCCATCCGATGAGTCTTCACTTCGCCCCATGATTGAGAATGTTCTACGAACTCTCGCTAGACTCATGTTTTTTGAACACCTTAGAACCCTTGCCCAATAATCGCCAGAATCCATTATGCTCGAAGCCCAAAGGAATCGTAGTTCACCTGCTCCCTCTCCTTCAGGTGGGTTTCCGAGAAGCGCTCTGAAAGTTTCTTCCATGTATGTTGCAGTTGTTTGAATATCTTCCATAACACCGTCGAACTTGTCGTTAACCCATGCATGCCAGTCGGCTAGGAAAATCAATACATTTGCACCTGCATCTAGCATTCTTTTCATCTGAAGAGAAATTACCTTCCAGCCAATGTGTGCTTTTCCTGACGGCTCGAAACCAACATAGCAACGGATTACTCCATCGCCGCCAGCTGAGGTGCCATCCGCTAAACAATTGACTAAGTGATCAATTCCTACAGACTCTTCGACATATCCAATCATCAAATTGAGTCTCTCTAAAGCAGAATCATCGAGTTCAGCCACTCTGGGGCATCTCTCGATTAGACTCTCCTTATCCAACATTTAATCGCCTCAAAGTAAGTCATTCAATTTCTTGACTCTGCCTTCAGAAGGAGCAGTTCCTTCTTCCATCATCTTTTCCAATTCTGCAATCATCTCGTGGGCCTTGTCAATGGTTTCTTGAGTTACAGTACTAGACATTTCGATAGATTTGTGTGCCATCTTGATTGCAGAGCGAGCCTTTGAGAATTTCTTTGCCTGTTCCTTAGCTTTGTCCCCACGCTGCTTAGCCGAATAACCAGTTGCTTGGTCTAGGAAGTTAGACCAACGAGACCTAGATTGCATTGCCTTCTCTCTTCCTCCGTCCTGGGAAAGGAAGTCAGACAAGTCTTCTCCCTTCATCTGTTCGACATCAACTTGCAATTTACCATCTGAAGTATATTCTGCAGTTACGCTGGTTAGAATAGCAAAAGATGCTGTGAATACGCCATCTGAATTGACCTCAACATCATTGAAAAATTCTGTTGCTAATTTTGCTAAACCTGCATTTCCATTCATCGATTTAATGATTCCACGCTTGACTTCGAATCGCTCCATGCCTTTCCCAAAACAATTAGGGAAATAAGGACTACCGTTGAAACAGTAGTTCTAGGCGGGGCCTTTTTGGTGAATACTCACTCCCCGAGGTATGCGCAGAATAGCAGTGTTGTTGTCAATTTTGATGATGTCGCATCTAGTCAGTGCATCTCCCGAGATTACTGTTAACCTCAATTTGGAGAGAAAATTAGCAGATTTTGACATAGGTATCAAAGGAGGAGAAATATCTCCAAATGGAGATACTGTCCTAATTTACGGCGAAGACGGTTATGCACGCCTATTATCTGCAACTAGTGCTGATGATGAGGCTACAGATATCAGGCTCGAAAAGGAGACAGAAAGTGCGCTAAATGATGCAACATGGCACCCTGGTGGGAAAAGTGCGCTAATCGTAGGCGATGATGGAACAATCTTACGTTTCAATTCCACAAATTATGCTCTTGGAGAAGCAGAAGGCTCTCTGGCAATGGCAGGTATAGACATCAATTCTATTCATTTCACAGCAGGTTCCTCGGTTGCTTATTTGGGTACAGATACAGGTCAGATTTGGAGATATTACGCAGACACTTTCACGCTTTTGAATGACGAAGCATCTTCGAGAATTACAGATATCGACTGCCTGAAAAATAAGAACATCTGCGTTGCTGGCACATTAAATGACGGAGTTGCCGTAATTGATCAGGCAGATACCGTGACCTGGTTGCCTAATTCTCGCTATCATACTTGGGTAGGTATTGGATGTGAAGATGCAACCATGAATGCTTGTACAGGATTTGCCAGCGGGCATAAGGCCGCTTCTATAGAGATTGACATTCTAGATTCAACTCAATCTCAATTAGGTGAAATAATCATTCTAGGTCAGCTTGAAGGAGATGTAATTGGAGATAGTACTGCTGTAGACTCTTCTAGTATCATCGCACTAGCACCTCTAGGAATGGTTAGATGGAATCAGTATTCGCAAAATGCATTCTTGATGTTTTCAAATGAGAATGCTAGCGACGAAGATGTACTGCTTGGCGGCGATGGTTTTGCAGTAGCCTGGGAAAACTCGGAGTATTCAGGTTTCTTGGTTACCAGCCAAGGTAGAATTGTTTCTTTTGAGCCTGCAAGCGAAGCAGATAGTGGAGAAATCCCGAATATACTCATCATCCTAGTGGCGCTGTGTGTTCCCGGAGTTTTCATCGGTCTGATTTATTGGAACAGTCCTTGGTTGCAGCGGAAATATGCAAATTTGTTCCGTCGTAATAAGGAAGATGAGCAATAACCCCCTAACCTTCATGAGGCTATTGCTACCGCAGCAAAAACATGGAGCCGTTTGAGGGTCTGGACTTCTACGACATCGAGTCGTTGCTGACTGAAGAAGAGATAATGATTCGTGACATGGTTAGAGATTGGGTAGACGAGGAAGTCATCCCAAAAATCGAGCATGCATGCGAAAAGGGAATTTTCCCTGATGAATGGAGAGTTGCTCTTGGTGAAATGGGCGTTCTAGGCGCTCCGCTGAAGGGCTATGATTGCCCGGGACTTTCTTATGTGGCATATGGATTAATCTGTCAAGAGTTAGAGCGAGGAGATTCAGGACTTCGCTCATTTGCAAGCGTACAAGGTTCACTTGCAATGTACCCTATCTGGGATTTCGGAAGCGAAGAACAGAAGCAGTACTACCTCCCAAAACTAACTTCCGGCGAATGGGTCGGATGCTTCGGACTGACTGAACCGGATTACGGCTCAAACCCAGGTGACATGATAACCAAGGCAGAGGATATGGGCGACCATTACCTACTGAATGGTGCAAAGATGTGGATCACTAACGGAACAATTGCAGATGTAGCAATCGTATGGGCCAAATTAGACGGAGTGATTCGTGGATTTATTGTCGAGAAAGGTGATGAAGGATTCAGCGCTCCAGAAATGAAAGGCAAGCATTCGCTCAAAGCAAGCGTGACTAGCGAACTTGTATTCCAAGATTGTAAGATTCCAAAAGACAGAATCCTGCCAAACGTAAAGGGTCTGCGAGGACCTTTCTCGTGTCTTAACAATGCTAGGTTCGGAATCTCTTGGGGAGCACTTGGCTCAGCTATGGCATGTTTCCATTCTGCTAAGACGTATGCTCTTTCTAGAATCCAGTTCGGTGTCCCAATCGCATCTTATCAACTCGTGCAAAACAAGTTGGCTTGGATGCTAAGAGAAATAACGAAGGGTCAACTATTGGCTTACCACCTAGGTAGAAAGAAGGATGACGGAACATGGTTCAATGAACAAATCAGCCTTGCTAAGATGAACAATGTGGACATAGCTTTGGAAATTGCACGAGTCGCAAGAGACATCCATGGTGCTAACGGAATTCTAGATGAATACCCTGTAATGAGGCACATGGCAAATCTTGAGTCGGTGAAAACCTATGAGGGAACTCATGATATTCATAATCTGATTTTGGGCAGGTACATTACCGGTATTCAAGCATTCACTCGAAACTCTTGAATCAAGGCCCGGTCCATTTTTGGCAGTACTTGAAGTCATTACTTGAAATCGCATTTTCATAAGTGCGCAACTCTAACACAGGTGTCCCATCCGACCATTCACCCATATAGCGTAGTTCATCAGTATTTGTTAGTTGATTTCGATATTGAGATTCGTTGCTTTCATCACCTTGTAAGCTGGCAACTAGCCAATTAGATTGGCTTGCAACCCTCCTGTAAAAGCCCCAGTCCGCAAGGTCGTCATGTGCTTCGGTAGCCTGAAGATAATGGCTTGCAACCAGACGTGGAAATCCGTATCTGTCGCTGGGTATTTGGATGAATAGAGCACCATCTCCTAACAGTTCTTGGTGATGTACTCCGAAGCAATCAGACACACTCATGTCATCTTCACTGACCGCAACATGCGATAGGAAATTCTCGGGGATTCTTGTTGTGTTTATCTGAAGATGTTCCTGAACTGGACGTGCATAAGGTGCTTCAAGACTGACAAACAATGCTTGGCCTCCCCAATTTTTCTCAAGTGCCCAATCTAAGGCTAGCAAAGCGTATCCTGCACCTAAACTATGTCCGCCAACTAACAAAAAGTCAGAATCAACATTTTCGGGTAAGACTGTAGTCATGAACTCAAGTGCGGAATCAATTGCAACAGCCCTGGGAATATGATACGGGTGATTTGACATACCAGCTTCCTCATGCAATTCAAAGGTATCATGCCCAGGTGGCATTACATCTGAAGGATACTGGATGAAAGCGACAGCAGTTCCTCTTGATGCTAAGGTTTCAACCCAATCAACATATGATTCGAAAAATGGGTTGGCGAAACCGTGGAGTATAATTGCTAATGGCATCATTCCATCATGGTCTTTGGGTAGAGCAATGTAGACTGAAAAGACAACGTCTTCTTCGTAATCTCCCTGAATGCTAGAAACTTCTTCTGGCATTGGATATTCATAATCCTTGATTTCAACCTCATACAGTCCCTTTTCCATTTGTAAATTTGGAGGAGAAGGAGATAGACCTGCCATGGCAGTAATTCCAGGACTGATTAGCCAAACAGCAATCAGTACGAGCAATATATGAGCAATATTACTGAATCTATCTTTTGTATCCTTGAAAGGGTTTTTTGGCATTCCACGAATAATCAGTGCGCTGCAAAGCATGATGAAACCGTATGTTGTTGGTAGAAGTAAGAATGCATCGCGATAATACGCCCAGTTCAGAAGCAAAAATATGGATAGTAATCCAAAGACAAATCCTGTAACAAAAAATGCAATCACTTTCTCTAAATTACTTGCATTATTCGATCTGTAAAACGAAAATGGGACGGCAATAAGGAAGAATCCGAAAATTAGAGAATGATTCTCTCTCAAGAAATAAGTCCATTCCAAAGAACGCTTTGCCATAGGCCAAAACGCTCCACCCAAGTCATTTCCTAATGCTAGGAGTATAATGGGCTCTAATAATGCAAAAATGAATCCTGCACTAAATAGCAATGCCAACTTGCCCTTGGATGGCAAATCCATCCTTATCACCTCAATCAAACGTCAGGTAGTAGTCCAATCTTGGATAGTCCTGTCCATACTGGGTTCAACCAACCCGGGATAAACCTGTGTCTGAGATAGACAGCAGCAGCAAGGGTTAGTTTCTGGAACTTATTCAACTTGACACGCTTGGTGAATACATCACCCTGTTGTCTTTCAATCTGCTTCAGAATCTTGTCATAGAAGGCAATCATTGCCGCAGGTGAATATCGAGTTCTTCGTGGAAGAAGTGGTAGTAGTTGCTTAGCTTCTTCGAGGTAGGTCCTTGCACGCTTTGCATAGTGGTGAATGTAAGGCTCCCAAGCTGTGTTTAATACCACATCTCCATTCAGCTCAGGTTCAGTGATGCCATTGGCTTCAAGTTCATCCAGTGGCAAGTAAACTCTGTTTCTTTGGATATCCTCGCCAACATCTCTCAAGACATTTGTTAACTGCATGAAAATACCCCAAGATTCTGCAAACTTTCTTGTTCGTGGATCTTCATAGCCATATATCTCAATGCACATCAATCCCACAACAGATGCAACTCTGTAGCAGTAAACATACAATTCATCGAATGTGCGATACCTGTTGTTATACAGGTCATCTTCCATTCCAGTAATCAAATCATCAAACACACTTCGTGGAATGCTGTAGCGCTTCACGGTGTCCTTCAGCGCTAAGAAAACAGGGTCAGTACTGCTAGTTTCTGAATAGCAAGTGGATAACTTCTTTCTGAAGAAGAACAATTGTGTAATCTTTTCAAGGTACAATTCCTCTTGTAAGATTGTATCCTTGTTTTGTAGGCTCTCCAACTGTTCGCGATAAGCAACCGCTTCAGGGTCCATTTCACCTTGTGAGCCAGGGAATCTGTCTTGCCAGTCGCCGTCTGCAATGTCGTCTGCTCTGCGGCAGAATGCGTAAACTGCGCACATTGCTAGCCTTTGTTCTTCTGGAAGATACTTGAAAGAATGATAGAAATTTCCAGCTTCTCTCATGGTTAATTCTTCACAGTAAGAGTATGCTAATTTTAGTAATTCAACAGGAGGATCTCTTGCCCAAATTGGAGCGTCAAGATGGTGGAATGGGTCGATTAATTCGTCCTGCTCTCCAACAATTCCGATGAATGCTGCACCCTCTCTCAATGCTTCCATTGCAGTTAGGCTAACCGCTTTCACAGCATCAGCAGTTAAGTTGACCGCAGCACGCAATCTTTGAGCAGCAGTCATGCCTTCTTTTCGAACACCAACCTCTTTCGAAGCACCGCCCTTGAGAGGGAACAGCAGGTCGAGAGGTTTGCGGCGTTCTAGCATGTCGCTCGGTGAGTATGTCTTGCCCCTCACTTATCAGTGTGATGGTATTTTGCACATTACGCCCTACGGGCGAATCAGAAATTGCTATTTTGCGATGGAAATTATGGGCTTAGCCTTGAAACTTTCAAAGAAATCCGTAACTTTAGCGTGTTTTATCTTGCATTTTTTGAATCAAGTAAGCGAGTGTCTACAAAGAGCACTATTCTTTGTTTACGACATCTTTATTCTTCTCAAGAAGCCGCTTGACTCCTCCGGGGATAATCAGTGCTCTTAGCAACTTTTTAGCGTATGATTTGATTTCATCTCTGGTGACTTTTATCTTATCTTTAGAGTCTAGGATATTTCCTTCTCTCAAGAGTGTAACAGTTCTCTGACCAATAAGTACTGGCAACATACATGCCGCTTTCAATCTGAATTGGGTTTCTGGTAACATCTTGATGTATTCAACTGCTGCATCCAAATGGTCATTTGTAATGTCGAGATATTCGTCATACAAAGGCCTGAATTTGTCAACATTTTTTGAATCTAGTAAATCCTCGGGTTTCATGTTGTGCCTCGCCAATGCTTCAGATGGAATGTAGCATCTTCCGAATCTCAAATCCTCTGGAATGTCTCTTAGGATATTGATCATCTGAAGGGCTTTGCCAAATCTAATGCCTTTCATGAAAAATTCTTCTTCCTTTTCTCGTGACAATGTGAACATATGCGCCAATGTCATTTTCGTCCAAAATACGCCTACGCAACCTGCAACTCTGTAAGTATAGTCGTCCATTTCTGTATTGTCTACTAATGCAGAGATGGTTTCGCCTTCGTTAGCTGGGCCAAATCTCTCGAGGTCTAATATTTGGCCGCCAACTATCGTATCAAGACATTCCAGCATGCGTTCCCTGTCGCCTTCAGAGTAGACATCTAATCCTTCGATAACATCCTGAACGTTTCTTAGAAGTTCAGCCTCACTTTCACTTTCTTGAATATCAGCAATTTGTGAAAAATCAGGTAGTTCGTTTGACTTACCCTGTGCGACGTCATTGTATTCACGCAATAGCCTCAGTAATTCTTCAGTTTGGCCATGCTTGGAATCTGCTATGGTATCTGCAACTCGAGCTAAAAGATACAGTAGGCCAATCTGTCCTCGAATCTTCTTTGGAAGGTATTTCAAAGTGGGATAGAATGAACGAGATGTACCCTCTAGTAGAGCATCAATTTTTGCATTGATGAGAACTGACAAAGAATCCCCTCATGTACCCGGAATTGGTGATTGTTCTTGACCCTGTGGGACAATAGTTCGCTAAATTGCGTCAGCGCAAGGTGATGAATTCTAGAGGGGGAGTATCAGGCGGATTTGATTCAAAAAAATAGCAAGGCTTTATTTTGAACCAACCTAGCCCCTTAACGAGGGGATTAGTGTGCAGTGCGGCTCTTGTCTTGAGGAGATACCCGATGACAGCATATTCTGTCCCGAGTGTGGTGCTCGCCAAGAGATGAGTAGAGCAGGTGGTTTACCGGGCGTAGGCGGCGTTGGTTTGGGCGGCCAAGATGTTAGTGGCGGACGCAATTTTGGAGTGGTTTCTGGTGAAGCAGTGATCAACCAGAACATGCAAGGAATGCCGAATCAAGGAATGCCACCAGGCATGATGCCAGACATCATGGGGCAAATCGCACCAAATCTTCCAGGGATGCCTCCTGCTAACACTGGTTTGCCGCCACTAAATACAGGAATGCCGCCTTCTAATGTAACTCCATTGCCAGGCCAAGCACCTCCTAACATTGGAGGGTCTAGAGGGGATATGCCCCCTGCTGCCAAAGGTCCGTCATTGGCTAGTGGTCTTGGTCCTAACGCCCAACTTGGAGACTTGGGGAATCAGGTTGGCGGTACAGCAGTTTCCAACAATCCCTCACTTTCACCGACTGATGCTATGGTTAACAGAATTGCAGAAGCAGAAAGAGCGGTCAAGAACGAAAGAAGGAGCCAATGGTTGCAAATGAATCAACAATCTGCAGCTAATGTCCTTTCTTCAATTGGAGGAGAATTACCTTCACACCTAAAGGGGCAGGACGAAAATAGTGCTGCGGAATTCCTTGCAAACGCAATCGGTTCTGGAAAAGATGAATCCGGAAATGATGCATTATTCAAGCGAATGGCAGAAGTTGCGGTTCGCAGAGTGGCCCGTAAACGTGGTGTCGCAGTAGATACACCTCAAACCAGGTCAGAAAACGGTGTTCTGATTGTAAATGTAACATACATCGACGATGGAAGAGTTCTCGATACTCCCGAAGACCTTTCTGCGGCATTCGAGCATGCGATTTCAACAGAAGTCGCTTTGAAAGGTCTCGAAGCAGTTGTTGACATCAATTTATTCAGGTCCAAAGATGGGGAAGTGAATAAAATTGGTAGCGATGACTCTGCCCCAGCAGTTGAGGAAAGCGATGAAGAGATGTTCGCTTGTGAGGTCTGTGATGGCCTTGTAAAAGAATCTGATAAAGAGTGCCCACACTGTGGCGCAATATTCGAAGAAGAGGAGGAAGAGCCGGTCAGTGCCCCTCCTGCAAGAGGAAGTCCTCCAGGCCCATCAAGAGGCGGACCACCTGGTCCATCTAGAGCAGGAGGTCCTCCAGGCCCTAAGCGGGGTGGTCCCCCAGGTGGCGGTCCGGGTGGCCCTCCAAAGAGCGGTGGTCCTCCAGGTCCTAAGCGAGGTGGCCCTCCAAGCGGTGGCCCGGGCGGCCCTCCAAAGAGCGGCGGTCCTCCGGGTCCTAAGCGAGGTGGCCCCCCAGGTGGCGGTCCGGGCGGCCCTCCAAAGAGAGGTGGCCCTCCAAGTGGTGGCCCGGGCGGTCCTCCAAAGAGCGGTGGTCCTCCAGG